>ERZ791603.2871-NODE-2871-length-10321-cov-2.327002_pt1 | contig 10321 bp, 11 predicted proteins | sample MGYA00509966_ERZ791603 | MGnify/ENA primary metagenome ERZ791603 (study PRJEB30046, sample SAMN00791931) | human gut metagenome | study: EMG produced TPA metagenomics assembly of the A metagenome-wide association study of gut microbiota in type 2...
ACCTCTGAAACAAAGTCAGAGATGATTCTCTGACGGTAGTCCTGCTCGGACTCTCCCGGGTACGGCTCAAGGTGTTTCATCAGCGCAAAGAGAATCTGGTCCTCTGTAAACGCGAGGTGCTTGCCTTTGAGGAAGCTGAGCTCGCCCAGAATGACCGCTTGCTCGTTCTCGAGTTCCTGCAAGCGCGCAGGCAAGGTCTGCGTCGCCGCGCCGGACTCGATAGCCCGCAGCACGTTCGCAATGGACTTCTTATTGTCTGCCAGCTTCTTCTCGTAGAAGGCAATCTCCGAGGCGGTATCGTTTTGGCGCTCTTGCGCCGCGTGTACCTTCCTCGCAAGCTCTTCAAGAACGTCCTCTTGAAGGATATAGCGGACAGTAAAGTCGACCACGGCGCGCTCGAGGCGGTCACGCGAGACTTGCTTCTTATCGCAAGTCTTATTCTTGCCGCGAGTGTTCCCACAATAATAGTAGTACCATTTGTTCCCGCTCTTGCCCGTGCCGCTGACTCCCTGCATTGGCCCTTTACAGTGACCGCAGAAGAGTCTACCGGCTAAGAGGTATTCAGCCTTTGGCGACTTCGGAGCCTTACGCGCGCGCCGGCGTTCCATTTCGGCCTGAGCGAGATTAAAGGTGTCTTTCGAGATAATTGCAGGCATGCCGCCTTCGACGACTATATCATGGTACCGGTACTCGCCGATGTATTTTCGGTTTTTAATGATTCGGTTGATACTGTTCTTATTAAAGGGCTTGCCCTGAGCGGTGCGCAGCCCACGGCTATTCAGGAGCTCACAGATGGCCGCATTTGATTCGCCCTTAATATACTGCTCAAAAATCGTTTGCACGGTCTGGGCTGATTCTGGGTCTATCTGGAAGCGCTTCTGCTCGTCGACTCGATAACCGAGCGGTCTCCCGCTTCCGGTGCTCTGGCACTTCAAAGCGCTCTCGTGCATTCCCCGCTTGATTTTCTGAGCGAGCTCTGCCGAGTAGTATTCCGCGAGGCCTTCCATAAGACTCTCAAGGATAATTCCCTCAGGCCCGTCCGGTATCGCTTCGGCGGCATAAAAGATTTGGATTCCGTTCCTCTTGAGTTCCCGCTTATAAACGGCGCTGTCGTATTTGTTCCGGGCAAAGCGGTCCGTCTTGTAGACGACCACCGCCTCGAACTTCTTGCGCTTGGCGTCTGCAATGAGCCTTTGGAACTCCGGTCTCTCGTCTGTACGGCCTGAGATATGACGGTCGCAGTATGTGTCGATAACGGTAAGCCCTCGTTGCTTACAAAAGTCGGTGCAGACTCTAAGCTGCCCTTCGATACTCTGGTCGGTCTGTCTCGGGCCGGCAGAATACCGAGCATAGATTACTGTATTCATGTGACCCTCCTAAAAATTTCGTCGTTATGGTACTCCAGAAGCTCTCTACGCGGCGGAAATCGGGGTGGGGGGGGGGGTAAAACCATTCCGTCAAGAGAAGCCAGCCAACGGGCTGTAAAAGCGTCCTGAGGGCTATCCAAAATTATCGGAGAAACATAAATTTTCATGGAAGGAGTGATAGTTATAAGGCCTCGGTCGAAGGCTTTATCATAAAAAGTATTGAGGCAAATCCCGTTGTCGGGGCTGACCCGGTCCGCCTCGCTTCGGCATTGCGAGTACGGTTTTATATGACTTGCAACAAGCATTTGCGGCAGCGCGCAGCCGGATATAAAGCACCGGTCGTCGTAAGCCGCAAGCACCGCCTGCTTGAAGAAGTGTCGTTCCCGCGATACTCTTCCGTGATTCGTCAGAGACGAAAGCGGCTTTGCTCCCTGCAAAGGTGAAGAGTCAAAGATAGCGAGACCGGTCAAGGTCTCCGCCTCAAGACTCAAAGAGCCCCAGTCGTGTTTGAACTCCTCGTAAATCATTCGGTCCGCCTTCGCTACGTTCTTGAGCCCTGAGGAAACCTTCGGGTCTATGTACCGGAAGTTCCTCATGCGCATTACGATAGAAGCGACTGAGTGAGGAATAATCTCGGCGACCTGCTGAATGACTTTGTTGCTGGGATTGATTTTCCCGAGAGGAGTCACGCAGTAAAGGGCATAGGCGATAATTATGTCCTCTCTGCTCCACGCGTTCATTGATTCTGCTCCTCGTCTAAGCGGATAGCCGTCATAAGCAGTTCCATACGCCGCTTGACATCGAGCCCGGAGAAAATACGCAGAAGCTCCGCTTCCTCTTTGGAGCGCTGCTGCTCTAAGTGAATCTCACCGGAGTTCTGGCCTATAACGCCATTATTGGTCCCCACCGTTCCGACGTTTACGCTGTTATCGGTCCACCCCATCAGGTAGTCGACCGATGTTCCGAGAGCGTTCGAGAGCTTCTGCATTTTATCGGTACGAAGCGTTTTGATGTAGCCCGTTTCCCATTTGCGGACCGTGCTCGCGCCGACGCCGACCATATCGCCGAGCTCCTGCAGAGTGTACCCTTTCTCTGTTCTGAGATAATGTATTCTATCGCCTAAAGTCATTAAGACCGCCTCCCTTGAAAAAGTTTACTCTTATTATAACACGCATTTGTCTTAAAGTGAATGCTTTTGCTTAAAATTCACAAAAATTTTCCAAAAGGCTATTTACAAATCCAAAAGGACACGGTATAATAAATTTGTCCTTTGGGACAACCGGTAGTGCCTACGAGGAAAAATCTCAAGGAAAGGAGACAGTATATCGTATGGTTGAAACTCGAATGTTGAGGGCCCACATGACCCTGAAAGGCGTTACTACGAAGGACCTTGCGGACGCGCAGGGCTGGAGTATGAGCACAGCCTACCGTAAGATTACGGGCAAAGTTGCCTTCACGGTACCTGAAGTGCAGCTCTGTAAGGAGCTCCTTGATTTGGACGCTCCTACGACGAACGCAATTTTTTTTGCGGCTGATTTGTCCTAAAAGACAAAAATGCGGCCGACGCTCCGAAACCGCTCTTGCAAGAGAGAATCTTATGCTTGACCGACTAAGCGCTGCGGTCAATGCGTTTTACGAAAATCCACAAAATATGCAAGCCTATTTGGCTTGGAAGAAAAACAAGGAGGCAAAACAAAATGAAAATCACCGTAACAATGGAACTGACTCAGGAAAACCTGAGCAAGCTGAGAGCCCTGCTCCCTGATACCGAGATTCCCGGTCAGGTAAGTATGTTCGATTCCCCTTCGGAAAAGCCCGTCGAGCCCGCAAATGAGACCCCTAAAACCGAGGCGCCCGCTCCGAAGGATGAGGCTCCGAAGACTGAGGACAAGCCTATCACGAAGACCGATATTCGTGCCGTCGCCCTGAAGCTCTCCAAAGCTGGCAAGCAGAAAGAACTCGCTGACATCTTTGCGAAGTTCGGTTGCAAGAAGCTCTCCGACTTCGACAGCCGCACGGAAGACTATCCGGCGCTTATGAAAGAGCTGGTGAGCGTCAATGGCTAAGCATGCACTACTTTCCGCAAGCGGCGCTCACCGCTGGCTCGAGTGCACGCCGAGCGCGCTGCTTGAGCTTCAACTTCCGCAGACTACGAGCGAGTACGCCGAAGAGGGTACCGCCGCGCATGAGCTCTGCGAGCTAACTGCCCGCTACTTCCTTGGTGAGGTCTCCGAGATGGACTTCGAGAATCGCCGTGACGAATTAGCGAAAGGCCCTTACTACAACGCTGAAATGCAGGAATGCGCAAATGACTACGCAAGATTTGTTGCTGAAAAGACCAAAGCCGCGCAGGAGTCTTGTGAGGACGCGTTTACCGAGCTTGAGGTAAGAGTCGACTTCTCGAAGTACGTCAAGGACGGCTTCGGCACCGGCGACTGTATCATCGTCGCTGACAAGGTCCTCGAAATTGTGGACTTTAAGTACGGCAAGGGCGTCCGCGTCGAAGCGACCGGTAACCCTCAGATGAAGCTCTACGCCCTCGGCGCACTTCTCAAGTACAACACGCTTTTCGACATCGACTCCGTTCGCATGACGATTTTCCAGCCTCGCCTCTCCGGCGTTCAGAGCTCCGACGAAATCACCGTCAAAGAGCTGCTCGAGTGGGCCGAGAAGTATGTCAAGCCCCGCGCTAAGCTGGCCTATAAGGGCGAAGGTGAGTTCGCACCGTCCGAAGAGGTCTGCAAGTTCTGCCGGGCAAAGGCTCAGTGCAAAGCGAGAGCCGACAAGAATCTCAAGCTCTTCGACGAGGCTCCGGACGCTATGCTTCTGACTCCTGAGGAGGCGGGCGCGATTCTCGAAAAGGCCTCGGACATTCAGGCATGGCTCGCAGACCTCGAGGGCCTCGTGTCCTCTACTCTGCTCAGCGGTCAGCCTGTTACCGGCTGGAAGATGGTCGAAGGCCGCAGCAATCGCAAGTTCGCGGACGAGCTGAAAGTCGTGGAGGCTATGAAGTCTGCCGGCTACGACGAGAGCCTGCTCTACGAGCGCAAGCTGATTACTCTGACTCAGATGGAGAAGGACTTCGGTAAGAAGGCTGTGGCGGAAACGCTCGGCGAGCTTATCGTCAAGCCTCAGGGCAAGCCTACTCTGGCTCCTGCAAAGGACAAGCGTCCTGAGTTCAAGCCTGAGGAACAGCTTCTCGCTGAGTTCGATAAGTAAGGAGGTCTCGTTATGACGGAAGCGGCAAGACGCAGAACGCGGGCGAGAATCCGCCTTATCAAAATCCAGTGGCTCCTCATTCTGGCGCTCGTTGTCGCCTTGATTCTCTCGTTCGTTACGAGACCGAGCGCTTCCGTTCCTGATGAGCCTGAGACTTCACCCGTTCGGGTAGAAGCACCTGAGCCGATTACCGAGACCACCGCGCCGGAGCCTGAGCTTATCGAGCTCGGCGAGTTCAAGACTACCGCCTATTGCACTTGCGTTAAGTGCTGCGGTATCTGGAGCGCGGAACACCCCTCTCGGGTCGGTACCGATTACGTGCAGCGAACAAAGAGCGGCACGATTCCGACCGCGGACCGCACGGTCTCGGTCGACCCCGATGTGATACCCCTCGGAACGGTCCTCATTATCGACGGCCACGAGTACATAGCCGAAGATACGGGAAGCGCCGTCAAGGGAAACGTTATCGACATCTATTTTGACTCACATGAGCTCGCTGTCGAGTACGGCGTTCAGATGAAAACTATTTATATTAAAGGAGATTGATACTATGTCTACTCAAATCACTACTGGTAAGGTCCGTTTTTCCTACTGCAACCTCTTCACCCCTCGCGCCGTTCAGGAAGGCGCTACGCCGAAGTACAGCGTTACCCTCCTGATTCCGAAGAGCGACAAGACCACCATGCAGAAAATCAAGGCCGCTATGGACGAGGCTAAGCAGAAGTTCATGGCGAGCAACAGCGGCAAGAAGCTGCCTACCAACCTCAAGAGCACTCTGCACGACGGCGACGGCGAACGCCCGAACGGCGGCGAGTTCGGCGAAGAGTGCAAGGGCTGCTACGTTATCACCGTCAGCTCCAACAACAAGCCCGTTCTGGTCCACGCGGACAAGACCCCGCTGACTGACCCTCAGGAGCTCTACTCCGGCTGCTACGGCCGCGCAATCATCAACTTCTACGTGTATGACACGCAGGGCAACAAGGGTATCTCTGCCGGCCTCAACGGTATTATGAAGCTCTACGACGGCGAGCCTCTGGGCGGCGGCGTTGTTACGGATTCCGATTGGGACGACGGCTGGGAAGACGAGGACAACGACGACCTCCTCGGTTAAGCGTATGCTCCGGCGCGTTCGTCTTAGATTTACTGAGGCGAACGCCGCCCGGAGGAAGGAGGCAATATGAGAACATTAGCAATCGATATAGAGACCTACAGCTCGGTCTCACTGCAAAAGTGCGGCGTCTACGCCTATGCCCAGAGCCCCGATTTTGAGATTCTCCTCTTCGGGTACGCTTGGGACGACGGCCCGGTTGAGGTTATCGACCTCGCAAGAGGCGAGAGCCTGCCTGAGGAGCTCCAGAATGCTCTGTATGACCCCGAAATCCTGAAGACAGCATTCAATGCGTCTTTTGAACGGACTTGTCTGAGCACGTTTATGGGCCGCGTGACACCACCCGAGCAATGGAGCTGCACCGCAGTCATGGCCCGAGAGTTGGGCCTGCCCGGTAGCTTGGAAGCTGTCGGCGAGGTTATCGGACTTCCCGAAGACAAGCAGAAGTCTAAGACCGGCCGGGCGCTTATCCGTTACTTCTCGATACCTTGCAAGCCTACGAAGACGAACGGCAACCGGACTCGCAATCTTCCTGAGCATGACCCTGACCGTTGGGCTATCTACGTTGAGTACAACCGTCAGGACGTCGTCTCGGAGCGGGCTATCCGGCAGAAGCTCTCTCGCTTCCCGGTATACGAGAAGGAACAGCCTCTCTGGATTCACGACCAGCATATCAACGACCGCGGCGTCGGCGTGGACCTTAATCTCGCAGAGCATGCGGTCGAGATTGACGCCGTTATCAAGGCGAGACTTCTTGAGCAGGCTAAGGAACTCACGGGCCTTGAAAACCCGAAGAGCACCGCACAGCTCAAGAGCTGGATTGAGGACACTGCGGGTATTGAGGTCGAGAGCCTCAACAAGAAAAGCATTGCCGGTGTAAGAGCCGACGCCGACTGCGACGCGGTGGACCGTATGCTCGATATCAGAGCGGGTCTTGCAAAGACCTCAACTGAAAAATACAACGCTATGCTCCGAACGGCTTGCCCGGACGGACGCATTCGCGGCTTGACTCAGTTTTACGGCGCGGCGCGCACCGGTCGATGGGCCGGCCGTCTCGTGCAAATGCAAAACTTACCGCAGAACAAAATGCCGGACCGCGACCTCGATACCGCGAGACAACTCGTCGAGGCCGGAGACCTTGAGACCCTTGAAATGCTCTTTGACGACATTTCCGGGACCCTCTCGCAGCTTATCCGCACGGCCTTTATCCCGAGACCCGGCTATCGCTTCATTGTGTCTGGTTTCTCCGCTATTGAGGCCCGTGTTATCGCGTGGCTCGCAAGTGAAGAGTGGCGCATGGAGGTTTTCAAGACCCACGGCAAAATCTACGAGGCTTCCGCCGAGCAGATGTTCCACCTTCCGAAGGGCTCCGTCAAGAAGGGCGACCCTATGCGGCAGAAAGGAAAAATCGCTGAGCTCGCGCTCGGCTACGGCGGCAGCGTCGGCGCTCTGAAATCTATGGGCGCTCTCGAGATGGGGCTTGAGGAGTCTGAGCTGAAACCGCTCGTCAATAGCTGGCGCGCCGCTAATCCTGCTATCACTAAGTTGTGGTGGGACACGGACGCCGCAGCACGCAGGACCATTCAGACGAAGGCTCCTACTAAGCTGCCGTTCGGCATGGGCTTCTACAAGCAAGGACCTCTCCTTAAGCTGAGACTTCCTAACGGCCGCGAGCTGAGCTACGTAAAGCCCAGAATCGACGACGACAGTATCACCTACGAGGGCACAATTCAGTCCTCGGGCGGCTGGGGTCGTATTGAGTCCTACGGTCCGAAACTCGTGGAGAACATTGTTCAGGCTACAGCCCGGGACTGCCTTGCAGTCGCCATTGACCGTTTGGAGCGAGCCGGTTTTCCGGTCGTGTTCCATGTTCACGACGAAGTTATCTGCGAGGTACCTATCGGTGTAAGCTCTGCCGAGGAAATTAGCAAAATCATGTCGGAGCCCATCGAGTGGGCGACTGGCTTACCGCTCAAGGCTGACGCCTATGAGTGCGAATACTACAGAAAGGACTAACCGCTATGAAGATAGACGTATTTAATAAGGTCGTCAAAGAGCAGCTTCTTGTCTGCGAGCACCTGCTTACCGGCAAGGGCCACGAGTACGCCCCTGACGCCGTAGACGAGAGCAATATCGACCGCCTCGCTCACTTCAAGAAGGCCGCAGCGATTATCGACGGCACCCCGAAAGAGGCTCTGCTCGGTATGCTGACAAAGCACCTCGTATCTATTTCAGATATGTGTACCGACGGCCGCAGCTACTCTCTGGACCGCTGGACCGAGAAAATCACGGACAGCATTAACTACCTGCTCCTGCTCAAGGCTCTGGTCGAAGAGGAGGCGAACGGCAATGGATAAAATCAAAGTCGCGGTCCTCAATCCGACCGCAATCAGCGAGGCCGAGAAAATGATGGTCTGCGTCGCACGCTTGACACAGCGCGGGCATACGGTCAAAGACCTCTCCGGCTTCCTCGCTCTCTACGATAAAGAATACACCGAGAAAACGGCTAAGGTTATGACCAAGCTTCCACACCCTACGATTCAGAAGTTCGCGGTCATCAACGCCGTAATTGTCGGAGCGTCAAGGAGATTCCTCGCCCAGATTACGAGGCACCAGAACGAGGTCAAGTTCATGTCTGCGTCACTACAGTACAGCGACTACTCGAACGAGGCCGACTTCGTTGTTCCTTACGAGCTGCTTGACAGTCAAATGCGTTTCTCCTACCTCTCCCAGTGTCAGGACGCTATGCGGAAGTACAAGCTCCTCGTCGAGTACGGCGTGGACAACGACTCTGCCGGCTATCTGGCGCCGCAGGGTCTGAGAAACGTTCTGATTATCAGCGCGACACCTTATCAGTGGAAGCACATGATAAGCCAGAGAACTTGTCGGCGCAATACCGCCGAGACCCGTTACGTTATGCTCCGCCTCTGGGAAGAGCTTTACGAGTTGGCTCCGGCTCTCTTCTCTCCTGAGACGACCGGTCCCTTCTGCATGAAGGGCAAGTGCCTTGAAGGTAAGATGGCTTGCGGCGCTCCGCTGGCGTCCGACCTTACGCCGCACGATATTCTCGAGCGGGATTTTCCACTCTGTATGGAGGTGCGAGAATGAGTGAACGCGACCCTTTATGGGACGGCTTACGCGATTTAGCTAATGAGAATCATAAAGCCAGAATCGCTAAGACACCGAGCCGTATTCAATATGCTATATCTCAATTTGAGAAGTACGATATTGAGTACGCCTTAAAAAATGAAGGGCAATATGGCAAAACCGAAATGTGGTATGTAGTGGATGCTGATAAAGGAGCGAAACTGCGTTCTGGATTTTCCGAGCAAATCACCCCGAAAGAATATAAAGAGCGCGTGCTGAACAATACGATCACTGACGTATTGCAGGAGTATGAGATCAAGCCGGGAGATGTATTCTTCCTTCCTGCCGGACGTGTGCACAGTATTGGCGCCGGTGCGTTTATTGCCGAAATCCAGCAGACTTCGGATATTACTTATCGTATCTATGACTTCAACCGTAAGGATGCAAACGGAAAGACTCGTGAATTGCATACTGACCTGGCGCGTGAAGCCATCAATTACGAAGTGTTGGATGATTATCGTACCAAATACGAAGCGGTGAAAGATGAGCCGGTAGAACTTGTAGCTTGTCCGTACTTCACTACTTCCGTGTATGATATGACCGAAGAAATCAGCTGTGATTATTCAGAACTCGATTCATTCGTGATCTTCATTTGTATGGAAGGTGCATGCAAGATAAAAGACAATGAAGGTAATGAACTGAAAGTAGGTGCCGGAGAATCTATTCTGCTTCCTGCTACAACACAGGATGTAACAATTACTCCGGAAGCTGGAAACGTAAAATTGCTGGAAACATACGTGTAAATAATAGACAATATTATTGATAAAAGTATAGACCGGGCAGGCGAGAAAAACTTTCTCGCCTGCTTTGCGTTGTAGAAAGAAAGGCGTATCGATTTTGTCTTACAGACTGACAAATTCATATATGTGATGGAATTTAAGTTGGATGGTACTGCTGAAGAAGCTATCAAACAGATTAATGAAAAGCATTATGCACTTCCTTTTGAGGCAGACGGACGCCGACTTTTCAAGATAGGTGTCAATTTTAGCTCAGAAACACGCAATATTGAGAAGTGGATAGTGGAGTAGCATCAATTCTATCCCCATTCAGTTTTATATAATTTTTTTGGAAAGGTTTTAAACTTCTGTTGCTAAATCATTTTTTTCGTCTTATCATTGTATAAATTTACTAGTGATATATATGAATAAAAATGGATTTAGCCGTTGTGCGGAGTCGTACATCGGTCGTTTACGAAAAGAGGGGCGTCATTCTACGGCCCATGTTTATACGAATGCTCTTTTTTCTTTTACCAAGTTTTGTGGCACTACCCATGTTGCTTTCCGGCAAGTCACCCGTGAACGCTTGCGCTGTTACGGGCAGTATCTTTATAGTTCCGGTCTGAAGCCGAATACGGTATCAACGTATATGCGTATGCTTCGTAGCATCTATAATAGAGGAGTGGAGTCGGGCAGAGCTCCGTATGTGCATCGTCTGTTTCATGATGTTTATACGGGAGTGGATATTTGCCAGAAGAAAGCGT
>ERZ791603.2875-NODE-2875-length-10307-cov-35.611393_pt1 | contig 10307 bp, 9 predicted proteins | sample MGYA00509966_ERZ791603 | MGnify/ENA primary metagenome ERZ791603 (study PRJEB30046, sample SAMN00791931) | human gut metagenome | study: EMG produced TPA metagenomics assembly of the A metagenome-wide association study of gut microbiota in type 2...
AGCGCGTGGCCATCGCCCGTGCGCTGGCCAGCCATCCCAAGGTGCTGCTGTGCGACGAGGCCACCAGCGCCCTGGACCCCAACACCACGCGGCAGATCCTGGAGCTGATCCGTGACATCAACCAGAAGCTGAACATCACGGTGGTGGTCATCACTCACCAGATGAGCGTGGTGAAGGAGATCTGCAGCCACGTGGCCATTCTGGACGAGGGCCGTGTGGCCGAGTCCGGGCTGGTAGGCACGGTGTTCGCCGCCCCCAAGTCCGCGGCGGGCCGTCGGCTGGTGTTCCCCGGCGGCGCGGACGCTCAGGTGTACGATCCGTCGGAGGAGAAGCTGGTGCGGCTGGTGTTCAAGGACAGCAAGACCACCAGCATCCCCCTGATCGCACGACTGGCGGCGGAGGAGAACATCTTCTGCAACGTCATCTCCGCCAGCACCCAAAAGCTGTCCGAGGAGGTCTACGGCAGCATGATGCTGGGCATCCCCAGCAGGCAGTTCGACAAGGCTGTGTCCTTTATTCACAACGTAGCCAATGTGGAAGTTGAGGAGGTGGAGTGAGTATGTACAGCGATCTGTTTTCCCAGAAGTCCGTGCAGGACCTGCTGACCGTGCTGCCCTCTCTGCCCCTCGCCGTGTGGGAGACGTTCTATGTCACCGTGGTGAGCACGGCGCTGTCGCTGGTCATCGGCCTGCCCTTGGGCGTGCTGCTGGTGGCAGGCGAGAAAAACGGCGTGCTGCCCCTCCCCCGCTGGTTGATGCAGGTGCTGAACGTCATCATCAACCTGCTGCGCTCCATCCCGTTCCTGATCCTGATGATCATGGTATTCCCTCTGTCCCGTCTGCTCATCGGCACCGCCGTGGGCACCACGGCCACTATCGTTCCGCTGGTGGCGGCGGCGTTCCCCTTTGTGGCGCGTCTGGTGGAGAGCAGTCTCCGCGAGGTGGACGGCAACATCATCGAGGCCGCCCAGAGCATGGGCGCTACGCCGATGCAGATCATCTGCAAGGTAATGATCCCCGAGAGCGTACCCTCTCTGATCCAGAACGTGACCATCGCGCTGACTACCATTCTGGGCTACTCCGCTATGAGCGGTATCATTGGCGGCGGCGGTCTGGGCAAGATCGCCATCGACTATGGCTACTATCGGTACAAGTACCTGGTAATGCTGGTGGCCGTGGTGATCCTGGTGATCCTGGTGCAGCTGTTCCAGAGCATCGGCACGTGGCTCAGCAAGAAGTGCGACAAGCGCCTGAAAAAATGAAAGCAAAAAGAAAGGACCCTTGGGGGTCCTTCCTTTTTGCTTTTTGGGGGAGGCGAGGTCTGTCCCGGTCAAAAAAAGAGACGCCCGCGGGCGTCTCTTTTTTTTGCTTTGCAGGCAGATCAGCCGATCATGCTCTTGAGGTCAGCGGAAACGGTGATGGGGGCTGCGGTAGCGGCCTTCACCTGCTCCACGGTGAACTCGGGGTTGATCTCGGTCATCAGCAGGCCCTCGGGGGTGACTTCCAGCACGCACATCTCGGTGATGATCTTGTTCACGCAGTGGGAAGCGGTCAGGGGCAGACGGCACTTCTCGAAGATCTTGGGGTTGCCCTTAGCGGTGTGCTCCATGCAGACGATGCAGTGCTTGGCGCCCACGCACAGGTCCATCGCGCCGCCCATACCGGGCATCTTCTTGCCGGGGATGATCCAGTTGGCCAGGTTGCCCTCGGCGTCCACTTCCAGAGCGCCCAGGAAGCAGGCGTCCACGTGGCCGCCGCGGATCAGGCCGAAGTTGGTGGCAGAATCAATGAAGCCGCCGCCGTAAGCCACGGAGGAGGGGGTGCCGCCGGCATCCACCACGTGATAGGGATCGTAATTGGCGTCGCCCTCCTTGGGGGACACACCGGCGGAGACGATACCCAGCTCAGCGTGGATGATCACCTCAACGCCCTCGGGCAGATAGTTGGGGATCAGGGTGGGCAGGCCAATGCCCAGGTTCACGACGTCGCCGTCCTTCAGCTCTTTGGCGCAGCGCTTGGCGATAAAGCCTTTGATCTCGGACTTTTCCATTACTTTCTGTCTCCTTCCACGATGTAGTCAACGCACATACCGTAGGTATGGATGTTCTCGGGCTCAAAGTCACCCACGGGAACGATGTACTCGCACTCGGCGATAACGGTGTCAGCGGCGGTGGCCATGACAACGTTGAAGTTGCGCATGGTACCCTTGTACCAGCAGTTGCCGAACTCATCGCACTTGTAGGCGCCCAGCAGGGCGAAATCAGCGTGGATGGGCTGCATCAGCAGGTAGTCCTTGCCGTCGATGGTCTGACGGCCCAGGCAGAAGGGGCTGTCCTCCACCAGGGTGTCGATGCCCACGGGGGTCAGGACACCGCCCAGACCGGCGCCGCCGGCGCGGATGCACTCAGCCAGCGTACCCTGAGGCAGCAGGTTGACCTCCAGCGCGCCCTCGGTGTTCTGCTGGCCCACCTCGGGGGTCATTCCCACGTGGGTGGCAATGACGCGCTTGACCTGATGATTGTGGATCAGCTCCGCAATACCGAAAAACTCCTCGCCCTTGGGACCGGTGGCGCGGCCCATGTCGTTGGCGATCAGGGTCAGGTCCTTGGTACCGCGGGCTACCAGCTCCTTAACGATGGCACGGGCCTGGCCGCAGGCCAGAAAGCCGCCGCACATAATGGTGGCGCCATCAGGGATCATTGCCGCTGCCTCTTTGGCAGTCAGTACAGGTTTCTTTGCCATTTCTGTTCCTCCTTGTTTTATCCCGCCCGCGGTCAGAACAGTTCCTGCCGCAGACGGTATTCGGTCACGAAGACTCCCGCTTCGCAACGTTTCTAACAATAGCATCATACCATCCTTTGCGTGAAAACGCAAGGGATGGACATGGGATTGCTGCGCAAATTGACCATGCCGGTCCATGGCGGGACCGGACGCATTCTGCCAATCGATAGCAAAATGGGTCAGCGCGAAAAGCGGAGAGTCGTACAGGCGGCTCTCCGCTTTGCTGAGGATCTTATTTCATGCCGCGCTTGACCATCTCGGTCACAGCGAAGGAAGCCACGTCATCGGCGTACTTGCCGGCGCCGAAGCCGGCATCGTAGCCCAGCTCCTTGGCCAGCTCATGGGTGATACGGGGACCGCCGCAGCAGACAACGAACTTGTCGCGCAGGCCCTCGGCCTCCAGCAGCTCGATGAGGTTGGTCAGGTTCTGGATGTGAACGTCCTTCTGAGTAACGGTCTGGGAGACCAGCAGCACATCGGCATGCAGCTCCAGCGCCTTCTTGATGAATTCCTCGTTGGGGACCTGAGAGCCCAGGTTGTATGCCTCGATCATCTCGTAGCGCTCCAGACCGTAGTGGCCGGCGAAGCCCTTGCGGTTCATGATGGCATCGATACCAACGGTGTGGGCGTCGGTGCCGGTGGAGGCGCCGACCATCACGACCTTGCGGCCGATGTGCTCACGGATGTAGTCGTTAGTGTCCTCCATGCTCATGACATCGGATTCCACGGTGATAACGTGGATATCCTCGTAGTTGACGGAGTGGACGCAGCTGCCGTAGACCACGTAGAAGGTGAACTCTTTATCCAGCGGGGTGTGGTACGCCACGTTGGGTTCCTCGAGGCCCATCTTCTTGGCGATCTGGCGGGCAGCCTCCTCGCCGCGCTCATCGTCCTTGATGGGCAGGGTGAAGCTGGTCTGCACCTTACCGTCGTTCATGGTGTCGCCGTAGGGCTTCAGGCGGGTCAGGTCCAGCGTGGTATCGAAATCGATCTTATGGGTATTATACAGTCCGCTGCTCATGCTCCCACCTTGCCTTTCATGACTTCAATGAACGGATTGAAGTATTTGTCGTCCTTGACCACAACGCCGTTCAGACCCTTGCCGCCGTCCTTAGGACGCTTGACATCGGCGAAGATGCCCTTCTCGATGGTGGTGAACAGGCCCAGCTTCTCGATCTCCTTCAGCAGATCGGTGGCCTTGGTCAGCACTTCGTTGGCACGGCTGCGGATAATGCCGTTCTCCTTGTAGGTCAGCTCGCTGCCCAGATCCTTCATGGTACGGAAGATGTACTGGGCGTTCTCGATAGACAGAGCACGGTCGGACATGAACGGGGTGTGGATGGCCTCGGTCATCATGCCCAGCAGGCACAGCCGCTGGTTGGTCAGGATGGTCACCATATTGAACAGGGCATCCTGGATGTGGCCGCGGAAGATGTTGCCGGTCATGAACTTCGTGGGAGGCATGTACTTCAGAGGCGCGTTGGGGAAGATCTCGCGGGCCATCTGCGCCTGCGCCAGCTCATACAGGAAGGTGTTCTCCACAGCGGGATCCATCTCGAAGGCGTGGCCCAGGCCCATCTGCTCCTCGCGCATGCCGGCGGTCTTGGCGAATGCCTCGTTCAGGAACTGGGAGGCCAGCACGGTGTGAGCGGCGGTAATGGCGTCGTCAGTGGTCAGGTAGTTATCCTCACCGGTGTTGATGATGACGCCGGCGTAGCCGTTGATAACGCGGGAGAAGTACTGGTCCACGATGGTGCGCTGCATGTTGATGTCGCGGAACAGGATGCCGTACAGAGCGTCGTTCAGCATGACGTCCAGACGCTCCAGAGCGCCCATAGCGGCGATCTCCGGCATGCACAGGCCGGAGCAGTAGTTGCACAGCCGGATGTAACGGTGCTGCTCCTCGCCCACCTCGTCCAGCGCGGCGCGCATGAGGCGGAAGTTCTCCTGGGTGGCGTAGGTGCCGCCGAAGCCCTCGGTGGTGGCGCCGTAAGGCACGTAGTCCAGCAGGGACTGGCCGGTGGTACGGATAACGGCGATGATGTCGGCGCCCTGCTTGGCACCGGCCTTGGCCTGAATGATATCCTCGTAGATATTGCCGGTAGCCACGATGATATACAGGTACGGGCCTTCCTTATCGCCCCATTCCTTCAGGTAGGCGTTGCGCTTGCCAACGTTCTTGTTGATGCGCTCCACGGTGGCGTTCACCACGGGGGTGATGGCTGCGCGGATCTCCTCGTCGGAGTGAGCGGGGACCTTGCTCAGATCCAACTCGCCGCTGCTGACAGCGTCCGCCACGCCCTGGGGATCCTTACCGGTCTCCACCATGGCGTTGCCGATGGCCCACGCGGTGCCAACGGGCAGCAGGGAGTTGGCCATCAGGTGATCCACGACCACGTTGGGCAGGGGGACATCCATGTCATTGACCCCATCAATACCCAGCAGACGGCAAACAGCGCGCTCCACCGTGACGGTGGTGTGCTGGTCAATAAAGTGCTGCACATCGTCCGCCACCTTGGCAGCGGAGGCACGCGCCTGATCGACCAGCTCAAAATTCAAGCCGAGTTTGCTTTCCATAGTTAAACCTCTCTCTTACTTCTTGACGTGACGCTCGTTACGCAGCAGCTTGGTGGGCTCCAGGTAGCGCTGCTTCGTGCCCTCGGCGACCCATGCCACGCCGGTCTTCTCCACCTTCTTCTTGCCGGTGCAGACATCGCAGTGGCAATCCTGGACGTAGTGCTCGGGCTGGGTATAGGAGGTGATGACGCCCTCGAAGTTGCGCAGGATGACCTTGCGGGGAGTCTCGGAGATCAGGTAGTTGGGCATGACAGGGGTCTTGCCGCCGCCGCCGGGGGCGTCCACCACGAAGGTGGGGATGCAGTAGCCGGAGGTATGGCCGCGCAGAGCTTCCATGATCTCGATGCCCTTGGACACGGGAGTGCGGAAGTGGCTCAGGCCCAGGGAGGGATCGCAGGCGTAGATGTAGTAGGGGCGGACACGCATCTTGACCAGACCGTGAACCAGCTCCATCATCACGTGAGAGCAATCGTTCACGCCGGCCAGCAGCACGGACTGGTTGCCCAGGGGGATACCGGCGTCAGCCAGCATGGCGCAGGCCTTGGCGGCTTCGGGAGTGAACTCCTTGGGGGTGTTGAAGTGGGTGTTCAGCCACACGGGATGATACTTCTTCAGCATGGCGCACAGCTCGGGAGTGATACGCTGGGGGCACACAACGGGGGTGCGGGAGCCCAGACGGACGATCTCCACGTGGGGGATGGCGCGCACGCGCTTGATGATGTACTCCAGGACCTCATCGGAGACCATCAGGGAGTCACCGCCGGACAGCAGGACATCGCGGACCTCGGGATGAGCGGCCACGTAGTCGATGCACTTGTCGATCTGCTGCATGGGCACCTCGCAGTCGTTCTGACCGGCGAAGCGGCGACGGGTGCAGTGACGGCAGTACATGGAACACTGGTCGGTGATCAGCAGCAGCACGCGGTCGGGATAGCGGTGAGTCAGGCCGGGGGTGGGAGAGTCGGTATCCTCGTGCAGAGGATCGGCGTCCTCGTAATCGGCATACTCCAGCTCCTCCGCGCGGGGGATCGCCATCTTACGGATGGGATCGAACGGATCGTTCAGATCGATCAGGGACAGATAGTAGGGGGTAACAGCCATGCGCAGCTTGCCCAGCGTCTTGCGGACACCCTCCTCCTCATCGGGGGTCAGGGTCATATACTTCTTCAGGTCCTCAACCGTCTCAGCGCGGTTGGCGACCTGCCAATGCCAGTCGTTCCACAGATTCTCGGGAACATCGGCGAACAAACCGTTGCGAGTCTTCATAGTGTTTCTCCTTCACAAAATCATGTTGTTGAGGGGGGGTAGGTCAAAGGCTGGGAGGCCTCCTGGGCCCCCCAGCTTTTGAAGGAAGTCGTTTAGCAGTACTTCTCGTCGAACAGCTTGCGCAGCTTGGGGTTCTCACGCAGCACGTCCAGAGTGATCTGAGCGTGGTTCTTGGTGTAGCCATTGCCGATGATCATGGTCACGTCCTTGCCGATACCCTCAGCGCCCAGAGCAGCCTTGGTGAAGGAGGTAGCCATGGAGAAGAAGTACACCATGCCGTCATCGCGGACGGGCAGAATGGCGGACATCTCGCAGGACTCAATGTTCACGCAGCAGATGGACAGATCGTACTCCTTACCATCGTTGACGGCCAGAGCAGCCTCCATGACCTCAACAGGCTTGGTGCAGTCGGCCACGATCACGTCGGTATAAACGCCCAGCTCCAGCAGACCGGGAACCTGCTTGGGGTTGCGGACAACGCCCACGACCTTGCCCTTGGGGCCGACCTTCTTCATGGCCTCCCAGCCGCACAGCACGCCGGACTTGCCGTTGGCGCCCAGGATCAGGACGCTGTCGCCCTCGTGGGGCAGCTTGCGGGCCTGCGCGGGAGCGCCGGCCACGTCCAGAGCGGCCAGAGCCAGAGGCTCGGACATATCATCGGGCATCTTGCAGTACAGAGCGGACTCGAACAGGATGGCCTTGCCGACGATGTCCACGCGGTCGATATCCTTGTGGATGGCCAGGATCTTCTCGATCTTCAGCGGGGTCATGGACAGGGACACCAGAGAGACGATCTTGTCGCCTTCCTTCAGGTCAAAGCCGGGCTTCTTCTTCAGGTCCTCGCCGACGTGAGCGACGACGCCCTTGAACATACCGCCGGAACCGGTAACGGGGTTCTGCTGCTTGCCGCGCTCGGCCACGATGCCCATGATCATCTCGCCGATCTTCTTCTCGTCGCCGCCGCAGGCCTCGGAGATCTGGGTGAAGGAGGCGGAGTCGATGTTCAGGGAGGTCACGTCGCAGACGATCTCGTTGGAGTAGACCTTGCTCATGTCATTGTCGATCTTCCAAGCGGCCTGGGTCAGCACGCCCTTGGGCTCGATAACGCGGTGGGTACCGTACTTGTTGCCTTTCAGTTCAGCCATGGTAATATCCTCCTAAGTTATGATATGTATGAGTTTTGAGTTTTTAACTTACTGCAGGGGCTTGAGGCTCAGGATCTCGCGGGCCTCGGCGGGGGTAGCGATCTCGCGGCCCAGCTCCTTGGCGATGCGGACGACCTTGGCCACCAGCTCGCCGTTGGACGCGGCCTTCTGGCCCTTGCCCAGATAGATGTTGTCCTCAAAGCCGACACGGACGTTGCCGCCCATGGCGATGGCCGCAGCGGCCATGGTCCACGCAGCACGGCCCACGCCGGACACGGTCCAGGTGGCGTCAGCGGGGATCTTGCTGGCGAAGAACGCCAGATTCTCTACGGTGGCAGGGGTGCAGCCGTGCACGCCCAGCACGAAGTTGAACTGCATGGGGTGGCCGGGGACCTCGCCCTTCTTGGCCATACCCAGAACGGTGTCAATGTGGCCCAGCTCGAAGCACTCGTACTCGGGCTTGATGCCGTTCTCGATCATGCGCTTGCCGAAGGCGCGCATGGTGGGCATGGTATTGTCGAAGATCTCATCACCGAAGTTGCAGGTGCCGCAGTCCAGAGTGGCCATCTCGGGGAACAGCTCGGTGGGCTGCAGACGCTCCTCGGGGCTCATGCCGGTGGCGCCGCCGGTGGAGGGAATCATGATGACGTCAGGCAGCTCCTTGCGGATAGCGTCCATGACGACCTTGAAGCGATCGCGGTTCTGGGTGGGGGTACCGTCGTCCTCGCGGACATGGATGTGCAGGATGGCGGCGCCGGCCTCGTAGGCGGACTTGGCCTCGCGGACCATCTCCTCCACGGTGTAGGGCACAGCCTCGTTCTGGGCCTTGGTGACCTCGGCGCCGCAGATGGCGGCGGTAATAATGAGCTTCTCCATCGTTCCGCTCCCTTACTTCTCGATCTTGTTGCGCTGGCAGTCCTTGGGGGTGACGCAGGTGCCGTGGGCACGGCAGACCACCACGGGCTCAGCCAGAACGTCAGCAGCGGAAGCGCTGATGTCGGGGCGGGAGACGATGACCTTACGGGCCTCAAACTTCATGGTGCGGGAGGTGTTGCCGATCTTCTCGATCTCGCCGTAGGCTTCGATGTAGTCGCCGGCGTACACGGGAGCCAGGAACTCCACGTTGTCGTAGGCACAGAACAGGCCCTCGTCGCCGTCGCACTTGATCAGCAGCTCCGTGGCGACATCGCCGAACAGGTGGACCATGTGGGCGCCGTCCACCAGATTTCCGCCGTAATGAGCATCCTTGGCGCTCATACGCAGGCGAAGCATAGAAGTCATCTTTTCCATAAGTTTTTCCTCCTTCAGAATTTTGGACGTGCAATTTCGCAAACACCAGATCCGGCCGTTACCGCTTCTTTTTGGGTATGAAAAAAAGCGCTATCGGTCAAGGTCATTGACCAATAGCGCTCCATGTATGGACGTACATGACAGCAGCGCCGCTTACACCGCGCTGCCAAGCGACAGAACGCAGGCGGTCCTGTCACTTTCGGCGGAAAACTCCTTCCTGCAACGCTACACAGGTGCCTGTCCCCACACGCTGCAGTACCCCGTTTCCCGCGCCTCTATTGACTGATATCTATGAAATTTTACTCTTAAATTATAGCGCTTTTGGGGCATTTGTCAAGACAGTTCGTGACAGATTTGACAATAATATTTTTGCACGGTGCAAAAATTTCTCTGTTTTTCCTCTTGAATTTTTCGCGCAGCGAAAATCAGTAGGATTCCTCCACCATTTTCAGGATTTCCGGCTTCAAAGACAGCATTCTGCAGATATTCAGGGCGTCCCGCGGGCAGTCGGACCGGCCCTCCACGCGGTAGAGACCGTAGTTCATATGGCGGGCAATAACGGCCACGCCGTCCTCGTCGGTGACGGACAGCTCGCGGCGGATCTTCTCGGTATCCACATCGCGCAGGCCGATGATCTGGTAGTGCAGGCGGGCGTACTCCGCCACCTTGTCGTAGTGGGTGGTCAGCAGAGAAATGGCGTTGACGCCGTTGAGATAACGGGTGACGGCCTGCACGATGACGGCGCCCTCGTCGGGGTTGGTGCCTCGGGCGAACTCGTCCAGCAGGAACAGGGAGTAGCCCTTCTCCACCTCTGTCAGCGCCTTCTGGAACTGGACGATCTCGGAGCCGAAGCCGCTGAGTCCCGACTGAATGGACTGGAGATCGTCAAAGAGCATTTTCACACTGTGAAACAGCGGCATGCGGGCCTTCTTTGCGCAGACCAGGAAGCCCGCCTGAAGCAGCAGGGCGTTGAGGGCCACGGTCTTCATGGCCACGGACTTGCCGCCCATGTTGGCGCCGGTGATGACGGTAGCCCCCTGCTCCAGACGGATGGAGACGGGCACGAAGCTGCGGCCCTGCTCCGACAGCAGGTCGCAGATCTCGGGATTGATCATGTCGGTGAGCTCCAGCTCCGTCTCCGTCAGCTCGGGGCGGATGCCGCCGTAGCGCACGGCGAACAGAGCCTTCTGGATGATGAAGTCCAGCCGGCCGGAGGTCTCCGCGTCCGCCAGCAGGTCGTCTACCATGG
>ERZ791603.2876-NODE-2876-length-10306-cov-6.132085_pt1 | contig 10306 bp, 6 predicted proteins | sample MGYA00509966_ERZ791603 | MGnify/ENA primary metagenome ERZ791603 (study PRJEB30046, sample SAMN00791931) | human gut metagenome | study: EMG produced TPA metagenomics assembly of the A metagenome-wide association study of gut microbiota in type 2...
ACCGGCGACTAGCCAAATGCGATGCTGGCTCCTCCCGAACGGGAGGATTTTTCCCCGCTGCGGCGGGGATTCTCTGCGCTGCTCTGGAACCCGCCCTCACGTTGGCGCAACGTGGGGCTTTGCGGCACTCCTGCGCACACACTCGCAGTTGGGGCAAAAAACCGCACACAGCGGCGACACGCGCCTCACGTTGCGCTCCGGGCGTTCGACACACCCGCAGGGTCGATAGGGGCGATTTTTTCCACGGTGGGAAGATCGGCACTTTCGGCACTTCGGAGCGAGATCAGCCGCTTGCCGTTGCTGCGGTAGGTATCTGCCAGAATTCCGTTTTCTCTTAGAGCCGCAACGCTTTCCCGCACCAGCCGGGTGATCTTTTTTGGCGTGATACCAAGGCTGCCGTCAGGGTCGATCTTTGCAGACAGTGCCGATGGTGAGCCGAGATATGTAGAATCGGCACGGAGCAATTCAGAGAGAAGTTTTGTGAGTTGAAGCGTTGAAATCCTAGAAGCACCGCTGCAAGTTTTGCTGTCCTCAAGCAGTTTCCAGATGTGATCTTCCTCACCAAATTCGAGTTTTAATGTGCGATCTGGGATGTCGCGCCCGGTGCAATGCAGGGATGCGGCGTTGGCGCTTCGCGCATTTTTTTGCAGCACAAAGGCAGAATCTGCCGCGCCGCTTAAGCCCGTCGAGCCAGAGATCATGTTCATCGGGTCATCGTCATGGAGCTTGCGCAGGTGATGAATTAAGAGAATTGCGATGTGGTGTTTATCCGCAAGCTGCTTGAGAAGTCCGACATCCTGATAATCGTTCGCGTACGGATTGCTGTCGCCGCCTGCGCTGCGAACGCGCTGCAAGGTGTCAATGACAACAAGCTTCGTGGCCGGATGCTCGGTCAGAAACTGCTCGATCTGCTGCTCCAATCCGTGTTTTAGTGTGTCTGCCATGATCGCAAAGTGCAGCGTCGGCGGTGCGTCCTCGGTCAGATCAAAGAGCCGCGACTGGATACGCCGGTAGGAATCTTCCAGACTGAGATACAGAACTTCGCCCTGCGCCACGGCAAAATTCCAGAGCGGCTGCCCCTGCGAAACGCACAGACACAGCCACAGCGCCAACCACGATTTGCCGATTTTCGGCGCGCCCGCGAGGATGTGCAAGCCCTCTGGAATAAGCTCATCTGCCAGAAAGTGCGTTGGTTCATATGTTCTGTTTTGCAAATCTTCTGCTGTGATGGTTTCCAGTTTGGTCATTTTTTCACTTCCTTTCCGTTTGCTATTGACATTCTGTGTTTCATGATTTAGACTTATAATTAGTCAATAGATTTGTTTTCTATTTTTAGACTAACATAACCCCAAACTATTGTCAAGACTAATTTATAATATTTATTTCAATAAATCTATTTCGAGGTGCAGTCATGTCTGATTTTCAGTGCAATTTTTATCTTCTGGACGGCGCGGAGACGCTGGAGTGCAAGGAAGGAAACGCCGAGTATGTCGTAAAAATAGCAGACCGCCCATTTCCGGACAGCCTGCTGTCATTCGTATATTATGACATCAATTCGTGGGAGCCGCGTTTCCATGAAGCCGACCGTGCGCTGATGGAATTCTACCAGTCGCGCGATGCAAAATGCCTGAAGCCGGTGCAAAAACTTCTGGACGATTTTAAGGACGAGCATCCGTATTTTTTCTACCTGTGGCTGGATTGGAGCAACCGACTGAAGCAGGCGACGCCGGATTGCAAAAATCCGACGAAGCTGTTGCCGCACAAGGAGTTGGCGCACGTTCCGAGCAATCTGGCGACCATGCAGCAGCAAATTCTGCGCCTGTTCCAGACGGTGCTGGACGCAAGTATCACTGACGTGGATTTTTCCGTGCGGGTGCAAGCGTATGAACAGGCTCCGTCCTTGCAGAAATTTGACTTCCAGCCGATGAAGATTTCGTTCGAGTTTGTAGAGGAGAAACAGTTCGCTGAGGTGCTATATCCACAAAATATGTACGACCTGATTGACTTTTCTCTGCGCGAGTGCATCCGGCAAAGGATTGCGATGCGCACCTGCAAGAACTGCGGCAGGTATTTTGCCCTCACTGTTCACGGCAGTACAGAATATTGCAGCCGCGTGTTCGACAGCCGCGGCCGCACCTGCAAAGAGGTCGGCGCGATGCGGCAGTATCTGCAAAGCCACGCGCAGGACGAACTGCTGAAAATCTACCGCCGCGAGTACAAGCGCCGCTTCGCATGGATCCGTGCGGGCAAAATCTCTCAGGAAGCATTCTCGGCTTGGAGCAAGGAAGCGCAGAAGGAAAAGGAGAAGTGTGAGGCAGGGGAAATCTCACAGGGGGAATTTGCACAGTGGTTAAAACGGTAAATCCATATTATTTTTTTTGAAAAGGCTTGCGCAAAGAATACATTTGTAGTACGATGGTAAATAAAGGGGTGATGCTATTTGGATGAACCGCGTTTAGAAATTCCAGTAAAAAAATATACCGGCGAATCTGCCGTCATTTCCATGCGATTGCCACGCGACATGCTGCAGGAAATTGACACGATTGCAGCCGATACGGGTCGGACAAGAAATGAAGTTTTAACACTCTGCATGGAGTTTGCGTTAAATCATCTCGACAGAGGATCTAAATAGAACGGAACGGGAGAGAAAAGAATGGCTATCATCAAATGCAAAATGTGCGGCGGGGATTTAAACGTCGAAGAAAACAGCCAGGTCGCAGTTTGTGAATACTGTGGGACGCAGCAGACCGTCCCGAAGCAGGACAACGAAAAGAAGCTGACACTGTTCGCGCGTGCAAACCGGCTGCGCTTTGCCTGCGAATTTGACAAGGCGGCGGGCGTTTATGAGTCCATCGTGGCGGAGTTCCCGGAGGAAGCGGAAGCCTACTGGGGACTTGTGCTCTGCAAGTACGGTATTGAATACGTTGATGATCCGGCGACTGGTAAAAAAGTACCCACATGCCACCGGTCAAGCTTTGACAGTGTGCTGGAAGATGCAAACTTTGAGCTGGTTCTGGAATATGCCGACGTGGTCACGCGGAAGATTTATCGCGAGGAAGCCAAAGCCATTGAAGAGCTGCGGCGCGGTATCATCGAGGTTTCCAGCCGTGAAGAACCATATGATATTTTCATCTGCTACAAAGAGACGGATGAGAACGGTCAGCGAACGCTTGATTCCGTTCTGGCGCAGGACTTATATGATGCATTGACAGAAAAAGGCTACCGGGTATTCTTCTCTCGCATCACGCTGGAGGATAAGCTCGGGCAGGAGTACGAGCCATATATCTTTGCTGCGCTCAATTCCGCGCGCGTGATGCTGGCTGTCGGCACAGACTACGAGTATTATAACGCCCCATGGGTCAAGAACGAGTGGAGCCGGTATTTGCAGCTCATCGCCGCCGGGCAGAAAAAATCTCTCATCCCATGCTATAAAAATATAGATGTCTATGATATGCCGAAGGAGTTCGCAAAATTACAGGCGCAGGATCTCGGCAAGGTCGGCGCAACGCAGGATCTGCTGCGCGGAATCGAGAAGCTGTTGGGCAAAACGAGCGCGCCTGCGGCTCCGGTGCAGCCCGCTCCGATACAGGCTGCCGCTGTGCCGAATGTTGATTCGCTTCTTCGCCGTGGCAATCTGTTTTTGGAGGACAGTGACTGGACGAACGCAAAAAACTACTTCGATAAGGTTCTGGACATCGTACCGGAGTGCGGTGCGGCGTATCTGGGGAAATTTCTTGCTGAAAAGAAAGCAAAAACGGTCTCGTCGTTTGCAAAGCGCTATGCGGAGGACATTGCGGCCCACGCACCAGAACGGACTCGACAGGATGCCTGCAAAGCGGATGAGACATTCATCGATGCCTGTCTCAATAAGTATCAGGTACCGGAATTTTTGGATGCGCGTGAAATCCGGTCTTTACTACGCTTCGATCTTACGTATCCTGCCGGACTTGCAGACTATTATCACGACTGCTTCCTTCGCACAGCGCAGATGCTTGGCAGCGAAAAGGACTTTGTCCGTGCTGAAAAGTATGCTGACGCGGATGTGCAGACGCAATGCGAGCTGCTGCGCAGCAAAATCCTGAACGATCTTCATGCACAGCAGCAGTCCGCGGAGCAGGAGGAAGCCAGCGAAAAGCAGCGCGTCACGGAAGCCTATCATACATTTTTAAAAGAAACCGAATCAACGCTCGCCGCACGGCAGAAGGAAGCGCTTGAAAAGAAGAAAGCGCATGAGGAGCTCGCAGAACGGCTGCGGTTGGAACGGAAAAAGCACGAAAAAGCGGCTGCTATTGAACGTGAAAAACAGGAAAAGCTGAGAAAGATTGCCGAGCAGGAAGCAAAGAAAAAGGTCGCAAAGGCAAAAAAGCTCACGATCATCTGTGCTGCAGCAGCTGCTGCTGTCATTGTGGTGGTGTTAATCGTCACTCAAGTCATCATTCCATCTTCAAACTATTCCAAGGCCGAAGAAATGCTGGCAGCAGGAGAGTACGACGGCGCAATCGAAGCGTTTACAGCGTTAGGCGATTACAAGGACGCGCGGGAGAGAGTCATGCAAATCGAAGAACAGCAGGAAAACGAGCGTCTTGCCAAAGAAGCTGCCGAAAAGGAAGCCAGAAATGCACAGGCATATGCCGATGCGGAAGCGCTGCTTGCAAACGAAGATTACGACGGTGCTGCAGAGGCGTTCGAAGCGCTGGGCGGCTACCAGGACGCGGCAGAGCGTGCGCAGGACTGCCCGTACATAGAAGCCGAGCAGCTTCTGGCGCAGGGAAAAACCGCAGAAGCCTCCATTGCGTTTGGAAGAATTGCCGGATATAAGGATGCGCTGGAGCGGAGCTTTGCGCTGAGAGCTTCCAACGATCCTACAATTATTGCGGAAAGCGATCATATCGTTGCGCTGAAAGAGGACGGTACTGCAGTCGCCATCGGCAATAATGAGTATGGGCAATGCGATGTTGCCGACTGGACGAATCTTGTGGCAATCGATGCAGGATTCCTCTATACGGTCGGCCTGAAAGCGGATGGGACTGTGCTTGCTGCGGGCTATAACGATGATGGCCGATGCAATGTTTCTGATTGGACGGACATTACAGCGATTCGCGCTGGCAGCTATCACACGGTCGGCCTGAAAGCAGACGGAACGGTGGTCGCCGCGGGCAATAACAAGGATGGACAATGTGATGTTTCTGATTGGACAGATATTGTAGCAATCAAGGCAACATACAAACACACAGTCGGTCTGAAAGCGGATGGAACCGTGGTTGCTGTTGGTTTTAATGAATATGGTCAGTGCGACGTTTCAGATTGGACAGATATAATAGCAATTGATGCAGCGACTTTTCACACGGTCGGTCTGAAAGCGGATGGAACCGTCGTTGCCATAGGAAATAATGGCGATGGGCAATGCAATGTCTCCGATTGGAAAGATATCGTTGCGGTGAACGCTGGCGGGTGGGATACCGTCGGCCTGAAAGCAGACGGCACCGTGGTCGTTGTTGGCGGTAACGTCGATGACAAGTGTAATGCTTCCGGCTGGACAGACATCAAACTCCCCAACTGATAGAGAAAGAAGGACGAGAAGATGGCGATCATTAAATGCAAAATGTGTGGCGGAGATATTGAGATCTCTGCGGATAAGACCTTTGGGACGTGTGAATACTGCGGCAGCACGATGACGCTGCCGAAGACGGATGACGACCAGCGGCTGAGCTTATTCAACCGCGGCACGCATCTGCGGCGAAACGGTGAGTTTGACAAAGCTGCGGCGATCTACGAGCGGCTGATCGGAGAGAACGACGCGGACGCGGAGGCGCATTGGAACCTGCTGCTCTGCCGGTACGGCATCGAGTATGTGCAGGACCCGGCCTCCGGCGAACGCATCCCGACTTGTCACCGCGCGAGCTTTGACAGCATTCTGAACGATGTGGACTATCAGGCTGCGCGCAAATACTCCGACGGCGTGGCACGGAGCCTGTACGAAAAAGAGGCGCAGCGCATTGCCGCGCTGCAAAAGGACATTCTGGCGATCTCGCAGAAGGAAACGCCGTTCGACGTGTTCATCTGTTATAAAGAGTCCGACGAGAACGGCAAACGGACGAAGGATTCCGCGCTGGCGCAGGATATTTACTACCAGCTCACCGACGCGGGCTATAAGGTCTTCTTCGCGCGCATCACGCTGGAAGATAAGCTCGGGCAGGAATACGAGCCGTATATCTTTGCTGCCCTGCACTCGGCAAAGGTCATGGTTGTGGTCGGCACGAAGCCGGAATATCTGAATGCAGTCTGGGTGAAAAACGAGTGGAGCCGGTATCTTGCGCTCATGCGCACCGACCGCAGCCGTCTGCTCATCCCCTGCTACCGCGATATGGATCCGTATGATATGCCCGAGGAGCTCAGTATGCTGCAAAGTCAGGACATGGGCAAGATCGGCTTCATTCAGGATCTCATCCGCGGCGTCAAAAAGGTCGTGGACGCGGCAAAGCCGCAGGAGGCTGTGACCGAAACTGTCAAAGAGACAGTCGTGGTACATAACGAGACGAGCGGCAACGTGCAGGCGCTGCTCGACCGCGGGCAGATGGCGCTGGAAGACGGCGAGTGGGAAAAGGCCGATGAATTTTTCGAGCAGGTGCTCAATCAGGATGCAAAATGCGGCGCGGCGTATCTGGGGAAGTTCCTTGCCCGCGTGGAGTGCCGTTCGGCAAAGGCCTACGCGGACGCGTATATCGAAAACGTGAAGGCCGATGCTCCCAACGAAAAAAACGCGGATGCGTGTGAACCGGATGAGGCCTTTATCACGTCGTGTGTGGAAAAATATACAGTGCCCGGGATCCTGAGTGGGAATCAGATCCGTCAGATGCTGGAGTTTGATCTGGAATATTGTGAGGCATCGAGCCTTTACGCGCTGCGTGCAGAGGAAGCACAGGAGGAGTTTGCCGCCGACAAAGACCTGATGCGCGCGGTAAAATATGCTTCCAGCGAGGCCAAGACGATCACGGAGGATATTCCGCAGACGCTGGACACGCTGCGGCGGGATGCGCAAAAGCGCGAGGACACGGAAAAAGCCAGAATCACAGCGGAGTACCGTAAATTCCTGACGGAAACCGAAGCAACGCTGGAAAAGGAGCACCCGCAGCGACTGAAAGAGGCGGAGGAAGCGAGGAAAGCCGAAGCCGACCGCCAGCGCAAGGCAAAGGCTGCCGAAAAGAAGATAGCCATTGTTGCGGGCATTGCAACAGCTGTGATTGCGCTTGTTCTGGTCATTGTTAACGTCATCATTCCGGCTGTGAACTATTCCAAGGCCGAAAAGCTGTTGGCTGCCGGAGACTATGACGGCGCAATCACAGCATTTGCAGCGCTTGGTGATTACAAAGATGCGTCGGAGCGGAAAGCGAATGTCAGAAATGTGCAGGCATATGCAGATGCAGAAACGTTACTGGCAAAAGGAGATTACGACGGCGCTATCGCTGCATTTACGAAACTAGGCGAATATCAGGATGCTGCCAGTCGGGCAAAGGATGCAGAAGCGCAAAAGCAGGAAACGGAAAATGCGCAGGCATATGCAAGTGCAGAAGCTCTGCTGAATGCCAGGGAGTATGATTCTGCCGCTAAGGCATTTGATATGCTTGGTGATTACAAGGATGCGGCAGCGCGCGCATTGGAATGTTACTATATTGAGGCTGACCAACTTCAAACACAGGGAAAAACAGCAGAGGCCGCCTTCACATTTGCGAAAATCGCGGAATACAAGGACGCACAGGAACGAGGTTCTGCGTTATGGGACATGATCCCCGGTCGAGAAACAATTACAACGAGTGGAAGCCATACTGCCGCTTTGAAGATGGATGGGACTGCGATTTCTGTTGGCAGCTACAGTAATGGGGAACGTGATATTTATGATTGGAACGACATTGTGGATATTAGCTGCGGGTTGGATCATACCGTCGGCTTAAAGTCCGACGGAACCGTGCTTGCTGCTGGAAAAGATCATTTCGATTACGGCCAGTGCGATGTTTCCGACTGGAGAAATATAATAGCTGTCGATGCAGGGGAAGACTATACAGTTGGACTGAAAGCCGATGGCACCGTAGTTGCTACCGGCAAAGATGACGCCGGTCAATGTGATGTTTCTGCATGGACCAATATTGTGGCGATTAGTGCTGGAGACTATCACACAGTTGGTTTAAAATCAGACGGAACTGTAACCGCTGTGGGTGCTGGCGAAGACGGCCAGTGCAATATTGCTGATTGGGAGGATATTGTGTCGATCAGCTGCGGAGAAAACCACACCGCCGGTCTGAAAGCGGATGGAACTGTGGTAGCCGTAGGTAATAATGAGTATGGTCAATGCGATGTTTCCAGATGGTTCGGCATTGTGGCCATCAGCGCGGGAGACAGGCACACGGTCGGTTTGAAAGCAGATGGCACTGTGATTGCTGTGGGCGATAATAGGCTCAATCAATGTGACCTTTCCGATTGGCACAATATCATAGATATCAGCTGTGGCGATATGTGTACTGTTGGTTTGAAATCCGATGGAACCGCGCTTGCTATCGGATGGAATTATTACGGCCAGTGTAATGTCTCCAATTGGGCGGATATTAAGCTCCCGAACAAATAAGAGAGGACGGAGGATATGAGCAAATTTGTGATTGAATGTCCCAACTGTGGGAAATATGCAGAAGCCCGGACGGGGTTCTTCGCGCGCAAAAAGATCGACTGTGCGTGCGGCTACACGATCAACGTGCGCACGGACAAGCTGGCGGGGCGGGAGTGCCCGCACTGCGGGAACATGGTCGTGTTCGACCAGTCCGAGGGCGAAAAGGCGCTCTGCCCGGTCTGCCATGAGCCGATCAACACGATGGCGGAGCAGTCCAATACCGTAGAGTTTTCCTGCGCACAGTGCGGCATCCGCCTGCGCACAAGCAAGGCGGCCGCGACCTATACCTGCCCCGTCTGCGACTGCGTGAACGACGTAGCCGAGCGGGTCGCGACTGAGAAGATCAAAAAGGACGGCCTTGCCAGCATCATCAAGTACGAGGGCGACAACGAAACGCTTGTCTGGAAGCACCCGATCGAGGACTTCAACTTCGGTTCGCAGCTGATCGTCCACGAGAGCCAGGAAGCTATCTTCTTCCGCGACGGGCAGGCGCTCGACCTCTTTGGCGCAGGCCGCTACACGCTGCAGACGCAGCAGCTGCCGCTGCTGGAGAAAATTTATAAGCTTCCAACCGACACCGAGGGCACGTTCCATTCCGAGGTCTACTTTGTCAACCTCGCCACCCAGATGGGCGTCAAATGGGGCACGGACAGCAAGGTGCGTCTGTTTGACCCCGCCTCCGGCTTACATATCGAGATCGGTGCGTCGGGCGAATTTAATATTCGCGTGACCGATTCGCGCAAGCTCCTACTAAAGGTCGTTGGCACGACGGGTGGGCTTGGCCAGGAGCAGCTGCTCGGCATCGGGAACGGCAAGGGCTTCTTCCGCTCGATGGTCATGACACAGGTCAAGAGCTATCTTGCGCAGACGATCAAGGAAAATGCGATTAACATTCTGGAGATCGACGAGCACCTCATGGCGCTCTCTGGTGCGCTGCGCGAGCGGATCAATGCCGCGCTGGACGAGTACGGTCTGACCATGCCGGAGTTCTACGTCAGCCGCATCGTAACGCCGGACGACGACCCCAATTTCCGCCGCATGAAGGAGCAGTACGCCGAACAGTATCTGCTTGTCCGGCAGGAGGGGATCCGCAAGGCCGAGGCGGAAGCAGCGGCAGACCGCAAGGCCGTCGAAGCGCAGACGGCGGCGCGGATGAAGATCATCGGCTGGTTTTATGTATTATAAAGATAACCATGCCTACACGGACTATACGGTAGCGTGGGAAAAAGAGATTGCGGCGAGTGAGAGCAGCACGACGGAATTTGTTCCATTTGGGGAAAATGTCCTGAAATATACGAAGGACGGAGCTTCCTATCTGGACAAGTCCGGCAAGGCGGTCTGGTCGATGAGTTATGAGCTGAAATCACCAATCTGCTATGTCAACGGCGATTATGCCGTGATCGGGGACCAGCAGGGCAATGATATTTATATTGTGGACAAGACCGGAAGCCAGGGACAGGCGACGACGCTTCTGCCGATCCTGCGCGTCAGCGTATCGGCATACGGCATCGTGGCGGCGCTGGTGGAGGACAGCAATGCTTCGTATGTGACCTTTTTCAAGAAAGACGGCAGCGAGCTTGACTGGGCGATCAAGACGGTTATGTCGGGAAATGGTTACCTGATGGACGTTTCCTTATCGCCGGATGGTAC
>ERZ791603.2878-NODE-2878-length-10299-cov-2.644280_pt1 | contig 10299 bp, 6 predicted proteins | sample MGYA00509966_ERZ791603 | MGnify/ENA primary metagenome ERZ791603 (study PRJEB30046, sample SAMN00791931) | human gut metagenome | study: EMG produced TPA metagenomics assembly of the A metagenome-wide association study of gut microbiota in type 2...
TTGACGAAAAGGGACTGGAAATGACGGGATGACCAGATGGAGTCTCGTTTTTCGTTCATCGTGAGTTTGAGGCTGCGGGCAAAAGGCGTGATTCCGTAAGGACGTTTTCCAACCCGGGAGAGGGCATCTTGCCAGATGTCGGGACCGTAGTGAACACGGCTGTTCCCGACCATGTAATAACCAAGGGCGTAGTGGTTGGGAACAAAATCCTTGTAGGAGCCGAGGACGGCCTTGTAGTAGGTGTAAATCCCTTTTTCCGTGACCTGGGCTTTCATTTCATTGAGAAATTCGGGTGAACGTCCCCGTCCGCTTTTCCCGACAGAGGTTTCGAATACGGTGGCATCCCCTTCGAGGAACCACATGGGTACATATACCCCGATGACAGCCAACGTGATTTGCTCCCCGAAGATGTAATATAATGCTTTGGTGAAACCTTGGTTCACCTTGTCGTATTGTACAATGTGACGAAATTCATGAATACATAGGTGTTCCAGCCAAGCGTCGCTGACATCCTGCGGGGGAGCCGTGTAGAGTTCACTCTTCTTGGGGGCCCAGCCTGCGTTCCCGTTTGACACGCCACCATTAGCCCGTACGATCATGGACATTCTTTTGGGTTTGATGTCGAGGGTATTGGCGTGGGCGTATAGTTTCTCGTAAATATTTGCCAGATATTGTGCGTTATCCTCGAAGAAATCAGGGTAGATGATCTGGAAGTTATCCGTTTTGATTTGTCGCCAGCGGGTACTGCACGGGTCTTGCCCGAGATCGACAAATTGGGCTTTACCGGGAGTGACAAGTGTGAATATAAGTAATATGCCTGTTGTCAGGGAATTTAGGAAAAACGAGGTATGTTTGTGTCTCATGTGTAGTAGCTTGTGGTTTATTTTTTTATAAAATTATTCCGCTAAAATAATTATTTTTTCCCACAATCTCCATCAAGAACGATTATCTTTGTACACGATGAAAAAGAGTCTCTTTTTCATCGTGGTTACAAGTTACAGGTTATAAATTGCAGGTTATGACCTGAATTCGTCTGAAATTTTAACTTGTAACCTGTAACTTGTAAACTTGTAACTAAAAAAGGATGAAAGTATTATTATTGGGTAGCGGTGGACGCGAACATGCGTTGGCGTGGAAAATAAATCAGAGTGAAAGATGAACAAAGTTATATGTTGCTCCGGGAAATGCCGGAACAACTGCCGTAGGCGAGAATGTCAACATCAAAGCAACCGATTTTGAAGCCATCAGCGCTTTCGCTCTGAAAGAGAACATTCAAATGGTAGTAGTAGGCCCCGAAGATCCGTTGGTAAAAGGAATCTACGACTACTTCCAGAACCGCCCCGAACTTAAACACATCGCTGTTATCGGTCCCTCCGCACAGGGAGCCGAACTGGAAGGAAGCAAGGAATTTGCAAAAGGCTTCATGATGCGTCACAACATCCCGACAGCCCGTTACAAAAGTATCACTTCCGCAACTATTGAAGAAGGTTTGGCCTTCCTCGAAACATTGGAAGCTCCTTATGTACTGAAAGCCGACGGCCTCTGTGCCGGAAAAGGCGTACTGATTCTCCCCACGCTGGACGAAGCCAAAAAGGAACTGAAAGAAATGCTCGGCGGTATGTTCGGCTCTGCATCGGCAACAGTTGTCATTGAAGAGTTCCTGAGCGGTATCGAGTGTTCCGTATTTGTCCTGACCGACGGTGAAAACTATAAAGTCCTCCCCGTAGCAAAAGACTACAAACGTATCGGTGAAGGCGACAAAGGATTGAATACAGGCGGTATGGGTAGCGTAACTCCGGTTCCGTTTGCTGATGAAGTATATATGGAGAAAGTACGCACACGTATCATCGAACCGACCATCAATGGTCTGAAAGAAGAAAAGATCACCTACAAAGGTTTCATCTTCCTCGGTCTTATCAAGGTGAAAGGTGAACCGATGGTGATCGAATACAACGTCCGCATGGGCGACCCGGAAACAGAAAGCGTGATGCTCCGTATCCAGAGCGACTTCGTAGAACTGCTTGAAGGTACTGCCGCAGGCAACCTGAACGAAAAAACACTGGTGATGGACCCACGTTCAGCCGGCTGTGTCATCCTTGTCAGCGGCGGTTATCCCGAAGCCTACGAAAAAGGATTCCCTATCAGCGGACTGGAACAGGCTGCCGCTACCGAAAGCATCATTTTCCATGCCGGAACAGCCATGAAAGACGGACAAATCGTAACGAACGGAGGACGTGTGATCGCCGTCTGCTCTTATGGCGCAACGAAGGAAGAAGCGCTGGCACAGAGCTATAAAGTGGCAGATATGATCAACTTCGACAAAAAATATTTCCGTCGCGATATCGGATTCGACTTATAATGAAAAGCAAGAGACTACAAGGTTTGGTCACAGCAGGGCGGTGGACACTCCCTGCTGCGATTTTCATCTGCACCCTTTGTTGGGTGCTGACCTCTGTCCTATTGCCCGAACTCACCATGACAGCGGGCGAAGAAGGCGGTTCCGTGCTTTGGCAGTCTGCCCGCACGTTGCTGCTCCCCGCATGGGCGGAGCATCTTGTCAGTTTCTTGATTTACGCGGCTATCGGCTATTTCCTGATCGAGCTGAACAATCGGTTCAGTATCATCCGTATGCGGGCTTCCGTGCAGACAGCTATCTATTTTCTGCTGGTCACCGTCTGTCCGGAGATGCACCTTCTATATGCCGGAAACGTTGCCGCCATAACCTTTTTATTCTCCATCTATTTCCTGTTCAAGAGTTACCAGCAGGCACAGGCGTCAGGATATCTGTTCTACTCGTTCCTGTTTATCGGTGCAGGGAGCATTCTCTTTCCCCAGCTCACCTTCTTCTCGGTGCTCTGGTTGTTTGAGGCGCACCGTTTTCAGTCACTTACGTTCCGTAGTTTCTGTGGCGCGCTGGTAGGATGGACAATGCCCTACTGGATGCTGTTCGGACACGCTTTCTTCTACGATCAGATAGAGCTGTTCTATCATCCTTTCAAAGAACTGGCTACTTTTGGAGATATATTCAACCTACAGATACTCCAGCCGTGGGAGCTGGCGACTCTCGGCTATCTGTTTGTATTGTTCATCGTCAGCGCCGCCCATTGCGTCGTTGCCGGATTCGAAGATAAGATACGTACGCGCGCCTATTTACAGTTTCTCATAGACGTGACACTCTTTCTCTTCGTACTGATTGTGCTACAGCCGTCACAATGCAGCAATCTCTTGCCATTGCTCATGATAAGCAACAGCATACTGATCGGCCACCTTTTTGTGCTGACCAACAATAAAACATCGAATATATTCTTCATTGTTGCTACGGTCTGCCTCATCCTTTTATTTGGTTTTAACGTATGGACGCTTTTATAGATTCAACGATACAACTCCTCATCGAATGGGGACTTCCGGGATTGTTTATCTCGGCCTTACTCGCAGGGAGTATTGTACCATTCAGTTCCGAACTGGTGTTGGTAGCACTGGTAAAACTCGGACTGCCACCCACTGCCTGTATACTGGCTGCCACCCTCGGCAATACGGCAGGCGGAATGACCTGCTACTATATGGGGCGTCTGGGCAAAATAAGCTGGATTGAGAAATACTTCAAAGTAAAGAAGGAGAAAGTAGACAAGATGGTAAGATTCCTGCAAGGAAAAGGAGCATTGATGGCATTCTTCGCTTTCCTGCCGGCCATCGGAGAGGTGATCTCCATCGCACTGGGATTTATGCGAAGTAATATATGGCTTACCACCGCCTCCATGTTTGTCGGCAAACTGATACGTTACATTCTGCTTCTGTACGTACTGGAAAGCGCATGGAATGTCGTTGCAGGATGAAATAATAGGTAATAAGTAACAGGTAATAGGTAATAAGTTTTTTGAGATGAAAAGAGTGATTGAAAAGACTGATGACGGGAGCGCCACCCTATTTGTTCCGGAATTGAATGAACATTATCATTCGACCAAAGGAGCACGTACGGAGTCCCAGCATATTTTCATCAACATGGGACTGAAAGCCTCCGCTGCCCCCTCCCCGCATATTCTGGAGATCGGCTTCGGAACGGGGCTGAATGCTTGGCTTACACTTGAAGAAGCAGAAAGAAGCGGACGTAACGTACATTATACAGGACTTGAACTCTACCCGTTGGAATGGCAGATGGTGGAGCAACTGGGATATATAGAACAACCAGCAGCTACCGACCTGTTCAGAGCGATTCATACATCACCGTGGGAAGAAGAAATATCCTTTACCCCACACTTCACTCTTTGCAAAGTACAAGCCGACGTCAATGAATGGATTACACAGCGCAGCCATTCTCCATTATCCATTCTCCATTATCCATTATCATTCGACGTTATCTATTTCGACGCCTTCGCTCCGGAAAAGCAGCCGGAAATGTGGTCGCAGGAACTATTTAACCGTTTATATGTTTTATTAAATGAAGGAGGCATCCTCACCACTTATTGTGCCAAAGGAGTCATCCGACGTATGTTACAGGCCGCAGGCTTTACCGTAGAGCGCCTTCCCGGTCCTCCGGGAGGAAAGCGGGAAATACTACGTGCCCGAAAACTGGAACAGAATCAACCCCCGATATTAATACAATAGTCATGAAACAACAACTAAAAGATTTGAAAACACTCCTTCTTCTCGGCTCCTGCCTCCTGTTGGCAGCCTGCACAGGTCGCGCATCCAAAGCAAGCGGCAGCGAAGAAGCGAAACCGGTCATTACCGTCACTATCGAACCGCAGCGCTACTTCACGGAAGCGATTGCCGGTGATAAATTCACGGTAGTCAGCATGGTCCCGAAAGGTTCCAGTCCGGAGACATACGACCCTATTCCTCAGCAACTTGTCTCTCTGGGAGACAGCAAAGCCTATCTCCGCATCGGCTACATCGGCTTTGAGCAGACCTGGATGGACCGACTGATGAATAACACCCCTCATATCCAAGTATTCGACACCTCGAAAGGTATAGACCTGATTCTGAACAACGGTGAGCACAACCACGCAGCAGGACATCATGACCACGACGGGCACAATCACGCCGTAGAACCGCATATCTGGAACTCTACCACCAACGCCCTCATCCTTGCCGGAAACACATTCAAGGCACTTTGTATGCTCGACAAGCCTAACGAAGCATATTACCTGGCACGTTACGACTCCCTCTGCCAACGTATCCAGCACACCGACAGCCTCATCCGCCGGCAACTTTCCGCTCCGGAATCGGCCAAAGCCTTTATGATTTACCATCCGGCTCTCTCTTACTTTGCCCGTGACTACGGCCTGCATCAGATTTCAATCGAAGAAGGAGGCAAAGAACCTTCGCCCGCCCATCTGAAAGAACTGATAGACCTGTGCAAATCGGAGAAAGTAAACGTCATCTTCGTCCAACCGGAGTTCGACAAGCGCAACGCGGAAACCATCGCACAGCAAACCGGCACAAAGGTAGTCCCCATCAACCCGTTAAGCTACGACTGGGAAACGGAAATGCTGAACGTAGCCAAAGCTCTCACCCCTATGGACCCCGAATAACAACGGGCCTCCATAGCGTTAATGACCGAATGATACATAAACGAAGTAATTCTCCAAACATGAAACCGATTATCGAAATAAAGAACCTTGCTGCCGGATACGACGGCCGTACCGTACTCCACGACGTCAACCTGAACGTTTACGAACGGGACTTTCTGGGCATCATCGGTCCGAACGGAGGCGGTAAGACAACACTCATCAAGTGCATCCTCGGTCTGCTGAAACCGACAGCCGGAGAAATCAACTTCCATGCCCCTACAGAAGTATCCTCCCACTCTCAACTTTCCACTTCCAATTCTTCACTTTCCCTCGGCTATCTGCCGCAATATAGCACCATCGACCGGAAATTCCCGATTTCGGTAGAGGAAGTGATACTTTCCGGACTAAGTATCCAGAAATCCCTCACCTCCCGCTTCACTCCCGAGCAAAGAGAAAAAGGCAAGCATATCATCGCCCGTATGGGACTCGAAGGACTCGAACACCGTTCCATCGGGCAGCTTAGCGGCGGGCAACTACAACGTGCACTGCTGGGACGCGCCATCATCTCCGACCCTTCGGTACTGATTCTTGACGAACCCAGCACGTATATCGACAAACGCTTCGAAGCCCGTCTCTACGAACTGCTGGCGGAGATTAACAAAGAATGCGCCATCATCCTTGTCAGTCACGACATCGGCACTGTACTGCAACAAGTGAAATCCATTGCCTGCGTCAACGAGACACTGGATTACCACCCTGACACGGGCGTCTCCACAGAATGGCTGGAAAGAAACTTCAACTGCCCTATCGAACTGCTGGGACACGGCACGTTGCCACACCGCGTTCTCGGTGAACATCATCATCATCACTAAACATTCATTTGCCGGTGCTACATCAAAGAACGGCCGCACTGCATATCAGCCATTTACAACGGTCACATCAAGCAGCAACAACTGACTTCTCAACTGTTAATGATTGAGATGTCAGATGTTAATAGTTGACATCTCAGGTATTAACAGTTGAGAAGTCAGCTATTAATGTCTGACAACGCAAGTATTATTGACCAACAAATGATTCATTGCTTGGTATAAAAGACACAAAATTGGTATCTTCATACCTACCGTTGTTTATACTGTTTAGTGATTCCACTGTTTCCCTAAAAGGACATAAGATAAAGTAAATCACCTTTCCGTTACTTAATATTTCTTACTTTCTGCCTCATTATCCTTACAAATCACTATCTTTGCGACCTCATAATTTGTTTTTAACGAATAAACTACGATAGTGCTAATGAAACAGTACAGAACCGTAAACAACCTTATGGGTTGGCTTACATTCATCATTGCGGCAACGGTCTACTGCCTGACAATAGAACCGACCGCAAGTTTTTGGGACTGTCCCGAGTTTATAACTACCGGTTATAAACTGGAAGTAGGACACCCGCCCGGCGCACCTTTCTTCATGCTGGTAGCGAACCTGTTCTCTCAATTTGCCTCCGATGTAACCACCGTAGCGAAGATGGTAAACTACATGAGCGCACTGATGAGCGGTGCCTGTATCCTGTTCCTTTTCTGGAGCATCACCCATCTGGTACGCAAACTGGTAATCACCGACGAGAGCAACATCACGAAAGGACAACTTATCACTGTCATGGGTAGCGGACTGGTCGGCGCGCTGGTCTACACATTCAGCGACACCTTCTGGTTCTCTGCCGTAGAAGGCGAAGTATATGCTTTCTCCTCCCTCTTTACAGCCATTGTATTCTGGCTGATTCTGAAATGGGAAGATGTAGCCAACCAGCCCCACAGCGACCGCTGGCTGATCCTGATCGCTTATCTGACCGGACTGAGTATCGGTGTTCACTTGCTGAACCTCCTCTGTCTGCCGGCAATCGTATTGGTGTACTACTACAAGAAAACTCCGAACGCCACTGCCAAAGGCTCATTGCTCGCCCTGCTCGGATCGGGCGTACTCGTAGCAGCCGTGCTTTATGGCATCGTGCCCGGTATCGTTAAAGTCGGCGGCTGGTTCGAACTGCTGTTTGTCAACGGACTCGGCATGTCGTTCAACTCCGGCGTCGTTGTCTATATCATTCTGCTCGCCGCCGCCCTTATCTGGGGTGTGTACGAAAGCTACACCGAAAAGAGCAGACTCCGCATGGCCATCTCATTCATTCTGACCATCGCCCTGCTGGGTATTCCATTCTATGGACACGGTGTGAGCAGTATCCTCATCGGTATCGTAGTGATCGCAATTCTTGGCATCTACCTTGCTCCGCAAGTACAGGAAAAGATCAAAGAGAAATGGCGCATCTCCGCCCGTACCATGAATACGGCATTGCTGTGCACCATGATGATCGTGATCGGTTATTCCTCTTATGCACTGATCGTGATCCGTTCTACCGCCAACACACCGATGGACCAGAACTCTCCGGAAGATATCTTCACGCTGGGCGAATACCTCGGCCGTGAACAATACGGAACCCGTCCTCTCTTCTACGGTCCTGCTTTCTCCTCGAAAGTGGCACTCGACGTGAAAGACGGATACTGCGTCCCCCGCCAGTCACAGACGGGAAGCAAATACGTCCGCAAAGAAAAAACCTCACCGGACGAAAAAGACTCATACATCGAACTGCCGGGACGTATCGAATACGAATACGCGCAAAATATGCTTTTCCCCCGTATGTACAGCTCCGCGCACTCCTCACTCTACAAGCAGTGGGTAGACATCAAGGGGCATGACGTCCCATACGACCAATGCGGCGAAATGGTGATGGTGAACGTACCGAACCAATGGGAAAACATCAAGTTCTTCTTCTCCTACCAGCTCAACTTCATGTACTGGCGCTACTTTATGTGGAACTTTGCCGGACGGCAGAACGACATTCAGAGCAGCGGAGAAATAGAACACGGTAACTGGATCACCGGAATCCCGTTTATCGACAATCTGCTGGTGGGCAACCAGGAATTGCTTCCGCAGGACCTCAAAAACAACAAAGGACACAACGTATTCTACTGCCTGCCGCTGCTGCTCGGCCTGATCGGACTCTTCTGGCAAGCATACCACAGCCAGCGGGGTATCCAGCAATTCTGGGTGGTGTTCTTCCTGTTCTTTATGACAGGTATCGCCATCGTGCTCTACCTTAACCAGACACCTGCGCAGCCGCGTGAACGTGACTATGCGTATGCCGGTTCGTTCTACGCCTTCGCCATCTGGGTAGGTATGGGAGTCGCAGGTATCATCCGTATGTTACGCGATTACTGCAAGATGAAAGAAGTTCCGGCTGCCGCTCTCGCATCAGTACTCTGTCTGCTTGTCCCCATCCAAATGGCCGGACAGACATGGGACGACCACGACCGTAGCGGACGCTTTGTTGCCCGTGACTTCGGTCAGAACTATCTGATGACCTTGCAGGAAGAAGGAAATCCGATCATCTTCACCAATGGTGACAACGATACTTTCCCGTTGTGGTACAATCAGGAGACAGAAGGTTTCCGTACCGATGCACGTACCTGTAACCTCAGCTACCTGCAGACCGACTGGTACATCGACCAGATGAAACGTCCCGCCTACGACTCTCCGTCACTCCCGATCACTTGGGACCGTGTGGAATACGTCGAAGGCCAGAACGAATACATCCCCATCCGTCCGGAAGTAAAGAAGAATATCGACCAGATGTATGCACAGGCAGACAGCGCGCTCGAAAACGGAAATCCGGAAACGATGAACGAACTGAAAGAACAGTTCGGAGAAAACCCGTATGAACTGAAGAATATCCTCAAATACTGGGTTCGTTCGGATAAGGAAGGACTGCGCGTCATCCCTACCGACAGCATCGTAATGAAGATCGACAAGGAAGCTGTCCGCCGTTCCGGCATGAAGATACCGGAAGCACTGGGCGACTCCATCCCCGAATACATGACCATCTTGCTGAGAGACGCCAACGGCAACCCGAAACGCGCCCTCTACAAGAGCGAACTGATGATGCTCGAAATGCTTGCCAACGCCAACTGGGAACGTCCCATCTACATGGCTATCACCGTAGGCAGTGAAAACCACCTCGGCATGGACAACCACTTCACGCAGGAAGGTCTAGCATACCGCTTCACTCCGTTCGATACGGACAAGCTGAACAGCAAGATCGACAGCGAAAAGATGTACGACAACCTGATGAACAAGTTCAAGTTCGGCGGCATCGACAAACCGGGCATCTACATCGACGAAAACGTAATGCGTATGTGCTACACACACCGGCGCATCTTCACACAGCTCGTAGGACAACTCATCAAGGAAGGCAAAAAAGACAAGGCACTCGCCGCACTCGACTACGCCGAGAAGATGATCCCGTCATACAACGTACCGTATGACTGGGCAAACGGCGCCTTCCAAATGGCGGAAGCTTACTACCAGCTGGGACAAAACGAAAAAGCGAACAAGATCATCGACGAACTTGCCAACAAGTCTCTCGAATACATGATCTGGTATCTCAGCCTGACTGATTACCAACTTTCCATTGCCAGCGAAAACTTCATGTACAACGCAGGACTGCTTGACGCGGAAGTACGCCTGATGGAGAAATACAAATCAGAAGAACTTGCAAAACACTACTCCGAACAGCTCGACCAACTATACAACGAGTATGTGACGAGAATGAAAGGGAAATAAATTAAGCAATAAGTAACAAGTATTAAGCGATATCATCCATGCGGTTTACAACGCAGCCCATTGCTTATTACTTGTTACTTATTATTTCAAAAAAGTACAAACTCTCATGTTTATAGAACAACCA
>ERZ791603.2879-NODE-2879-length-10299-cov-2.032019_pt1 | contig 10299 bp, 7 predicted proteins | sample MGYA00509966_ERZ791603 | MGnify/ENA primary metagenome ERZ791603 (study PRJEB30046, sample SAMN00791931) | human gut metagenome | study: EMG produced TPA metagenomics assembly of the A metagenome-wide association study of gut microbiota in type 2...
TACATTGACCGTGTCCTCCGGCATGATCTCCACCACTTTCCGGGCTTCGTCCACCGTGCGGCAGAAGGGGATCATCACGTTCAGGTTCTTCAGCCCGTATTCTTCCCGTACTTTCCGGACCGCAGCGATTTCCAGCCGGAAAGCGGCGGTGTACTTGGGATCATAATACCGGGAAGCCCCACCTCCGCCCGCAATGACCTCGTGAAAAATAAACACACTGTCTGCTCCAATAGTTCCCTCTCCCGCCAGAATCGTCGTAGTGCAGGCCCCATTGCCTGCCGCTATGACTGTATCAGGGAAAATTGATGCTAGTGCACCAAAAATGGCATCCGGAATCCTTTGGCAACAATCAATTTGTGCACCAATAGGACTTGGTTCCTCGGGATTGACAATACAACCTTTTGGAGCAATAATTTTAATTGCCCGGTTGATGCCCTCATTAGCTGGGATGTCATCACCCATTAGAGCTTTGACAGAAAAGAATACGGCTGCTTTTGTACAAGGATATGGTACATTAATAGGGGCCTTAATTTGTTTGGCAGAACCGGTAAAATCAAATGTCATCTGATCACCAGTTATCGTTATCTTAACTTTTATGGGAAGCGGATCAGGATATTTGTCACCACAACCATCTACATAATCTGTGTAGCAATATTCTCCGTCAGGCAATGAGTTTACCACAGTCCGTACACGGCGCTCAGAATAAGCCACCAATTCTTTCATACAGACCTCTAACTTATCTTTATAGCGTCCATATGCCTCTTGGATCCGCTGCACACCAATCAGATTGGCAGACATCTGGGCTGTTAGGTCACCCTCTCGCTCCTGAGGTACCCGAGTATTATCTAGCAGTAAATCCAATACACTGGGAATCAACCGTCCTTTTTCTCGTATCCGAATGACTGGAATGCGGATTCCTTCTTGAAACAAAGAATCTGCATCACCTGAGGTTGAACCAGGAACTTTTCCACCAATATCCGAGTGATGTGCAATATTTGCAATCCAGCCCACAAGTTTCTCATCCACAAAAGCAGGAGCAGCGACAACAATATCAGGTAAATGGTTTCCTCCCCCATGATAAGGGTCATTTGCAATAAACATATCTCCTGGTTGCACATTCTCTCGTCCAAACTTTTGATAAATATTGGGTACTACACTGAGCATAGACCCTAACAAAGCAGCCAAACTTTCCACCTGGGCCACACTATTGCCATCTGGGTCAATGACAGCTGTGCATACATCTCGACGTTCCTTCATATTAGTGGAATACGCACTACGAACAATAATACCATATGTCTCCTCTGCAATAGACATAAGTAAATTACGCACCACCTCTATGGTGATTGAATCGATTTTCTCAATCATTTTATTCCACCTCGTCAGCGCGGATTTTTAAATTATGGTATCCATCCACACAAAGGGTCCAGCCTTTTGGTACCACCAGAGTGGTATCCATTTGCTCACAGATGCAGGGGCCCAAAATCGTCTGTCCGGGCACAAAATCTTCCCGCCAGTATACCGGCGTATTAATGTATCCGTCCTGTCCCTGAAATAGTACTTGACGGTGTGCGATAGGCGCAGGCATCTCAATCTCTAAGGGCACCTGTTCCGGCTTTAGTTCAGGCTTATCGATAATTCCAATGGCAGAAAGTCGATAATTTACTACTTGCACTATAGCGTCTTCCTTGCTATATCCGTAGTTGCGCTTATGTTCTAAATGAAAATTAGTCAGCACTTGCTGCAATACTTTTTCAGTCATTTCACCGGTTGGTACTTGAATACTAATTTCGAAATTTTGCCGCAAATAACGCATATCTAAAAAATACTGGAACTGGCGTCGGTCTGCTGGTATGCCTTCTTTATCTAGGAGAGCATTGCCTTGTTGGGTCATGCTACGAAATTGTCTAGCCATTTCCCTTATATTCTCAGGTACAGCCGCTAATACCATCGTCCGTGATAAATCAAACTTGGTATCAGCTAGCAGTAGGCCTAAGCTACAAAGCGTACCAGGATGAGGAGGAACCAGAACCTCTTTCATACCCAATTCTTTTGCCACCTCACAGGCATGGAGCGGACCAGCTCCGCCAAAAGCCATTAGACTAAACTCCCGCACATCGTATCCCTTTTCAACCGATACACTGCGAATAGCTCTCACCATATTCGAGTTTACAACGGTAATGATGCCATTGGCTGCCTGCTGAAGATTCAAAGCAGATCTATCGCAAATACCATCTTGTATAGCCTTTTGCGCAAGTTTTTCATCCACATCCATCCTTCCACCCAAGATCTTTTTCGGGTTTAATTTACCCAATACAATATTTGCATCCGTGACACAGGGGTCCTTACCTCCGCGCATGTAGCAGGCAGGGCCAGGGGTAGCTCCTGCACTTTTAGGCCCCACTTTCAGGGCGCCGCCCTCATCGATCTTAGCAATAGAACCGCCCCCCGCTCCAATAGTAATGATATTTATCATAGGGATACGAGCCGGATATCCCTCCACTTCGCGCTCGTTAGACACCTGCGGGATAAAGTTTTCAATAAGCGAGATATCTGCGCTGGTGCCGCCCATATCAAAAGTAATGATTTTATCTGCACCACACTGCTGCCCAATAAATGCTGCAGCGATAACCCCGGCAGAAGGTCCAGATACAGCTGTCTTAATAGGACAATCAATCGTTTCTTTTATGGATATAATTGAACCATTAGACTGTGTGACATAAGGTTCTACCTCTATGCCAATTTCTTCTATCGAGTCCCTAAAATTATTTACATACTTTTTCATCACAGGTCCAAGATAGCTGTTAAGGACAGTAGTGCTCATTCGACTATATTCACGAAACTCTGGCACCAATTTACTGGAAATTGTGACATAAACTTCGGGATACTCTTCGTGAATAATCTCCTCAATGCGCAATTCATGGGCAGGATTAATAAAAGAGAATAGTGTACAAACTGCAATGGCAGCTACCTTCTGATTTTTTAGATACCGAACAACCTGACGAGTCTCTTCCTCGTCCAAAGGAGTATCAATTGTTCCGTCGCACCGGATTCGCTCAGTCACCGTACAATTTAGTCCGGGAGGAATCAGCGAAAATGGCTTTTGTGCCTGCAAATTATATAAGGACGGGCGCCGTTGATTGCCAATTTCCATTAAATCTTTAAAACCTTTAGTAGTAATCAGGCCAAGTCGTGCTCCCCTTTTTTCAATTAGAGCATTTGTTCCCACTGTTGTACCATGAGCCAGGTAACTGACAGAATGGCTTTCTGCCTTTTTTATTGCCAGTATAGCTAGAACACCTTGTATGATTGCTTTCGATGGATCAGACGGTGTCGAACTGTCTTTATAGTGAAACAGCTCTCCGCTTTCTTGTTCAAACACAGAGAAATCAGTAAAAGTGCCTCCTACGTCTACGCCAATCATATAAGACATGCGCTCTCACCTCATTTTGAATTTATATCGCCACTTTTCGTTAGCATATTATGCACAATTAAAATTTTTTATTGTAGCATAAAACTATTCTCAAGTCCTAAAAGCCATACTACCAAAGCTCTCGAAATACTCGTGCCTGGACAGAAGCTGGGACTGAAGTACCGCTACCAAACGCTCCATGTATTAAACAAATCTGGGCAGAGAACTCCGCAGCCCGGTTCAAAGCATCCGGAAGAACAGCAGCTCGGAATGAAGAATCAGACCATTTTTTAAATCCATCCGGTTCCATTGCTTTCAGTATAGTAATAAGCATGGCTGCGGCAAAACTATCACCGGCTCCCATTGTATCTACAGTTTTTACTAAATACGGAAGTTGCTGGTAAAAGCGCATACCATCATAAGCAATTGCACCTTTGTCACCGCGGGTGGCAGTTACAACTCCACAACCTTTTTGACACAAATAGCTACATAATGCTTTAGTCTCCTCATTGTTTAATTCACTACATGAGAGAAAGGCAAAATCTACATAAGGGCTCACTTGATCCACTCGCTTGGTTTCATTCCACCTGGAAGAAAAATCATAGCTGACAAACAGCGGCAGGCCATATAGGGTTGGAAGAATATCATCCGTAAATCCATTGTTGCTCGTATGAATAAGTTGAAAAGAAGAAGCATAGGACACATCTTCATGCTGGAGTTTGATAGGGTGCTCATGGAGCACGCCACCTCGGTTACTTCCCACAAAAGTCCGTTCCCCATTTTCCACTATAACCTGTGCAAAACCGTTTTCTCCTGGATAGCTGCGACAATGGCTCCGGCCAATGCCCTTTTTATCCAACGTTTGCTGCACATGTCGAGCTATGTCGTCTTGTCCAAAAACTCCTAAAAAGTCTGCTTGAACGCCTAATTGAGCAGAATAGACCGCAAAATTTAAAGCTTGGCCTCCTGGATACATAATTTTAGTGTGTAGATAAACATCACATACGTTATCTCCTAAACCTAATACTTTTATCACACAAAGTACCTCCCAACCGAGCCACAGGCTGTGCCGCAGTGTTCTCTTTTGCGGCACAGCCTGTAATGCCCAGAGCCAAATTTTCAGTATACGTAGTTCCGGGAGTGCCTAGAAGAGGAAGCCTCATTTTCTAAGATTAAGCAATCAGTCATTTCAGCTTCCTTAAAGGTACTGCATCAGCTCTTCAATATCTTTCAGCCTATCAAGATTCGTGGCAACTTTAAGAACCGGGTACATTTGGTCCTCTCTCCATCCAACTTGACTGAGGAGCATTTGAAACCGCTTTTCTTGCATATCCCAGGGGATGGGGTTTTGTGGGCCACCTCGCGCATATTCTAGCCGCCTGTAAAATTTCTGTCCATTTGTTAAAGTTACTTCTGTCTCGCACCATTCGTACTTGCCTGTATCGCCATCCCATTCCTTTTCATAAACGATAGACGTTTTTCCTACTAGATCGCGAATCAGAGGAACATCCATATAGCTCATTGCTTTTGTAGCATTGTACTGGTCCCACATACCATCAATTCCATAGACCAGTGCAACTGCCATATTAAATTGTGCAGAAAATCGCGCTCCCATAATACCATGGGTCCATGGTACTTTATCGTCTACAATATAGGCACCAGTTGCAAATATCTTTGTCGTAATTGATACTACCTGTTCGGGATCAATTTGATCGCGCATATCCAAAATGGCTTCTACACTAGAGTGCATACATCTACATGCTGGATATAGTTTTTGACCAATATCTAAAATATGCCACTTTTCTCTAAAGCCTTTTGTTAATTCATCTGGATATGTTTTTCCCCCATAAATGTGAAGAAATCCACAGGGATTTTCTAGCTCATCGGTGGATGCCGTAAACCCTTCCTGCGCCAGTAAGGCGGCCTCAATCCCGCTTTTAGAAGAAAAGCCGGAGTTGTAATCCTTAGTCATAGATCTTTCTGTAAGATGAGCCTTGTTACCTGCTACCATGACTGCAGCCATTCCCAACGCATGAGTTGTCTTTTCCACATCCAACTTAAGCAGTTTAGCTGCAACAGTAGCTGCACCAAAAGTCATAATTGTTCCACTAGGATTGAACCCACGAACATAATGGTCTGGCTCAATAGCAATCCCAATGCGTAGTGCAACCTCAAATCCGGCAACAGCTGCCACCAGAGTTTCTTCCCCTGTGGAATGCATTTTTTCTGCCATAGCTAAGGCGGAAGACCAGATATTTACACCACAGTGAGTCACACTAGGCCAATGGATGTCATCCATATCAATCAAATGCCCAACGGCTCCGTTATAAAGGGCTGCCCAAATTGCACCGGCTTTTTTACCAGTACCAATCAGTCGAGCCTCGGCTGGACCAGAAACCTTACTAATGTAAGAATCTAGAATTCTGGCCATTTCTTCCTTGTTTCCCGGAATCATTCCACCAATATAGTCAAGCAGAAGATATCTTGCTTTTTGCCTCACATGCTCAGGAATGTCTTCGTAAACTAAGTCATGTGCAAACCTAGCAAGCGCAACAGTCGACGTCTCCTGTAATTTCATATCAATATAACCATCCTTTCGGAAATCAATTGGCAGATCGGTACACATATCTGGATATTTCTGGATCACTCATATTGTCAGCGGTAATCGAAACATACTCAGTATGTGTTTCTTCAGGAGGCAGTGTCCCGTTTTCTAAATAATCTACCGCATATTGCACAGCAAGCTGTCCCATCTCATAGACGAGCTGACATATTAATGCGTCTGCAGAACCATCCGACAGCAACGCGACCTCATCTGGGGAAGCATCAAAACCTACCACATATATGTCGTCGGATAGACCGTTCTCCTTAACCGCTGTTGCGGCAGCAATAGTAGCGTTAGTAAAGCCTGCAAAAATAGCTTTCAGATCCGGATCAGCTGTAATCATAGCATTCGCCTTAGCCGTTAATTTTTGGATATCACTGCTTTCAAACTGTTCACTAGTCAATTCCAATCCCGGATACTCCTCTAAAGCATCATTCCAGCCTGCGTACCGATCGTCAATACTGCTTATACCAGGAGTAAAGCCAAGGTAAGCAACATGTCCTTCTCCATCTAAAAGTTCATTTATAGTATCAGCCGCATACACACCGCCAAGATAACTATCTGAAGCAATAAAGGCTAACCGCATAGAGGGGTCATTAAAATCACGATCCACAGTAATCATTTGTATTCCATCATCTAGGAACTCTTGGCATACAGCCATCATTCCCTCACTATCAACCGGAGCAATGATGACAAAATCAGGATTTGAAGCCATGGCAGCCTGTACCACAGTAGTTTGTCCCTGCATGTCGTTAGTTGCCGGCGCCATATAAGTTACTGTTACACCAAGTTCTTCAGCCATATCCTGACAACCGGCATCCAGCGTTAGAAAATATGGATTACTAGCCTGAGGGGCAATATAAACAATGTTATAATCCTTACTACTTTTTCCTATATCCACTACTTCAGAATTACCGGAGTTCCCGCTGTCATCATTAGGCACCTCAGATTGAATAAGTGAATTACTTAATGCACTATTGTCGGTATCCTCATTTGTTCCACATGCGATAATAGACAAAGTAAATGCGCAGCAAAGCAGGAGGGTAAGTAATTTTTTCATCTTAGTATCTCCTTTCTTTATATTCCACATCGCTTGATGATGCAGCAAAAATTATTTTGTCATTCCACGCCGTCTTTGATCAATTACCACTGCTGTGATCAACACAATACCAACTGCCACGTTCTGCCAAAAGGGATTGATTCCCATCACTACAAAACCATTCGTTAGCACTGCTGGGATTAATGCACCAATTACTGTACCAGACATTCTCCCTCTTCCCCCCTGCATACTAGCCCCACCGATCAAAACAGCAGAAACTGCATTTAAATAAGTAAGAGTATGACTAGCTACAGAAGCTGTATTGTACCTAGCTACATCGATTACACCCACCACACCACACATCAAACCGACTAATGTGTATAATATAATTAAATGTAGGTTTACATTAATACCTACCCGTCGGGCACCTTCTATATTTGCTCCTATAGCATAGGTCCGCATTCCAAAGCGCGTCTGAGCTAAAAGTACCCAAAAAACTGCTACAATGATCAACGTAACAATTACAGGATAAGGAAGAACCCCGAACATCCGCTTCAAGCCAAAGATTTCTTGGAAATCAGCAGGGACTCCTTGTATATTAATTCCTCCAGACCATACCTGAGCCAGACCTAGAATAATCCCCTGTGTACCAAGTGTCGCTATAAAAGGTGGAATCTTTGTTTTTACAACAACTACACCATTGAAAAAGCCCCAAAAAGTTCCTACTACAATTCCACAAACTACACCGATAAGAATAATAATATACGTGCTATAGCCTGCAGCACTCATCTTTGACATAGTAGTTGCCACAGTTATGCCGCTGAATACACACATTGATCCCGTGGATAAGTCCATCCCCTTGGCAATTAGCAAGAAGGTCAGAGCAGAGCCAATAATCATGACAATGGAGGCATCCAACAAAATATTTCTAAAATTTCTGGTGCTAAAAAAAGATCCTCCTGGACTCATAATGCCAAAAAAGACTACTAACACAAGGAGGATCAGTAAAATCCACTGATCTTCAAAAAAAGTCCAATGCCGTTTCTTCAATGTCTCAATTCGACTTACAGAGGCACTTTTCCAGTTCACATTACAATGCCCCATTGCTACCTCTCCCTTCCCAGCTTTCCTGTCCCATTGCCCTGTCCTCTTTTGCTCCAGTCATATAGGAAATGACATCTTCCATTGTTAGCTTTTCTATTTCCCCACCATTCAAAACAGTCCTACCTTGATGCAGAATTGTAACCCGATCTGCAACACGAAAAACATCATGCATATTGTGTGTAATCAGTAACACTGTCACTTGTTTACTTACTTTAAGATTTTCCAGAAGATGCAAAACAGACTCTCTCTGCCTTACGCCAAGGGCAGCTGTCGGTTCATCCATAATAATTAGCTTTTCTCCCCATTTGACAGCGCGCGCAATTGCAACAGCCTGCATCTGCCCCCCAGACATAGCACCGACCTCATTCCTATAAGAATGAATGGTTGCTCCTAATTTATCCAGTATGTTCCGCGACTCTTCCTTCATACGTAAGCGATCCACAAACCCAAGTCTGCCTAAAATTCCCGGACGCATGATTTCGGCACCAAGAAAGATATTTTCCCCTACAGGCAAAGTTGTCGCTAGCGAAAGGTCTTGATAGACTGTTTCAATCCCAGAATTGCGGGCTTCACGAGGTGTCTTAAAATCGACTGCCTGTCCATCCAGTATAACCTCGCCCCTGCTCTTCGGAACAGCTCCGGAAATAATCTTAATTAAAGTTGATTTGCCAGCACCATTATCCCCAAGCAACGCATGAATTTCCCCTTGATACAAAGTTAGATTTCCATCCTCTAAGGCTGTTACATGTCCATAGAACTTTTGAATATGAGTTGCACTCAAGATAATTTTTTTCTCTTTTTCAGTGCAAGTCTCTTTCGCATTCATAAATTGAACTGCCCTCCTTCGTACCTATAACATCACCCATACAATTTCAACATGCATCTTAGATACATTATATATCATTATTTTATGTTATATATAATTATATCCGAACTATATGGTTTGTCAACCCCTAATTTTTTAAGACGCTATACCCACAATATTCTCACCGCTATCAAATTCCAAAAAGAATATCAATAGCAACACAACATATTTGTTCATTATTCAGCAACAGTGCAATAGCAACATACGCTCAATGCTTCTCACCTCCATTGAGACGCAAAAAGGAGGCCCAGCCCGGAACCTCCTTCGCATCTGATTTTGGGCATAGAAAAACGGACATCAGCAGAAACACTAATGTCCGTCAATCCATCGGCTCACAAGAGCCGCTATATTCAGTTGTCCGGCTTCACACAGGGGAGGCTCCAGTGGAGCCTGGCACACATCACGACAGTTCTCTTTGCCACTTCATTCTCTTATCGTTCCCTGTGTTTTGCCCTTAATTTTTCCCTCACGAGCGTCCGTGAGGCCATAAAAATGCGGTAATGTTCGATAACAGCCTATAACGCCTTCGCATGGATAAATTGGCGTATTTTCAAGGGTTTCCGGGGCTTTAATAACACCCGACAACACCTCTCGGAAGGTGGTGAAATCTCAAGGGGCTAATAGGAAATATATCAAATATTAAACAAATTCAGCGAACAATAAATTCAAAATCCTCACCATATCCAACTTGATAGCTAGAATGTACGGGCTGACCATCTTGCCTAACCACACATCCGCGCATTTCCAACTGTGGGGCATTGCGAGGAACGTGGAGCAATTTTGATAACTTGACATCCGCACGTACAATACGCAGACGCATAGTAGTTGCCCGTAGCTCAATCCCTTTTTCCTCACGTAAATACCGATATGTTGATTCATTCTCCAAATCAATGGATAAAAGATATGTATATTCTAATGGATAGTAATTATCCTCTAAAACCAATGGTCTATTTCCAGCGTAACGAAGTCGGCAAATGCGCACTGCAGGTTCTCCAGAATTAAGATTAAGCATATCACGAATAAAAGCAGCATTTGGAATACAGGTCTCAGCTCGTAGAATTTTTGCGCTGGCAGACAGCCCATTAGCGGCACACAATTCAGTAAAACTAATAGCCTCAGAATCCAACCGGCGGGTAATTTTCGGAGTACAAATGAATGTACCTTTTCCTTGCTTCTTTTCAACTACAGTCGCATCAACAGATTCAACTGCCGCACTACTATTATTGCTGAAACTTAACAACATTTTGGTAAATACAAACATCATAATTATGAGTGCT
>ERZ791603.2882-NODE-2882-length-10288-cov-2.762728_pt1 | contig 10288 bp, 16 predicted proteins | sample MGYA00509966_ERZ791603 | MGnify/ENA primary metagenome ERZ791603 (study PRJEB30046, sample SAMN00791931) | human gut metagenome | study: EMG produced TPA metagenomics assembly of the A metagenome-wide association study of gut microbiota in type 2...
AAGAAGCTTATTGTTGAAAATTTCATGGCATATCCACATGCGGAATTTGATTTCTTCAACAGAACAGTAGTTTCCGGCAGAAATGGAATCGGTAAATCAACCATTGCCACAGCCTATACATGGCTGATGTTCGGATGTGATTACCAGTTAAAGGATAATCCGGCAGTAAGAAGAACCGTTGACAGCAAACCAGTAGATGACATGGACGTATATGTTGAAGCAATTCTGGATATCGACGGTAAGGAAGTGACTGCCAGAAAGGTCCAGAAACGTAAATACAAAAAAGATGGTGTCGGATATTCAGATGACAACACATATTTCATCAATGAAGTTCCAAAGACGCTCAAAGCATTTAATGAGTATTTTGAGATCGATATGAACCTGTTGAAAATGTGCAGCAGTCCGGGAGCATTTCTGAATCAGAAAACAGCAGATATGAGAAGCTATCTGTTTGGACTGGTTGAAAATGTCAATGATATGGACGTGGCAAAAGAAAATTCTGAACTTTCTGCGATTACAGATTTTCTTGAAAGATATTCTGCTGATGAATTAACAGCAATGAATAAGGCAACAAAATCAAAAATTGATAAGGAATTGCCTATCATTGACGGGCAGATTATGGAAAAACAGCGTGATATTCAGTTAAAATCCGACATTGATGTGGCAGAACTGGAACTTTTGAAAAACACGCTGTCTGAGCAGTTGGCTTGTAACATCAAGAAGCAGACAGATGCAGAAGCACTGGAAAAAGATTTACAGGGCAAAGCAGACGAAATTTTGGAACTGAAATTTCAGCTTAGTGGATTACAGTCACAAGCTAATGACGCGAATTTGAATAAAATTCGTGAAGTACAGCACAAAATCAATGATGCAAATGCATTTGTAGATTCTATCCATGAGGAAATCAGAAAAAATGGAGTTGCTGTTGACCGGATTAAGTCAGAGATCAACGAAAAAGATTCTGCCAGAGAACTGTTGGCAAAGAAGTGGGTAGATGTTAACAATGAAAAATTCGATGATAATTCAACCATTTGCCCGACATGCCACAGAGACTTGCCAGACGAAGAAATCAAACGGATTTTCTCAGAGTTTAAGGAAAGCAAGCAAAAACGGCTTTGTGAAATCGAAGCAAAAGGAAGTGCGTTAAGAGAGGAAGTCGAGAAATCAAAACCAGTTCTTGTAGAACTTGAATCTGTGGCAGAAGAAAACATGAAAAAACTCAATTCAGTGCTTTCAAAACTGGACGAATATCACAAACAGTTAGATGCCATTCCGAAAGTTGTAGACATTTCAGATACAGAGGAATACAAAAAACTATCTGCCGAAATTGATGCAAAAGAAGCAGAAATGCAGAAATCAATGAAAATTGATGATATGCGTGGCAAGTTGAAACTTGAAGAAAATGAGATCCGCAGAAAATTATCTGAATGCGAAAGCCAGATTTCAAAGTCCGACACATCCGCAGACGATCAGCGTCTTGAAGAACTCCGTGATCGTAGAATTGATATGGAGCAGAAAAAGGCAGATGCAGAAAAGATTCTTTATTTGCTTTGTGAACTGGAAAAGGCTAAAAATCAGAAGTTATCTGCCGAAATCAACAAACACTTCGGTGTGATTCAGTGGCAGCTGTTTGAAGTGAATAAATCTGGCGGTTACAAATCCGTATGCATCCCTACTGTTGATGGAAAATCTATTCTTTCAACCATGAGCAATAAAGGAAATCAGATCATCGGAAAGGTTGATATTTGTAATTCGATTCAGAAAATAAATGATTTATCCGTACCTGTATTTTTGGATGATTCTGAATCATTAGACGTTAAAAATAAGGAACGTGTATCAAAAGCCGTAGGGTGCCAGCTAATCATGCTTGAAGTTACAGACAGCAACAAATTGTCTGTGGTGAATGAATAATGTCACGTATTGGAATTGGTTGGAATATAAAACAACCAGATGCAAGATGTATGAAATGTAAACGGTGAAAAAGATTTCAGAAAAAAGGAGAGGAAAAAATGAGTAAAGAATTAGAACTTGCAAGAGAATTGGTTAAGCGGTTAGAAGAAGCAGAAAGGAAAGAAAAAGTCAGACTTTCAGAGCTGAATCCGGGCGATGTGTTTAAAATCGGAGAACATGATTTTATTGTTCTGAAACATGATTGCGATACGACAACCGTGATCTCAAAAGGCTTCATGGCAGAAAATGTTGTATTTGATGAAAATACACGAGATTACAACAAGTCTAATTTAAAAAAAGTTATTGAAAACGAAATTCAACCGATTATTGAATCCGAAGTCGGTTCACAAAACCTTGTGGAACACGAAGTTGAACTAACATCCGTTGATATGCAGCGCGAATTTTGTAATTGCAGTTGCAAAGTAAGACCTATTACGTTTGATGAAGCAAGAGAATACAACAATTTGATTTCCAACAAAATCCTTGATGATTGGTGGTGGACATGCACACCGTGGTCTACTGCTGATAGAGGAGCGAAATACAGCATTGCCTTTGTTTCCCCGTCTGGCTGCATCTACTACGGCAATTGTTACAGCGGCTTCGGTGTTCGCCCAGTTTGTATCTTAAAATCTAATATCTTTGTATCGAAAGGGGATAAGTAATAATGAAAAAGAAAATTACGGGAAATGATATTTCAGAATTGTTCGACAGAGTTAAAGCACTTGAGAAAAAGCTAGGTGTGATACATGTTCCGAAAGGATTGAAAATCGGAGATGAATTTGAACTTGCAGATGTAAACTGGAAAATTCTTGATATTACGGATTCCGGATATATGTGTATTTGTGACTCATTGGGAAATAAAAAGTTTGATGAAAACTCAAGTGACTGGAAAAAAAGTAGTTTGAGAAGTTATCTCCACACAGAGTTCTATAAAAAGGTTTCCAAAGAGATTGGTGAGGATAATATTGTTGCTTTTAAAAGAGACCTGTTGTCTCTTGATGGACAGGAAGAATATGGGGAAACAGATGATTTTGTATCTCTTTTGACGGTTGACGAATACAGAAAATACAGAAAATTCATTCCGAATTATGAACAATGGTGGTGGCTCATTACACCGTGGAGCACACCTTGCAACAATTATGAATCGACCGTTACCGTTGTTTCCCCGTCTGGCTGCATCTACGGCAGCATTTGTGACAACGACAACGGTGTTCGCCCGGTTTGTATCTTTTCCTCTTCAATCTTTGAATCAGAGGAATAAGTAAATGGCAGAATCAGACTTAAAAGTAATTTTGAAAGCAAAAGATCTGGCAGAACATACATTGCGTGTAACTTCAAATTGCAATAGATATCCAAAGAAATACAGATTTTCGTTGGTAGACAAAATGCAAAATAAGGCGCTTGAAATCTATGAATACCTGTATGAAGCAAATAGAACAGATTTGAAGTATTACCGGAGAGAGCGGTCAGAATTACAGACTAAAGCCATAACTCACTGTGATGAACTTCTGTTTTACATTGAGTTATCAATGAAACTGAATATTATCAACACAAGAAGTATGGAATATTGGTCAAAAATGGTTTCGGACATCAAGCATATGGCGATTGCTTGGAGAACGAAAGATAAAAGCAGATGATTTTTATTGGTTATGCACTGTATAAACCGTTGTTTCCCCGTCTGGCTACATCAACAACAACAATTGTAACAACAACAACGGTGTTCGCCCATTCTGTATCATGCAAACAGTAAGAGTAGGCAATAAGCCGAAATCAGAAAAAGATACAAAAAAGTGCATGACCATTCCGAAAAGGATAAATACAAAGGATTTTTTACAATGGATAAAGATGTTATATGTGATTTTGGAAACCTGTATAGAGCTTATAAGAAAGCTAAAGCAGGCAAAGGATTTAATGGCAGCAGTGCTAAATTTCAAACAATGAACCTTGAGGGATTACACATTTTGAAAGAGCAGCTTGAAAATCAGACTTACCGGATGAATCCGTACAACGAATTTAAGGTATATGAGCCTAAAGAAAGAGTGATTAAGTCCTGCTCATTCAAAGATAAAGTGGTACAGCATTGCTTATGCGATAATTTGTTGCATCTAAAATTAGCAAATGAATTCATTCGAACTAATTATGCCGGGCAAATAGGAAAAGGTACACATTTTGGAATGGATTGTTTAAAAGAGCAAATGTTGGATTTTTATAATCAACATGGAATTGATGGTTGGATTTTAAAATGTGATATCACAAAATTTTTCTATCAAATAGATCACGATATTTTAAAAGATATTGTTGATTACTATTTCCCTGATGACTATACGAAATGGTTGAATAATTTGTTGATTGACAGCACGGATGGTCTTGGACTTCCACTTGGCAATCAAGCTGCACAGGTATACGCATTGCTGATCCTGAATGGATTAGATCACTTTGTGACCGGAGAGCTTGGAATAAATTTTTATGGAAGATACATGGATGATTTTTATTTAATTCATCCAAACAAAGAATATTTGAAATGGTGTCTTGAATGTGTAAAGCAATTTGTTGATAGCCTTGGCTTATCACTTAATGGAAAAACACAAATAATTCCATTTAAAAACGGACTGTTATTTACAGGTTTTCATCATTACATAACAAAAGACGGAAAATACATAAGAAAATTGAATGGCGTAAACAAAAGAAGAATACGAAAAAAGATTAGAGTTTGGGCGAAACTTGTGAAATCCGGAAAAATGTCAGAGCAGAAATTTTATGAGAAATATAATGCCTGGAAAAACCACGCATTGCATGGTAATTGCATCAAATTATGTCATTCAATGGATTTATATGTGAATGAATTATTAGAAAGGTAGGAATAAAAATGGCAGAGAACACAGCAGTAGCAGTAAATGAAGAAAAAAAGGAAGTAGCAGCACACAATAACAAAGTAACCGATTATAGCCTTGGCATATTCGGAACATCAGACAATTTTATCATGGCAATGCAGATGGCAAAAGCACTTTCGAGTTCCACAATCGTACCATCTACATTTCAGAAGAATGATGCAAACTGCCTGATTGCCATTGAACAGGCACAGAGACTTAAAGTAAGTCCTTTGATGGTTATGCAGAATCTTTATGTAATTCAAGGCAGACCGTCATGGAGTTCAAAATTTCTGATTGCAGCAATCAACAATTCCGGGAAATTCGACATGGAATTGCAGTTCGAGGAAAAGAAAGACGACTCTGGAAAGCCGTACTCTTGCCTTGCTTGGACTAAGAAAAACGGCAGAAAAGTAGAGGGAATGACCGTTGACATGGATATGGCAAAAGCCGAGGGATGGCTTGGGAAAAACGGTAGCAAGTGGAAAACAATGCCACAGCTTATGCTTAGATACCGAGCCGCATCATTCTTCTCAAGCCTTAATTGCCCGGAACTGACGATGGGATTGTACACAAGAGAAGAAATGCAGGACAACGATTTTAAAGAGTATTCTTCTATGGATGAATTACAGGCACAGGTGAAGAACGACATTTCCGAAAATGCAAACAGCGTTGAATTTGTGGAAGCAGATGCAGAAGTTGTGTCAGCAGAACCAGAGAACTCTATGCCGGATTTTATGAAAGGTGAGTAAAAATGAGAGTAATTTCCCAGAATGGAACAGTAGATGTCCCTTATGATTATTTTTCATTATCTATGTCTAGTGGGAAATATAAAGATGTAGAAGTAGCATATCTCTATTGCCACAATTTATCATCACCGATTGGCACAAAGTTAGCTGAATATTCCACCGAAGCAAAGGCAATTAAGGCCATGGAAATTCTTAGAGAAACATATATCGGTATGCCTATCGTAATGCAGAATGTTGATGTTTCAGAAGATGTTGTAAAGGGATTTGAAAAATTGAAGAAATGCGGTGTGATGATAAGAGCGGACAATCAGCCGTCAAAAGTAGAGTTTATTAACAATGCTGTCTTTCAGTTCCCACAGGATGATGAAATCGAGGTTTGAGTATGGCAGATTTAGTTAAGTGGAGAATAGATAACATTTTTAAAGCAGACGCAAACAAGTGTTATACAGAAATGCTTGATTTGGAAAACATAACACCACAAGCGGTACTTGAAAGAGCAAAAGACGAAAATTCAGAACTTCACAAGTGCTTTGAATGGGATAACGATGTGGCGGCAGAGAAGTACAGAACAATACAGGCTGGCAATGTTATCAGAATGTTATATATAGAGCCAAAAAGTGAGGACGAGCCACCTGTAAGGGTGTTGAGCAGAACATCTGATACAGTTTATCAGCCGACACGAACCTTTTTGACGAATACAACAGAATATGAGGATTTGCTAAAAAGAGCATTATCGGAATTAGAGAGCTTCAGAAAGAAATATGAAACACTCTCTGAATTGGAACAGGTATTTGAGCAGATTGATTTAATCACTGCTTAGGTATAAATGATAACAGTACAGCACATTATAAAACGCCAAATAACATAACAGCATATAACAAAACAACCTATTTTCAAGTGTTTTACAGGTGGGATAAACACCTATTATATAATAGCTTTTAACAAAATATCCATAAAATAGGACAAATAAAAACAGGACAATAAAGCATATGACAGGACATTTTATCTCACTTATTAAGCACTTGATAGGCGCACGCTGATAGCATTTTATAGGCGGTATGAGATATATCGCAAAAGAATACCAAACCATAAAACACGACAATAAATTAAATTATAGAACAACATAGCGCATTACATCATATCGCTTACAAAGTGCTATCGGTATAAAAAGGAAAGGAGAAAATGAATATGGCAAAAACAGAAGTAATAGAAATTAAACCGTTAAATATTAAGACAGCAGAAATCACTATCGTAGGTGACGGAGATTTAATTCTCAACAAAATGAATGATGTAAATGCAAAAGAACTCATAGACAAGCGTAAGGATAAGGCAAAAGACACGGCCAAGCCGAATTTATGGGAGAGCATTATTACATCTATGCACTGGTATAATGGAAAGCCTACTGATTTTTCTGAAGAAGGGCTTGCGCAGGCATTGAGAGAAAATTCACCTTGCATTACAGGGTTTGGGCTTAAAAAGTCATTCGGACAGGCGGTTGTACAGAATAAGATTGATACATACGCTACAAAGTTCAATGCAGGAGTGAACATCATTGCAAAAGGTGATTTAGTACCTATCAAATTTGCAGAGCATCACATTGACGAAAAGTTAATGTCACCAAAGAAAGGTAGTCCAATATTAGTACATCTTAACAGATTCAGCGGTTGGAGCGCTACATTCACAATCCAGTATACAGAAAATGCTTTCTCTATTGAGCAGATTGTGAATATCATCAACCTTGCTGGATTTGGAAACGGAATTGGAAGTGGCAGAAGCAGCGGTTACGGAAGATACCATGTGGAGGGTATTAAGTAACCAAAGAAAAGTATAAGTTGGGTGCTTTATAGGTGGAGCAATTCACCTAACTAAAAACAGGAAAGATTGGGACAAGACAGAAGATGAAACCATATGACATAACAGGACATTATATTGCTTCTTCTGTTAAGCACCCAACATTAAGAAAGTGAGGTGATGTAATGCTCAAATTGTTGTGCTGCGGAACCGGAAGCTCTGGAAATTCATACGCACTTAGAACGGATACGGAAACACTTCTGCTTGACGCAGGAATGCCGATTAAGGACATAAAGAAGATGTGCGGATGGAATGTGAGAGATATTTCCGGATGTGTTGTAACTCATGAGCATGGTTAGGAGACCATAGCAAATCACTGAAAGAATTAGAAGCTACTGGAATACCGGTATTTGCTCCGCATCGAGACGATGTTGCAGCGAGATTCAAAGGCAGATGGAAAATCAGGGCATTCGATTTGACCGATTTAAATGGCAAATGGATGCATACAGATGCAAATGGCGAACCTTGCGCGATATATGGATTTATGATTGAACATCCAAAAATGGGAAGAATGCTATACATTACGGACTGTGAATTTGTGAAGTGGCGGTTCAAAAATGTAAATCACATTCTCCTTGGAGTCAATTATGACCAGGAATTGTTATCCGGTGACGATGCAAAGAAAAACCATGTTGTTCGGGGACACATGAGCATTGACACAGCTTGCGACTTTGTAAAAGCCAATGTGTCAGATCAGTTGCAGAATGTAATTATGTGCCATCTATCAAGTGAAAATGCTGATAAGGATAGTTTTATCGAGAAGATGAAAAAAGTTGCTTATGGGGCAAATGTAGATGTTGCAGAGCCGTGCAAAGAATGGGTTCTAAGGAAAGGAGATGAATGTCCGTTTTGATTAGTTTTACAAGTGGAAATTCAGATAATACAACAGAAGCGGTACACGGACTTGATATTTTTACAAAGAATTGGTGTATGAACTGCGAGGAAACAGAAAAACAGGAAGACCTTGTATTCAGGTGCAATGAATGTGAGTTTAAGACAGCAGATGGAAAATGTCTTGTGAAAATGTTCGCAAATAAACATAAGCATGAATATCCATTAAAAGATTTTGGCAGTATGGGAAGTCATTAAGAGCACTCACAAAGACAAATGCGTGCGGTTTATGACAAAAATAATATTCACCATAACGATTTTAGTTATTGTGTGAGAACTAAAAAGAAAAGAGGTATGACATGAATAAAGTAATAATGATCGGACGCCTCACACGCGATCCAGAAGTAAGATATTCACAGGGAGAAAAGCCGATGGCTATTGCCAGTTACAACCTGGCAGTAGACCGGATGTATAAAAGAGATGGAGAACCATCAGCTGATTTTATTAACTGCAAAGCATTTGGAAAACAGGGCGAATTTGCTGAAAAATATCTGAGAAAAGGTATGAAGATTGCAATTACAGGGCACATTCAGACTGGCAGCTACACCAACAGAGACGGAAACAAGGTGTACACAACCGATGTGGTTGTAGAGCAGCACGAATTTTGCGAAAGTAGAGCAGAATCTGCTAACAATTCTAATTATTCACCAGTACAGCAGCAACAGCCATCTCCTGCACCTGTAAGCTCTGCAAATGATTTCATGACGATTCCAGATAACATGGAAGAATTACCATTTAATTAAAGAGGTGTAATTAATGGCAGAAAATAAACATACAATGCAGGAATTGCATCAATGGCAAGCATTACCGCTGAATATCAAAGTTTTAATGACAGCCGATAGGATACGAAGTTGGGTTAATGAATTTGGCGAAGATGGAGCGTAACTGTTGTTTAGTGGTGGAAAGGATAGTACAGTTTTAGGAGATAAAAAAGATGAAATTATTTAAAAGTGTAGATGAGAAACTTGCTGAGATTGGATTTTGTAAAAATATAGAGAATGAGCATGTCGTTTATTATGAGCGATATGATGCGAAATATAAATACGTTCATTCAGTTGATATTTTGCACAAGCGTTCTGGCGAAAACATTATTCAGTCATATGATTCTACATGCGGAGTTAGTGCAGCAGTAGGGCTTACAGGTTATGAAATGAAGTTATTTGTGACGAAAATGAAGCAAATGGGCTGGTATTCAGGAAAGGATGTGACAATGCGTGACACTGAAAGAGGCGATGAAACGAAACCCGTATGACCCAAAGAAAGGAAGCGTCGGGGCGTACTTGCGATATTTAAGATATAACGTAGACGGATGGTATCATATTACGTCTGAGGAATTGAGAGAATTTATGAAAGGTAAGATTTATGAAAATTAAATTTCAAAAAGGCAGAGTGGGAAGTGATGCGTACAAAGTTTCCAAAGTATGGAAAATAGGAGCGCATGTGGCAATGTAATAATCAGATGTCATTTGCTGATTATGGAATATTTTATAATGAAAGACCATTGCTTAAAACGACAGGTTGCAGCAGAACTGGATGTGTGTTATGCGGATTCGGATGCCATCTTGAAAAAGAACCGAACAGATTTCAAATGTTAAAAGAAACACATCCAAAATTTCACAATCTGCTTTACATCTTGAAAAACAATGGCGTGACATATGCAGAAGCTATTGACTGGGTGAATGAACATGGTGGATTTAATATTAAATATTGAGGTAAAACATGAAAAAAAATAAGGAAAAATTACAACAGGAAGTAGAGGAGATTCGGCGGTTTGTGGATGGGGAACGATGGATACCTGCCGATGAGAGAACACCGGAAACATCTGGCACTTACATAGTATGTTGCAAAGAACAGGATTTAAAACATGTAACATTTGCAAAATTCTATAAAAAGCTAGGATACTGGGAATTAAAAGGCAGCAGGACATTCTGGAAAGTTACGCATTGGATGCCTTTGCCAGAACCACCAAAGGAGAGTGAT
>ERZ791603.2886-NODE-2886-length-10276-cov-2.450934_pt1 | contig 10276 bp, 7 predicted proteins | sample MGYA00509966_ERZ791603 | MGnify/ENA primary metagenome ERZ791603 (study PRJEB30046, sample SAMN00791931) | human gut metagenome | study: EMG produced TPA metagenomics assembly of the A metagenome-wide association study of gut microbiota in type 2...
GATAGCTTGCGGATGAAGGCCTCGTCTGCCTGGTAGTTGATGACAAAGAGAAAAGGCTCTTTCTGGCTTGCCAATCGGTTGATTTTATCTATGATTTTCTGTTTCATGTCTGCAAAGATACTGCTTTTATTTAGAAAGACAAAAGATTGGTTACAGATTTTTGTTTGATGGGACGTCTTCTCCACACGCCCTGATCAGGGCGTGTGGAGCATATTTAATAGGCTTTCACTGCCTTTTTTAATACGCTTCTCCCTGCTCTATTTCTTCCTGCGTAATGCGCTTGCGGTCGATAGCGCGCCAGGCAAAGACGATGTAGGCGAGCACGAACGGGATGAGGAGGGAAACTATCGCCATGGTGCGGAGCGTGAACTCGCTGCTGCAACTGTTGGCGAGAGTGAGCGAACTCTGAAGGTCGATGTTAGATGGATAGTAGGCGGTATTGTTCCAGCCGGCTATCAGCAGCAGAACCAGCACGGTAAGCACGGTTCCGATGCCCGTAAACCAGATTCCCTTTCTATACTGCACGCTCCTCGATGACTTGAAAATGCCGAAAAGAACGACTACTACACCTATTAATAATATTACAAGCAAGATTGGCATCTCCAGGAGATTGTGAAGATACTTCATACTCTCAATCGTAATGCCGGAAGAAGAAGTGCTGAATCCATCTTTTACCAGCAATCTGATGAGGAATGGCAGGAAGAACAATAGGAAGAGGAGGGCATTCCATGGCAACTGGCGGGTGCAGCGCTCCTGAATCTGCTGGTGCTCGATGTTGTTCTTGATGTAGAGCATGCCCAGGATGCGGGCTAGCATCAGTACGGCAAGTCCCAGCACTACGTTCCATGGGTCGAGCAGGGCATCAAGACCATGGCTGGCATTTGCCCAGCGGCTGATGACGGGTTGCAGACTGTTGGTAATATTGCCCTTGTCTATCAGGAAATTGCTGCCGTTGAAGAAGGTGGCTACGGCTCCGCCAAGAAGCAGCGGACCCACGATGCCGTTGATAATGAGGCAGATCTGAAAGGTCTTCGGTCCAAGAAAATTACCTATCTTGTTCTGGAATTCATAGCTCACGGCTTGAATCACAAATGAGAACAGGATAATCATCCACAGCCAGTAGGCTCCGCCGAAACTGGTGCTGTAGAACAATGGAAACGAGGCGAAGAAGGCTCCGCCGAAGGTGACGAGCGTGGTGAAGGTGAACTCCCATTTTCGTCCCGTAGAGTTGATGATGAGGCGACGCTCCTCTTCCGTTTTTCCCAAACAGAATATCAAGGTGTTGGCTCCCTGTACAAACATGAGAAACACCAGCAGGGCTCCTAATAATGATACGAGGAACCACCAGTATGATTGCAAAAATTCGTATGCCATAATGCTAATGTCATAAAGTTAATTCATAATCTTAAGTTTATCATCTTAAGCTTTTATTCATATTCCGGTCCTTTCTTAATCTGCTTCACCAGGATGCTGATTTCCACGGCAAGCATGGTAGTGAAGAGTGCCAGGAAGATGAAGAAGGTGGTGGCCACGCTGCCTGCTTCGATGTCGGAGATGGCGGCACTTACTGGCAGCAGGTCTTGGATGGTCCAAGGCTGGCGACCGATTTCTGCTACTATCCAGCCCGATTCTGAGGCGATGTAAGCCAGCGGAATCATGATGATGGCGGAAATGAGGAACCATCGGTATTGGGCGATTTCCTTCTTATAGACCAGGAATAGGCTGAGGGCGAAGAAGAGAATGAGCAGGCAGCCTACTCCCACCATCAGGCGGAAGGCGTAGAAGCAGATCGGGATGCTCGGTACCAGTTCTTTGGCGTCCTTGATGTAACCATATCCGAAGTATTTCATATTCTCCCTGAGGATAGGGAGCTGGTCTTTCGCCTTCGTTTCGCGATAGGTTTTCAGGGCAACTATCGCCTTCTTGCCCCGGGCTATCTTTTCCTGCACGGATGGTTCCCGGGTGCCATCCTCGTGGGTGTAACCCTTGATAATATCGTTTACGCCAGGCACGTAGCCATCGGCTGTGCGGGTGGCTAAGAACGAGAGCATGTTGGGGATGGCGATGCGCATGGCTGGCTCCTGCTCGTTTTCGTAATCGGGCTGCCGGAAGGGATGAACGGCTGCTATCGCCGTGAGGCTTTCGCCGTTTCCACCATTATATAATGCTTCCATCGCAGCCAGTTTCATCGGCTGCACCTGTGCCACCTGATAGGCGGAGTTGTCTCCGGTCATCGCAGCCAGCAGGGTGGCGATGAGTCCTACTCCGGCACCCATCTTGATGCTCGCCTTCGCCAGTTGGGTTTCTCTCTTCTTCAGGAGATACCAGCAGCTTACGGCTACTACGAAGGTGGCGCCGATGATCCAGGAGGAAGTAACGGTATGGGTGAACTTGTTGATGGCGAATGGCGAGAGTGCCACATCCATAAACGAAGTCATCTCGAAGCGCATGGTATCGGGATTAAATTCCTGTCCCACCGGATACTGCATCCAGGCGTTGGCTACGAGAATCCACCAGGCAGAAATGGTGGCGCCAAGTCCCGTGAGCCAGGTGGAGGCAAGGTGGAAGCCCCGGCTCACCTTATCCCAGCCGAAGAACATTACGGCTACGAAGGTGCTCTCCATGAAGAATGCCAGGATGCCTTCGATGGCTAGGGGAGCGCCGAACACGTCGCCCACGAACCAGGAGTAGTTGCTCCAGTTGGTGCCGAATTCAAATTCCAGGATGATGCCTGTGGCAACGCCCATGGCGAAGTTGACGCCAAAGAGTTTTTGCCAGAAACGGGTTACGTGCTTCCAGAACGGCTTGTTGGTGCGGTAGTAGCATGTTTCGGCGATGCCCATGATTACTGCCAGTCCCAGGGTGAGCGGCACGAACAGCCAATGGTAGATGGCCGTGAGTGCGAATTGCGCCCTCGACCAGTCGATGGTCGCTGATGTAATGTCTAACAATAGATTTGTCATCATAGTTGAATGGTTTTAGAATTGTTATTATATAATATTTTTGTATTTCTTTCGATGTGAAGGTTGCGGGGATTCAGAGTCTTATCTGTTCAGAATTTCCTTGGAAACGAAGCCAGCCTTGTCTCCGTTCTTGGCATTCGTATTGATAAAATCTGGAAAGAAAAAGAGCTTGAGCACCAGGAAGATGATGGCAAGCTTGATGAGGATGACAGCCCAGAGCGTCTTGCCCAGGGTCATCGTCCTGAAACCATCGTAATAGAGATGGAAAATCCGGGACAGCAGTCCTTGTTTCATCGGTTTTACATCCGTTTTCATCAGGTTTTTATCCTTTTTCTTCTGCATAAGTACTCCTTCTTAAAAAAATCTGCTGCAAATCTACAATAAAATTATGTAACTACCAAATATTTTCTTGAAAAAGTTACAAAAAGATTGCTTTCAGGTATCCCATAAGGGAGTTATTTTAAAGTTTTTCTTTTTTTTTTATGGAATAAGGCTTGCCGTTTCATCAGAATTTATTATCTTTGTCCCCTAAAACATAGAAACATTTTAATCAGAAATAATCAGAAGAAATGATGAATATAGAATCTGTTAGAGCGTATTGCCTCTCGCTTCCCCTCGTAACCGAGGCTTTTCCTTTTGATGAGCAGACCTTGGTGTTTCGCATTTTGGGCAAGATCTTTGCCTGTGTTGACCTGGAGCGCCCCGAGTGGGTTACGATGAAATGTAATGCCGATTACGCCCTCGAACTCCGGGAAGTGCATCCCGAAATAGAAGGCGCATGGCATTGGAATAAGAAATACTGGAATCAGGTAAACCTTTATGGCACGCTGGAAGATGATTTCATCCAGGCCCTGATTCGCCACAGTTATTCCGAAGTGGTGAAGAAACTCAAGAAAAAGGAGCGGATGGAGCATCCGGAAATGCTGGATGTGAAGGAATAGGGAGAATTATTCATTTTTTCTGTAGTTTGGGTAATGCGTGTTTTCAAGATTCTTCGTATCTTTGCACCCAGAAATCATAATTAAAACTATAAGAAAATGTATATTGAGAAAATAAAGTCGCCAGCCGACTTGAAGAAGCTGGATTTGAAGGAGTTGCAGGTGGTGGCTGATGAAACCAGACAGGCTGTGCTGAACCGTGTAAGCAAACATGGCGGTCATGTGGGACCAAACCTGGGATTCGTGGAGGCTACCGTGGCGCTTCACTACGTTTTTAATGCGCCAAAGGATAAGCTCGTGTTTGACGTAAGCCACCAATGCTATCCGCATAAGGTGCTCACCGGACGAGCTGCGGGATTCCTCGGCGATGTGGATGACATGAATGCCATTTCGGGCTATTCTTCTCCTGCCGAATGTCCTGAGTATGATAACTTTGAGGTGGGGCATACTTCTACTTCCGTGAGTCTTGCCACCGGTTTGCAGAAGGCGCGAGACATCAAGGGTACCGATGAGAACATCATCGCCATTATCGGCGACGGATCCCTTTCGGGCGGCGAGGCTTTCGAGGGTCTAGATGAGGCTTCGGAACTCGGCACGGGCATCATCATCGTGGTGAACGACAACGAAATGTCTATCGCCGAAAATCATGGCGGAATCTACAAGAACCTGCGTGCCTTGCGCCAGAGCAACGGCACCTGCGAGCACAACTGGTTCAAGGCATGGGGCTTTGAATACAAGTACCTGGAAGAGGGTAACGACATCGAAAAACTCATCCAGGTTTTCGAGAGCGTGAAGGATACGGATAAGCCTACCGTGGTTCACATTCACACAGAGAAAGGTCATGGATTTGCGCCAGCCGTAGCCAATAAGGAGGCTTGGCATTGGGGAATGCCTTTCAATCTGGAAGACGGCAGCCGACCAAGAAGGAATGTCGATGGAACCCTCCCGGAGGTTGCTCCAACAGAGGATTACGGCACATTATTCTCTGACTGGATGCTCAGCGAGATGAAGCAGGATAAGACCCTCATCGCCGTAACCGCCGGTACTCCTACCGCAGGTGGCTTTACTGCCGATAAGCGCCAACTGGCTGGCAAGCAGCACATCGATATGGGAATCGCCGAAGAGCAGGCAGTTGCCATGATTTCGGGAATGGCGAAGGGTGGACTGCATCCTGTCTGGACCGTTTACAGCACCTTCATCCAACGTACCTACGACCAGATAGCGCAAGACCTCTGCATCAATTCCAACCCTGCCGTAATCAACGTGGTAGGAGGCGGAGTGAACTCGATGAACGACATCACCCACATCTGCCTTTTCGATATTCCGATGCTCTGTAGCATTCCGGGGCTCATCTATCTGGCTCCAACCACCTGCGAGGAGTATTTCGCCATGCTCCGCTGGAGCATTCTGCAGGATAAGAAACCTGTCGCCATCCGCGTGCCAAGCAATGGCGTGGTTCATACGTCAGAAGCCGTTGATGCAGAGTATGATTACGAGGCAAAGTACAAGGTAATGCACCAGGGCGAGAAGGTGGCAGTCATCGCCGCCGGTTCGTTCTATCAGAAGGGCGAGAATGTAGTCCGCCTGTTGGCTGATAAGGGCATCGATGCTACGCTCATCAACCCACGTTATCTGAACGAGGTGGATGCCGAGACGCTGGATAGCCTGAAAGCAACCCATCAGTTGGTGGTAACCCTGGAGGATGGATCGAAGGATGGCGGATTCGGCGAGCGTATCGCCTCTTACTATGGCACTTCAGATATGAAGGTGATGGTGGGCGGCATCAGGAAGGGACTCTATGACAGATACGATGTGAAGGAGTTGCTTTCGGATAATCGCCTGCTCGATGAGCAGATTGTGGAAGACATCTTGTTAGTAATTAATGATTAGTTAGACGGCATAGTTAGTTTTTATTTGACGAGAAATCCAAGCCGGAGAATGATCTCTAGCTTGGATTTCTTCTGTTTTATCATCGAATGTTTGTCTTAATCTCAGTCTTAATCTTAGTCATCTTCCCTGTCATTATCTCAATCATCATCATCGTCATCATCATCATCATCCCAATCTCTATCGTGCTTCCACTTCTTGTCGTGCTTGTGATACTTGTGATGCTTGCACGGCTTTCCTGGTCCATAAGTTACATGGGTTCCGCCTGGCCATCCTGGTCTTCCGTAGCTGCACTCAGGGCGAGGGCGGCGCTTGTCGTGTCCCCAGTTATGCTTTGGATACTTGGTGTAAATATGGTGAACATACACATGATTCTGCCAGCCGATAGGGCGATAGAAATAGTAAGAGTCCTTGAATCTCTTCCATTGTCTGGCGGTCATCATGCGCTTGAGCTGCTTGTTGCGGTAATGCCAGCCGTAGGCATCGATGTCGCGATAGCTTCGGATGCCATTGAGATAATTGAGATTGATGTTCAGGATGCTGTTGCGCTGGGCGCTGCTCAATCCCAGTTCCACCACCATCTTATCTGTGATAAAACGGGCTTCTGCCTGAATATTTGTCAGTCTCTGAGCATTCATAGATGTAATCATCATCCATACTGCTACCAATGTCATAATCATTCTTTTCATAACTATCTTCTCTTTAAAGGGTTATTACTCTATTTATTTTATTTGAAGAGGCTACTTGGTGCCGCTATCAACTTTTTGATGGTGCAAAGATAGGGAGAATAGCTGAAAACAACAAGGGGAAAACCATAAACCAGCGTATGATTTTCCCTAAAAGCATCGGGGGAAACTCCCGTAATAAAATTGTAGTATCTTTTATCTGCTAATTAAAATCCTTGTAACCTCATTGACACATAATACCCCTACCTTTGCACCCGAAATTTAACAGGAATTACCCCGAAAGGGGAAATCTTTAATAAAGGTATTATAGAAAGGTATTATAGTTAGATAAAGAAAAATGGAAAAGAAAGTATCGGGTAAGCATAGCAGCATGAATGGCTTTGCTATGATGAAAGGGAGAGTAGCTACTGTAGTTTTGGCTTCGGCTTTATTGTTGGGCGGAGGTTTGACTGCACAGGCGCAAAACGCAGCATTAACAACCTGCTCTCAGAGTGCAGCAACCGCTATTCCGCAGAATCCTAACTGGAAGGCGAATGCTGCCGAATGGCAGAAACTGAAGGGTGAAATCACCCTCTACATGACCAATGATATGGGTCGAAACGGCTACTACGACCAGAAGCCTATCGCCGAACTGATGGGCGAGATGGCGGGTACGGTAGATCCTGAATGCGTACTTGCCGTGGGCGACATCCACCATTTCAATGGCGTGGCTTCCCCCCAGGACCCTCTGTGGCTTACCAATTACGAATATGTTTATTCTCATCCAGACCTGATGCTCGACTGGTTCCCGGTTTGTGGAAACCATGAGTATCGTGGTAATACTCAGGCTTTTATGGACTATGGTAAGGTGAGCCGACGCTGGATGATGCCAGCCAAATATTACACCAAGGTGTTCGACCACAAGGGAACTACCATCCGTGTCATCTTCCTCGACACCACACCTCTTATCGATTCTTATCGCAAGGCGTCAGAAAAATATCCTGATGCCTGCAAGCAGGATGCAGAGGCTCAGCTCTCCTGGCTCGACGAAACCCTGAAGAATGCCAAGGAAGACTGGGTCATCGTGGTAGGTCATCATCCTATCTACGCCTACACCGAGAAGAAGGAGAGTGAGCGACTCGACATGCAGAAGCGCCTTCTTCCTATCCTCCATAAATATAATAATGTGGCGATTTATGCCTGCGGCCATATCCACAACTTCCAGCACATCCAGAAGAAGGGCGACAACATCGACTACGTAGTCAATTCCTCTTCATCTCTGGCTCGTCCTGTGAAGCCTATCGATGGCACTGTGTTCTGCAGTCCAGCCGATGGTTTCTCTGTATTTACAGCAGATAAGAAGCAGCTGAGAATGTCGATGATTGACAAGGATGGAAAAATCATCCACACGGTTTTAAAGGTAAAAAAGTAAAAGGAGCTTTTTTGCGAAAAGAAACGAATGAAGATTTCAATAGCGATATAGATGAAAAGAATTTTACTGAGTGCGGCGCTTCTAGCCGCTGCGACTACCTCCATCCAGGCACATACGCTGGATGGTATAGTCAAGGATAACAAAACGGGTGAACCCCTCATCGGAACCGTAATCCGAGTAAAGGAGCTGCCCAACGTGAGTACCACCACTGGACTTGATGGTACTTTCACCCTGCATGAATTGCCTGATAAAGGCAAGGTGACCATCATCGTTTCCTACATGTCGTACAAGACCAGGGAGATGGTAGTAGATGTGGCTAAGAAAGACAAGGTGGATATTCCGATGGATGAAGACCTGAAACAGTTGGGCGAAGTGGTGGTTACCGGTCATCGTGAATACCGCAGCGACCGAAGCGCCATAGAAACCGTGAAGAATGCCGGCAACGTGCTCAACGTGATGAGCCAGCAGAGCATCCAGCTTTCGCCTGATGTCAACGTGGCAAGCGTTCTGCAGCGAGTATCGGGTGTAACCATGGAGCGTGATGCATCGGGCGAGGCTTCCTACGCCATCCTCCGAGGCATGGACAAGCGCTACAACTACACCCTGGTAAACGGCGTGAAGATTCCAAGTCCGGATGATAAAAACCGTTACATTCCGTTGAATATCTTCCCTTCTGATCTGATGGATCGCCTCGTGGTATCCAAGTCTTTGACGGCTGATATGGAAGGCGATGCAGCCGGTGGCGTGGTGGATATGGTGATGAAGGATGCGCCATCCCACTTCCAGATTCTGGCGAATGCAGCCATCGGAGCAAGTGATTATTTCTGGAAGGATGGCAGAGATTATCTTACCAGCAACCGCTCTGATTATACAAAGAAGGCTCCTTACGAGGCTTTCGGAAAAGACTACAAGGCGCAGATGAGTGATTTCAAGAAAGGTCCTGTTCAGCTGAAGAGTCATTCCATGCCATCTCCTAACTTCATCGGAGGTTTGAGCATCGGCAACCGCTTCTGGAACGACCGCCTGGGCGTGATGCTTGCCGGAAGCGTGCAGAATACTTTCCGTGGCACCGAGCGCACCTACAATTCCGTAAAGATGGCTTCGGGCGAGCAGGCAATGTACATTTCCAATCTGCAACATCGCTACTACAGCATCCATGATCTTACCACGGGTGCTCATGCCAAGATAGATTTAACCCTGACTGGCCACAAGCTGGAATGGTACAACATGTATGTGCGCACCAATTCCAAGGGCATCAGATACAATAACAGTGTCAACACCGAATATATCGGAGCCGACAGCTATACCCAGGACGATGAGGTGCGCTCTCTCTCAACCACCCAGAGCATCTTCGCCACTAACCTGAAGGGTACGCATCATCTTACCAAGGATTTTACCGTAGATTGGTCGGGCGTATTTTCGCAGGCAAAGGAGGAAGATCCGGACAGAACCTACGTAACCCTGACGAATACCGTGAGCAGAAAAGCCGAGAATGGCGGCGATGCCGTTTCGGGTTCCATCTGGGATGCCAATAAGAATATCATTAAGACCCTGCCTAAGGGTGCCGAGCGCCGGTTCCAGCACAACAAGGATACCGACTGGGCAGGCTACATCAACCTTTCTTACGATACCCATTTCGCCAACGATGTGGAGGCTCTCTGGAAGGCGGGTGCACAGTATCGCAGAAAAGAACGCAGCAATAGATATTATTCTTACATCTTCAATCCTGCCGACATCTCGCAGACGATGGATGGAAACGGATTAGAGCAGTATGCCAATATAGATTGGGTTTGCAAAACTCCTTATTCTCAGGCTTCGCAGCTCAACTACGATTCCAAGGAGCACATCGGAGGAGCCTACGCCATGGTAACCCTGAAGAGCGAGGTAGGTGAACTGAATGCCGGTTTCCGTGCCGAGCATACCAACCAGATTTACACCATGCTCCAGCACTTCCGTAACATGGGACAGGTGGGCGAGCAGAGCTACTGGGATTATCTGCCATCTGCATCCATCAAATGGACGCCAACCAAGAAGATGAACGTGCGTCTCTCTTACTATCGCTCCATCAACCGTCCGGGCTTCTATGAGATTGTGCCTTATCAGATTATGGGCGAGGAGTATCAGGAAAAGGGTAATCCAAACCTGAAGCGTGCCCGCATCGACAACATCGACCTGCGCTGGGAGTGGTTCCCAAGCAAGACAGAGCAGATTCTTGCCGGCGTGTTCTATAAATATCTGAAAGACCCGATAGAGCAGGTGTTCGTAACATCTGATGGCAAGATTGGTGCCGGAACCGATGCTTACTACATGCCGGATAACCTGGGTAATGCCAAGAACATGGGCTTCGAAATCGACGTCATCAAATACATTCGCCACTTCGGAGTAAAGAGA
>ERZ791603.2887-NODE-2887-length-10276-cov-2.341063_pt1 | contig 10276 bp, 8 predicted proteins | sample MGYA00509966_ERZ791603 | MGnify/ENA primary metagenome ERZ791603 (study PRJEB30046, sample SAMN00791931) | human gut metagenome | study: EMG produced TPA metagenomics assembly of the A metagenome-wide association study of gut microbiota in type 2...
CCTCATGCACCAACCGTTTATGGGGGAAAGATTTCGTCGTAGTCATTGATGCCGGACACGGCGGACACGACCCGGGAGCTATCGGCAAAATCTCTAAAGAGAAGAATATCAACCTGAACGTTGCCCTGAAAGTAGGAAATCTGATAAAAAAGAACTGTGATGATGTCAAACTGATTTATACGCGCAGCAAAGATGTGTTCATTCCTCTGGCACGACGGGCGGAAATCGCAAACAACGCGAAAGCCGATCTTTTCATCTCCATTCACACCAACGCACTGGCAAACAACCGTACAGCAAAAGGTGCTTCTACCTGGACCCTGGGTCTGGCCAAATCAGAAGCCAACCTGGAAGTTGCCAAACGAGAGAATGCCGTAATCCTCTACGAAAGCGACTACGAAACAAGATATGCCGGTTTTAATCCGAATTCTGCAGAATCTTATATCATATTCGAATTTATGCAGGATAAATATATGGAGCAGAGCGTGCATCTGGCTTCACTGGTGCAGAAACAATTCCGACATACTTGCAAACGAGTGGACCGGGGCGTGCACCAAGCCGGATTCCTTGTATTAAAAGCAAGCGCCATGCCCAGCATTCTGGTGGAACTAGGATTTATCTCCACTCCCGAGGAAGAACGTTACCTGAACTCGGAAGCAGGTGCCAATACAATGGCGAACGGAATTTACCGTGCTTTTCTGAATTACAAGAGAGAACATGAACTGCGCCTGACAGGAGTCAGCAAGACGATTATTCCTGCCGAAGAACAGGAGGAGAAAAATGCTCCGGTAATCGCACAAGCTTCTCCCCAGCCTGCCGTAACAGCGAAAACAACGCCCAAACGTCCTATTGTAGTAGAAAGTGCAACCAATGACAGTGAAATTACGTTTAAGATACAGATACTCACCTCTTCCAAGCCTCTCACTAAAAATGACAAAAGGTTGAAAGGACTGAAAGGAGTGGACTATTATAAAGAAAAAGGAATCTATAAATATACGTATGGTGCCTCTGCCGACTATAATAAGGTATTGCGTACGAAACGTAGCATCACGGCACAATTCAAGGATGCCTTTATCATCGCTTTCCGGAACGGCGAGAAAATGAACGTCAACGAAGCGATCGCCGAATTCAAGAAAAGAAAAAATAAATAAAAATATAAAATGAAGTACATTACAAAAGAAGTCAGAATAGGTATTGCAGGTATAATAGCACTATGCGTACTGATTTATGGAATTAATTGGCTGAAAGGCATACATATGTTTCAGCCTTCAAGCTATTTCTATGCCAAGTTTCAGAATGTAAACGGACTGACCAAGTCGAGCCCTGTTTTTGCTGATGGCGTTCGTGTAGGTATTGTACGCGACATCGAATATGACTATGTAAATCCCGGAAATGTGATCGTTGAAGTCGAACTGGACACCGAACTCCGCATCCCGAAAGGAAGTAGCGCAGAACTTGTATCCGAACTGATGGGAGGCGTACGCATGAATATTCTTCTGGCAAACAACCCGCGCGAAAAATATGCCGTAGGAGATACGATCCCCGGCACACTGAACAACGGAATGATGGAAAGCGCGGCGAAACTGATCCCAAAGGTAGAAGAAATGCTTCCGAAACTGGATTCTATCCTCATCTCTCTGAACAATATATTAGGAGACAAGAGCATCCCTGCCACCCTGCACTCGATAGAGAAGACAACCGCCAACCTGGCAGTAGTCAGTTCGCAGGTAAAAGGGCTGATGAGTAATGACATACCTCAACTCACCAGTAAACTGAACACCATCGGAGACAACTTCGTTGTCATCAGCGGAAATTTGAAAGAAGTAGACTATGCAGCCACTTTCAAAAAAATAGACGAAACGCTGGCTAACGTAAAAATACTTACAGAAAAATTAAACAGCAAAGATAACACTATCGGACTGCTCTTCAACGACCCGACTTTATACAATAATCTGAATGCGACAACTGAAAATGCAGCCAGCTTATTAGAAGACCTGAAAGAGCATCCGAAACGGTACGTTCACTTCTCATTATTCGGCAAGAAAGACAAGTAGCAAATTATCGTTATATAGATTTTATCTAAATAACGAAGGGCTTTCAAAAGAAAGTAGATTGCTCTTCAAATGTCTATCTACAAACCGAAATAATATTCCCGTACAAACAAGTACGGGAAGTATAAAAGAGCAAGAATAAAACGATAAACAACTAGAATACAGATACTTATAATTTTGCAAGAGAGGGGAAACAGACAGTGTTCCAACACAATTCTATAAGTCATTGAAAGTAAACACATTATTGTTTGCCCGAGAAAAACAAGAAAAAGCTAATTTGTTTTTTCCAAATAAGATTCCCAATTTTGCAAACGTAGAAGTTTCGCTTAATTTAATAAATGTATTAAAGTCACTATGATTGAATCAAATCATGTTGTACTTTGGAACCGCTGTCTCGAAGTAATTAAAGACAATGTTCCAGAGACGACATATAATACTTGGTTTGCCCCGATTGTTCCATTAAAATATGAGGACAAAACATTGATCGTACAGATCCCGAGCCAGTTTTTCTATGAAATACTGGAAGAGAGATTCGTAGATCTTATACGTAAGACATTATATAAGGTCATTGGCGAAGGCACCAAGTTGATGTACAACGTCATGGTCGACAAGACTTCGATTCCGAATCAAACCGTGAATCTCGAAGCAAGCAATCGTTCTACGGCTGTTACTCCCAAAAGCATAATCGGAGGAAACAAAGCTCCCAGCTTCCTACAGGCCCCTGCCGTTCAGGATTTGGACCCGCATTTGAATCCCAATTATAATTTTGAGAACTTCATTGAAGGATACAGCAATAAACTTTCAAGAAGTGTGGCGGAAGCCGTAGCGCAAAAACCGGGAGGGACTGCTTTCAATCCGTTATTCCTTTATGGGGCATCCGGAGTAGGAAAGACGCACCTGGCAAACGCAATAGGCACGAAAATCAAAGAAATTTATCCAGAGAAAAGAGTATTGTACGTTTCGGCACATTTGTTCCAGGTACAATATACGGATTCTGTACGCAATAACACGACCAACGACTTTATTAACTTTTACCAGACGATCGATGTATTAATCATTGATGATATTCAGGAGTTTGCCGGTGTCACCAAGACGCAGAACAACTTCTTCCATATCTTCAATCATTTACACCAGAACGGCAAACAGCTTATATTAACTTCAGACCGTGCTCCTGTATTGTTGCAAGGTATTGAAGAACGCCTCCTGACCCGTTTTAAATGGGGTTTGGTAGCCGAACTGGAAAAGCCTGATGTGGAACTGAGAAAGAATATTCTCCGCAACAAGATTCGCCGTGACGGACTGAATATTCCTGAATCTGTAATAAACTACATTGCCGAAAACGTCAACGAAAGCGTACGTGAACTGGAAGGTATCATCAACTCTCTGTTGGCACAGTCCATTATTTTTAAGCGTGACGTGGACATCGATTTGGCAGAACGAATTGTTCGCAAAGCGGTTCGTTGCGAAAGCAAACCGATTACCATCGAGGACATTATCGCCAAAGTATGCAGTCATTATGAGATAGAAGAATCGGCAATCCACACTAAAACGCGCAAAAGAGAAGTCGTGCAGGTACGTCAGGTTGCCATGTTCCTTGCAAAAAAGCATACAGACGCCTCCTCTTCCAAGATTGGTCAGTTAATTGGAAATAAAGACCACGCTACCGTATTGCATGCTTGCAAAATAGTGAAAGATCAGGTAGAGGTAGATAAATCATTCAAAGCTGATATAGAAGAAATTGAAGCATTACTAAGAAGAAAATAAAAAGTCTCATTCTGTAGAGACTGCTTTTTAGGCACAAATAACACAGATAAACAGCGGTGTCTATGTAGCAAGACATATCTGTGAAAATATGTAAATCCTATCAAAAATAAATACAAACGGATTATTTTTCAAACCCCTGTTTCTTTAATGTCGCCTTCAGGATACCCGACATATACTCGTTATCAGCCTTCTTATAACGTACGTCAGTAAACACCTGAGCCAATGTCTCCTTCTGATTCTCCTCTATAAATCGATGATTCTCCGGCAATGATTCTTTATAAGCATAAATACGGTCGATGTCTTCAACCGAATAATCATGATAAACCTCATCATGCAACAGCCCCTGAACAGGAAGACGGTCGACCTGTGAAGGACACTCGTCAGGATATCCTACCGTTATGGTAGCTACCGGCATCACCAGTTCCGGCAACTGGAGAATCTCAACTATCTGGTCCGGGTTATAGATAGTAGTACCCAAATAGCAAATCCCCAACCCATGTTCTTCCGCCAATGTGCAAAAATTTTGTGTAACCAGCAATGCATCTGTCGCCGCATTCAAAAAAGAGATAGGATTATCATATCCCGGTTCCGCTTTGCGTGCCCGACACCATTTACTAAAGCGGTTAAAGTCGGCACAAAAAGTAAGCACCACCGGTGCACCCGTTACCATAGGCTGATTAAAATGAGCCGGTGCCAATTTTTCCTTCATCTGTTTATCACGGGTGACTACAACACTATATAGTTGCATATTCCCCATAGTAGAAGCACGAAAAGCCTCTTCAAGCAAATCACTTAACAAAGAAGCGGGAATTTCATCCTGCTTGTATTTACGGATAGACCGTCTGTTCTTTATTGAATCCATATTCTTTTTCTTGCAAAGATAAGAAAAGAAAAGCGTATTCAATAACCTTTTTTGCAAAATAATCCACCCCAAACATTTGGAGTTTTCAATTATTTCATTACTTCACATTTTACTCAAATTTTCCAAATAGAAAACTTTAGCAGCTCACGCATCAACAACCTATATTGAAAATCAAATAATTAACAGACCGTTTTGGATAACTTTTAAATTGTTGAAAACTTATTCGATATTTATTTTGTTTATTCAGAAAACATATATAGCTTTGCCGACGCTTTTGTTATAAATGAGTTAGGACTTCTACATCTTAAGCTTATTAATAATTATAGTAAATCTGAACAGAAAAGTGGAAAAACGAATTTACTCCTACGACGAAGCCTTTGAAGCATCTTTACAATACTTTAAGGGCGATGAACTTGCTGCCAGGGTTTGGGTAAACAAATACGCAGTAAAGGACTCTTTCGGCAATATTTACGAAAAGTCACCGGAAGACATGCATTGGCGTATTGCCAATGAGGTGGCCCGCATTGAAAGCAAATACAAAAACGGGCTGGACGCACAACAACTTTACGAGTTATTGGACCATTTTAAGTACATCGTTCCACAAGGAAGTCCGATGACAGGCATCGGCAATGATTACCAAGTAGCATCATTGTCCAACTGTTTTGTTATCGGAATGGAAGGTGCAGCCGATTCCTATGGTGCCATTATCCGCATTGATGAAGAACAGGTTCAGCTGATGAAACGTCGTGGAGGAGTAGGACATGATTTGTCTCATATCCGTCCGAAAGGTTCACCTGTCAAGAACTCAGCATTGACTTCTACAGGATTGGTTCCTTTTATGGAGCGTTATTCAAATTCCACCCGTGAAGTAGCTCAAGACGGCCGTCGTGGTGCATTGATGCTGAGCGTATCTATCAAGCACCCCGATTCTGAAGCATTTATCGATGCTAAAATGACAGAAGGCAAAGTTACAGGAGCCAATGTCTCTGTAAAACTTGACGATGCATTCATGCAGGCAGCTGTTGACGGTACTCCATATACACAACAATATCCCATCGATGCTGCCACACCTTCGACAACCAAAGAAATAGACGCTTCGGCTTTATGGAAGAAGATTGTACACAATGCGTGGAAATCGGCAGAACCGGGTGTTCTGTTCTGGGATACCATCATACGCGAATCCGTACCCGACTGTTATGCAGATTTAGGTTACCGCACAGTGTCTACCAACCCTTGCGGTGAGATTCCCTTATGTCCTTACGACTCCTGCCGTTTGCTGGCTATCAATCTATATTCTTATGTAGTCAATCCCTTCACCAAGGATGCCTATTTCGATTTTGAGCTGTTCAAAAAACATGTTGCTTTAGCTCAACGCATCATGGATGACATTATCGACTTGGAGTTGGAGAAAATCGAAAGAATTATGACCAAGATTGACTCCGACCCTGAAAGTGAAGAAGTAAAAGGGGCAGAAAGACATCTGTGGGAAAAAATATACAAGAAAAGCGGTCAGGGACGCCGTACCGGTGTAGGTATCACTGCCGAAGGAGATATGCTCGCCGCCATGGGACTACGCTACGGAACTGAAGAAGCAACCGAATTTTCGGAAAAAGTGCATAAAACGATTGCCTTGGAAGCATATCGTTCTTCTGTAGAAATGGCAAAAGAACGCGGTGCATTCGCTATCTATGACAGCGAAAGAGAAAAAGACAACCCCTTCATCAACCGCTTGAAAGAAGCTGATCCGAAATTGTATGAAGACATGCTCAAATACGGACGCCGTAACATTGCCTGTCTGACGATTGCTCCGACGGGAACCACCAGTTTGATGACTCAGACCACTTCGGGCATTGAACCCGTATTTATGCCGGTTTATAAGCGCAGAAGAAAAGTCAACCCGAATGATCCGCAAGTACATGTTGACTTTGTGGATGAAACAGGCGACGCCTTCGAAGAATATGTGGTATTCCACCATAAGTTTGTAACATGGATGGAAATAAACGGCTACGACCCCGCCAAGCGTTATACACAGGAAGAAATAGACGAATTGGTAAAAAAATCACCTTATTATAAAGCAACATCAAATGATGTAGACTGGCTGATGAAAGTAAAGATGCAAGGACACATCCAAAAATGGGTTGACCATTCCATCAGTGTCACCATCAACTTGCCAAACGATGTGGATGAAGACCTCGTAAACCGTCTTTACGTAGAAGCATGGCGTTCGGGCTGCAAAGGTTGTACCGTATATCGTGACGGGTCACGTTCCGGTGTATTGATTTCCAACAAGAAGAAGGATAAGAAAGAAGAAATGCCACCTTGCAAACCGCCTACGGTAGTCGAAGTCCGCCCGAAAGTATTAGAAGCCGATGTCATCCGTTTCCAGAACAACAAGGAAAAATGGGTAGCCTTTGTCGGTCTGCTGGACGGTCACCCATACGAGATATTTACCGGTCTGCAAGACGATGAAGAAGGCATCTTATTGCCGAAGTCTGTCACTAGCGGACGAATCATTAAAAATGTAGACGAAGACGGCAACAAACACTACGACTTCCAGTTTGAAAACAAGCGCGGATACAAGACCACCATCGAAGGTCTGTCCGAGAAGTTTAATAAAGAATACTGGAACTATGCCAAACTGATTTCGGGTGTCCTCCGCTGGCGCATGCCTATCGACCGCGTCATTAAGTTGGTGGACTCACTGCAATTGGACAGCGAAAGCATAAACACATGGAAAAACGGTGTAGAACGTGCTCTGAAAAAATATGTTACCGACGGAACGAAAGCCGACGGTCAGAAGTGTCCGAATTGCGGACATGAAACTCTCGTTTATCAGGAGGGATGCCTTATCTGCAAGACCTGTGGAACGTCAAGATGCGGATAATGGTTTATTATATAATGTAACCACAAAAGAGAAGAAAAGAGGAACTGCCTGTATCGAATGGCAATTCCTCTTTCTTTTAGCATTTTTCCAGCTTCTCTTTCCCATAAGGAAAAAGTACCTTATATTTGTCCGTCCAATAAAAACAAAAGCATGAAAGCAACATCAATGTATATATGCCTGGAAGGTCTTAAATTCTTTGCCCGTCATGGAGTAGCTCCACAAGAAACGGTTGTGGGAGCCAACTTTACCATTGACCTGAAATTAAAAACAAATTTTATCCATGCAGCCCAGACAGACAGACTGGAGGGAACCGTAAGCTATGCCGACGTACATACCGCGGTAAAAGAAGTTATGAAAACGCCTTCCAGGTTATTGGAACACGTATGTGAACGCATAGCGGAACGGCTGTTCCATGATTTCCCTGTCATCGAAGAAATAGATATTCGTCTATACAAAGAAAATCCGCCTATGGGGGCGGATTGTCAGAAAGTAGGAGTCGCAGTACACTACGACCGATAAAATACACTTTACGCCATTGGATAATTATTTATTCTTTCTGCCTTTACGTTTATTGACCCGTTCCACTGCCTCAGATACTACCGGCTTATTGGCAAAGCGCTGTGTATATCCGGTATAATCCGGATGGGTGCGCTCATATTCCGGGTCAACAAACAGAGGGCTGGTTATGATATGATCAGCCGTAGAGCGGTTACAGCAAAAAACAATATTCTCCACACCCGCCAAACGAGTCAATGCTTTTACATCCGTATCATGCGGCTGGAGAGTCATCGGGTCGGTAAAGAAAAAAAGATAATCGATTTCTCCTTCCACAATGCGCGAACCAATCTGCTGGTCACCACCCAGCGGACCTGATTTCAGAATAGTAATATCCCATTCCACATCAGGATGTTTCTCTTTCAAAGCTTCCCGGATAAGTGTTCCTGTAGTTCCCGTGCAATAAAACTTGTGACCTATCAACCGTTCCGAGTTCCAAAGAACCCATTCTATCAAGTCCTTCTTCATGGCATCATGTGCCACCAAGCCAATTTTTCTAACCAATTTGCTCATAGTCGTTTTTTTTTATATACTAAATTTAGTTTACCCACATCAGGCAGTCAGCCCTTTCACAAAATTACGCAATTGTGAAAACCTTTTCTTGCCCAACGCATGATATTTCCACAAAATACTATACTCCACTCTTTCGGGAATAGGCTCATCGGTAGCTTTCATCATATTCTCCACGCGGGCAGAAGCAAAGCTATAACGGGTACGCTCAAAATCTCTCCTTGCCTGAAAGACAGCTTTGGCACTCTCCTTATCCTTCTTAAGATAGAAAACCACAGCAGCAATCCTATCCAAAAAACTACGCACACAAAGCACCTTATTCAGTTCCTTTTCAGGCAAATTCTTATAGAGCATCAATAAATTATTCCGAAAGTTCAGATATGTTTTCCGCGGACTTTCTTTTTTCAATGTAGCCGCACCTACATGATACACCACACTTTGCGGAATACATACCAATCCTCTTCCACGGCTGCGAAAACGCCAGCAAAGATCAATTTCCTCCATGTGAGCAAAGAAACGCCCATCCAGACCTCCTGCCTCACGATAATCTTTCAAGCGGACAAAAAAGGCAGCTCCACTAACCCAAAAAACAGGCATCACCGTATCATACTGACCATCATCCTTCTCTACCGTTTCAAAAATCCGTCCGCGGCAAAAAGGATACCCATAACGGTCGATATACCCCCCCGCAGCACCCGCATATTCAAAAAACTCCTTATTGCGCTCACTCAGAAGTTTGGGTTGACAAGCAGCCACTTCGGGATGAACTTCCATAAAATCCCGCAAAGGCTCCAACCAATGAGGTGTCACCTCGATATCACTGTTCAAAAGAACCACATATTCCGCATCCACCTGCTGCAAGGCACGGTTATACCCCTCGGCAAAGCCATAATTTTCCTCCAGTTCAATAAGGCGCACAGCAGGAAACTCTTTCCTCACCACGTCACACGATGCATCCGAAGAAGCATTGTCAGCCACACATACCTCCACTCCTTCCGCCTCAGAATATGCTATCACCGAAGGAAGAAATTGCCGCAACATAGCTTCCCCATTCCAATTCAATATGACAACTGATATCTTTTTCATATAATTGTACCTTTCAAGGCAGTACCGTCTTCATTAAAATCACCCAATTTTACGCGCACCAACTTATTGTCAAGCGCATCATCATGTTCCAGTTCCACCCGGATATAATTATCCGTAAAGCCATGCATCGGCATTCCCGCCTTCGATTTTTCGGCAAGCACGATAGCCTCTTTGCCAATATGTCTGGCATAAAAAGCCTTTGTCTTTTCGTCCGAAAGCGCCAACAAACGCTGGCTCCGCCGATGTTTCTCCTCGGGAGAAACCACATGATCTATTTTCAACGCCTGAGTACCGGGACGTTCAGAATAACTGAACACATGAAGTTGAGTCACCTCAAGCCCTTCGATAAAACGATATGCATCTTCAAAATACAGTTCTGTCTCCCCCCTGGTTCCCACAATCACATCCACACCGATAAAAGCATCGGGCATCATCTCTTTTATCTTGCGAATCTTAGAGGCGAACAATGCCGTATCATAACGACGGCGCATCAACTTCAACACATCGTCACTGCCACTCTGCAAAGGAATATGAAAATGAGGCATAAAAGCACGCGAACGAGAAACA
>ERZ791603.2888-NODE-2888-length-10273-cov-1.950284_pt1 | contig 10273 bp, 10 predicted proteins | sample MGYA00509966_ERZ791603 | MGnify/ENA primary metagenome ERZ791603 (study PRJEB30046, sample SAMN00791931) | human gut metagenome | study: EMG produced TPA metagenomics assembly of the A metagenome-wide association study of gut microbiota in type 2...
TATGTCTGTATCTGGGGAGCCCCGGCAGTGCTCGGACTCTACGGATTTACGGGCTGGTTTATCGGTATGCAGAACACGCGCATTCCGATGATGGTATCGCTGATGCAGAATGTGGTGAACATCATCGCCTCTCTGCTGCTGGTCTTTGTCGGCGGTATGACGGTAGAAGGCGTGGCGCTCGGAACGGTTATTGCCCAATGGTGGGGATTCCTGATGTCATGTCTGTTCTATCGCATCTGTTATCGCCGGTTAAGCAAGTATGACTATCGCCGGCATCTCTTTGCTGCCGAACCGCTGAAGCAGTTTTTTTCGCTCAATAAGGATATCTTTCTCCGCACCCTCTGTCTGGTGGCGGTCAACCTCTTCTTTACGGCGGCAGGTTCCAGGGAGAGTACCATTGTGCTGGCTGTGAATACGCTGCTGATGATGCTCTTTACCATCTTCTCTTATTTTATGGATGGTTTTGCCTATGCGGCAGAGGCGTTGAGCGGCAAGTATTATGGAGCTCGAAACATGGGAGCATTCCGCGAGGTGGTTAGAAGAACGATGGGTTTTGGAGCTGTCGTGGCTGTAGGTTTCACCTTATTATATATAGTGGGTGGCGAGAATTTCCTCTCTTTGCTCACGAGCGATAAGCAGGTGATAACTGCATCGGGCGAATATTTCTGGTGGGCTGTGCTGATTCCGCTGTCTGGCATGTCGGCATTCGTCTTCGATGGCATCTTTGTAGGCATTACCCAGTCTAAGTCGATGCTCTGTTCTACCGCCGTAGCCTCGGCTTCGTTCTTCGGTCTGTTCTTCGGCTTGCATCCTTTCCTGGGCAATCATGCCCTGTGGTTTGCCTTCATTCTCTACCTTCTGTTGAGGGGAATCGTACTGTTCGTCATTTACCGTAAAAAACTGCGGTAAATGACGAATTGTGTTTTTATAGGATATATTAGTAGAAATAATGTACATCTTTCATAAAAATTGCACACTGAATTATAGTGTGCGCATTTTTGTGAAAAACTACATTAATATAGTTTAAATCTTAGGCTTATATTCTTTTTCTTAGCCGAAAATTAGTAATTTCGCAGAGCAAAACTTAAAAAGAAAAGAGTAAATGACAGCAGAAGAATATTATCAGCAAGGTAACGCCTGGCGCAAGCAGGGTGACTTTAAGCGTGCCCTCGACTGCTATATGGAGGCCATTGCCCTCGATCCGGAGAGCCCTGCCGTAGCAGCCAAGGAGATGTTGGATGATATCATGAGCTTTTATTGCAAAGACTACTACAATCCATAACAACCGACATGTGGACAGCAGGAGCTTTGTTTACTCCAATGGTAAAGATAATTAGTAAGAAATTAGAATATGAGTAAGATTAAAGGGGCTATTGTAGTCGACACCGGGCGTTGCAAGGGATGCTCGCTCTGTGTGGAGGCTTGTCCTCAGCATGTCATCGCATTGGCAGAGAAAAAAGTCAATGTGCATGGTTACCGTTATGTAGAGGCAGCTGTACCTGATGCGTGTGTTGGTTGCACTTCGTGCGCCATCGTGTGTCCGGACGGCTGTATCACTGTTTATCGTAAGAAGGAGGACTAAATAATGGCAAATCAGAAAGTTACATTAATGAAAGGCAATGAGGCGATAGCCCATGCCTGTATCAGATGTGGTGCGGATGGTTTCTTCGGCTATCCTATCACACCTCAAAGTGAGATTATAGAGACGCTGGCTCTGCTCAAGCCATGGGAAACATCAGGTATGGTGGTTCTGCAGGCTGAGAGTGAGGTGGCGGCTATCAACATGGTTTATGGTGGCGCTGGTGCCGGTAAGCGTGTCATTACCACTTCTTCAAGTCCGGGTGTGGCTTTGATGCAAGAGGGTATCTCTTACATGGCTGGTGCTGAGATTCCGGGCGTTATCGTCAATGTGCAGCGTGGCGGTCCGGGTCTGGGTACCATCCAGCCATCCCAGAGTGATTATTTCCAGGCTACCCGCGGTGGTGGTAATGGCGACTATAATGTGATTGTGCTGGCTCCTGCATCTGTTCAGGAGATGGCTGATTTCGTTGATCTCGCCTTTACGCTTGCCTTTAAGTATCGCAATCCTGCGATGATTCTGAGCGATGGTGTCATTGGTCAGATGATGGAGAAGGTGGTTCTGCCTCCTGTCAAGCCTCGTCGTACCGAGGAGGAGATTGCCAGGGAGTGTCCTTGGGCTACCATCGGCCGTCCGAAGAGTCGTCCTGTCAACATCATGACCTCTCTGGAACTCAAGCCTGAGGTGATGGAGGAGCGCAATATTGCTCTTCAGGAGAAATACAGAAAAATCCGTGAAACCGAGGTTCGTTATGAAACCGAGCAGATGGATGATGCCGACTATGTTATCGTAGCCTTCGGTAGCGCGGCACGTATTGCCGAGAAGAGCATCGAGAGTGCGCGTGAGCAGGGCATCAAGGTAGGATTGTTCCGTCCTATCACCCTCTGGCCTTTCCCTGAAAAGGAGATTCACGAACTCGCCAAGACCAAGAAGGGCATTTTGGTTGTAGAAATCAATGCCGGTCAGATGGTTCAGGATGTGCGACTGGCTGTGAATGGTCAGACTCCTGTGGAGCACTTTGGTCGTCTGGGCGGTATCGTACCGGAGCCGGAGGAAATCGTTGAAGCATTAAAACAGTTAATAGTTAACAATTGATAGTTAACAATTAATAGTTTATTGTTAATAGGAGGCTACGCCCTATAAACTGTAAACTATTAACTATAAATTAAATAAAATGAATGATATAATTTCACCAGAGAATCTGGTATATAAGAAGCCTACGCTGATGAACGATACCCCGATGCACTATTGCCCGGGGTGTTCGCATGGCGTAGTTCATAAGCTCGTTGCCGAGGTTATCGAGGAGATGGGCATGGAGGATAAGACGGTAGGCGTATGTCCGGTGGGCTGCGCTGTCTTTGCTTATCGCTATTTGGATATTGACTGGCAGGAGGCTGCTCATGGTCGTGCACCTGCTGTAGCTACGGGCATCAAGCGCTTGTGGCCTGATCGTCTTGTCTTCACTTATCAGGGCGATCGCGATTTGGCGTGCATCGGTACCTGCGAAACTATCCACGCCCTGAACCGTGGTGAGCACATCGCCATCATCTTCATCAATAATGCCATCTATGGTATGACCGGCGGACAGATGGCGCCAACCACCCTGTTGGGTCAGAAGACTGCTACCTGTCCTTATGGTAGAGATGCTGATCTTCATGGTTATCCACTTAATATTACCGAGTTGGCAAGCCATCTGCAGGGTACTTGTTATGTAACCCGCCAGAGTGTGGAGACCGTGGCAAGCATCAAGAAGGCAAAGAAGGCTATCCGCAAGGCGTTCGAGGCAAGCATGCAGGGCAAGGGCTCCAGCCTGGTAGAGATTGTTTCTACCTGCAACAGCGGTTGGAAACTCTCCCCTGTTGAGGCTAACAAGTGGATGGAAGAGAACATGTTTAAGCAGTATCCTAAGGGTGACCTGAAGGATACAACGGGAATGTAAGTGAAGAGTGAAGAACGAAGAGTGAAGAACGAATTGCTCTTCTAATATAATAATAGAACAATGAAGACAGAAATCATTATATCCGGTTTTGGTGGTCAGGGCGTTCTCTCTATGGGAAAGATTCTGGCTTATTCAGGACTGATGGAGGATAAGGAGGTAACCTGGATGCCTGCTTACGGACCAGAGCAGCGTGGCGGTACAGCCAATGTAACGGTCATTGTGAGCGACAGTCGCATCTCTTCGCCTATCCTGAGCCATTATGATGTAGCCATCGTGCTCAACCAGCCGTCGCTCGACAAGTTTGAGCCGAAGATTAAACCAGGCGGCATCCTGATTTATGATGGCTATGGTGTGATGAATCCTCCACAGCGTAAGGACATCACCATTTATCGCATTGATGCGATGGACAAGGCTGCCGAGATGAAAAACTCCAAGGTGTTCAATATGATTGTTTTGGGCGGTCTGCTGAAGGTTTGTCCTGTAGTTAGCACCGATGGTTTGAACAAGGCGCTTTACAAGTCATTGCCAGAGCGCCATCATGGTTTGATTCCGCTGAACATGCAGGCAGTGGAAGAGGGAATGAAGATTATCGAAAAGGTAGATTAAATTCAATCATCAGTATAGATAAGGGAGCGGGCTGCGTTGCGATGCAGTTCGCTCCCTTGTTTTATTAGGATGGGTTGAAAAGGAAAATAAAAGAATGATGCAAATAGCACGATGCAGATTACATGATCCAATTTGCATCATATCGTGTACAGCATTCAAAATCTGGTATTGATAGTTTTTTTCGTATCTTAAACTAAAGAAAGTTGTTCTTTTCCTTGGCATTTCCAATTCTTTTCCTTAATTTTGTGGCGTTAATTTAAAAGAAAGGAATAATATGGAAACGATTAATATTCAGTTTCAAGTACCTTCTACAGGTCAATATACGCTTGACGAATTTGTCGCTAAGCTCAAAGACTATGCTGAAAAATTAGCCAGTTCTATCTCTAAATCAGGAAACAGTTATCAGGAAACTTATATGAGCCAGGCAGAGCAGGAAGCCTATGTGGCAGAAAGCCTCAACCGTGCTCTTGATGAACTGGAAGCTCATAAGAAGAATGGGACTAAGCCGATGAATGCTCGTGATTTGTTGAGAAGACTTCGGGAAGAGGAGGCGTAGTATGAAGGTTAAAATTTATACGGAAAAAGAATTTGAGCGACAACTTAGAAAGCTTTCCTTGCTGGTAAATTGATTATCAAGGATCATACGATGGCTGCCCTTGGTTTGGGTGGTAAACCGTATAAGAAAATAAAGGTGACGCATCTTATTTGATGCGCCACCTTTTTAAATGATATGCCTTGTTGCCCCTGATTTGCGACAAGCTTTGGTCTAGTTGCCCCTGATTTGCAACAAAAACGACCTTTTTTTGCCACTGATTTGCAACAAATGCGTATGAATAATGCAAATACCTTATTATATATACATCTAATCTGCTTTATTCCGCCAATCGGATGCTCATCGGGCTTACGGTGATGAGGCGCTTTTTGTATAAATCGCCCACGGCACGCTTGTAAACCTTCTTGCTCACATGGAAACGCTCGTAGATGTCGTCGGCCTCGCTCTTGTCGCCAAGGTTACACTCGCCATCGTTGTCCAAGAGATACTGGTAGAGGGTTTCGGCGAAATCGGCAGTCTGCAGAATGCCGGTCTTCTGCAGGGTGACGTCTATCTTTCCGTCAGGACGGACTCTTCCGATGTAGCCCTTCATCTTGTCACCCGTATGGATGTACTGGAAGATTTGGTCCTGATAGAGGAGACCCGGATACTGGTTGTCGATGATAACCTTGAAGCCCAGGTCGGTCTTCTGCCAGATGAGGAGATCCACCTCATCACCATGCTTGTAGTGAGGATGGTCTTCGTTGAGATAACGCTCAATCTTGGCAGAGGCAACGATGCGATAGCTCTCCTCGTCGATGTGGATATGCACGATGTAGGAGTTGCCGAGCACCATGCGCTTCTTCTGCTCACGGAATGGGCAGAAGATGTCCTTCATCAGTCCCCAGCCCAGAAAGGCTCCGTATTCGTTGACCCATTTCACTTCGAGATAGGCGAAATCGCCCACCTTTGCCAAAGGGGTTTCGGTGGTTGCTATGAGGCGCTCTTCCTGGTCGAGATAGATGAAGACATCCAGCTCGTCGCCGATGCCTGCGTCTTCAGGTACGTAGCGGGATGGAAGGAGGATCTCTCCCTCGTCACCACCATCGAGATACAGACCGAAATCAACTTTCTTTACGATGCGAAGGCGATTGTAATCGCCGAGTTTTATCTTTTTGCTCATATAATATTATCTTCAGTTTTTTCTTCTATTGTTGGGGCTTTTACAACCTCTTCAGTTTCTTTCTTGCTATCAGCTGTTCCTGCCTCCACCGTCTTCTCAATCATTCCATCCTTGAGGTGGATGGTGCGGTCGGTGATGGCAGCAAGGCCCTCATCATGAGTTACGATGACGAAAGTCTGACCGAACTTGTCTCTGAGGTCGAAGAAGAGCTGGTGAAGCTCAGCCTTGTTCTTGGTGTCGAGACTTCCTGATGGCTCATCGGCAAGGATGACGGCAGGATTATTGACCAAAGCTCTCGCCACGGCTACACGCTGTTTCTCACCACCGGATAACTCGGCAGGTTTGTGACTGGCTCTATCGCTCAAGCCCATGAACGCCAGTAACTCCTCGGCACGTTCCTTGGCTTCTTTTCGGCTCTTGCCTGCAATGAAGGCAGGAATCATGATGTTCTCCAGAGCGGTGAACTCAGGGAGAAGTTGGTGAAACTGGAAGACGAAACCGAGATGCTGGTTGCGGAAATCGCTCAGTTTCTTGGTGCTGAGGCTGCTTACATCGATGCCATCAACCATGATGCTGCCACGATCAGGCTTGTCGAGGGTACCGATAATCTGGAGGAGTGTAGTCTTGCCGGCACCACTAGGACCGACGATACTTACCACCTCGCCCTTGTCAATATGCAGGTCGATGCCCTTAAGCACCTGCAGGGAGCCGAAGCTCTTGGTTATACCTTTTATATCTATCATTTTCTTACTCAAAATTATTTTGCAGGCAAAATTAAGCAAAATATTTGGAAATGCCTAATTTTAAGAGATAAAAAGAAATAAGGAGGGATATAAAAAAACAAAACGAGCCTTATTCTTGCAAATAAAGCTCGTTTCAGTACTCAATTCTGTATTACTTTCTATAAAATGTATGTGTTATTTCAACCCATCGGCATCGCCGGTGGTCTTCAATCCGTTGCTCTTTTCTCTAGGGATGATATTCACCTTTTTCGTCACTGTGTTCTCGATAAGGTTGGCATCGAATGCCATCTTTTTGTCGGTGCAGTTGATGTTCTCAAAGGTGAAATCTACCAGGCGGTATTTTTCGCTCTTGCCCACATCGAAGAAGTTGTCGCAATCCATCTGGATGTTCTTCATTGTGATGTTGTTGCACTGGCTCAATGGCATATCCTTTCGATTGCCAGGCTTGAAGAACTGGGTCCATGGGCGGATGACGAGGAAACTGCCGGTCTTGCCCTGTATGTTATCAACCGTTACGTACTCGTAATGCTGAGGTGTATCTGGGCGCATCTTCAGCCAGAGCACGCGCTGTGCATTGCCCACCTTGATGTTGCGTAATACGATGTTGCGGTCTTTCACGCTCTCGCTGCCAAGGGTTAAGCATCCGTGCACTCTACCATAGGTGCAGTTCTGGATGAGCACATTATATACCGGTCCATTCTCTGGTGCCTGGTCTGCCCAGGTGCCCTTACCGCCCTTGATGGCGATGGCATCATCGTTTACGCTCATGTAGCAGCCATCTACCAGCACATCGTGACAAACATCAATGTCGATGGCATCGCTGCTTGGTGCCAGCATGCCACTGGTTGGGGCGAAGATGGTGCAGCCAAGGAAGCGGACGTGGTCGCAACGGTAGATGTGGTTGGTCCAGAACGGACTGTTCTGAATATGTACATCCTGCAAGGTTACGTTGCTTGAGTTGCTGATATAGACGAGGCGGGGACGCTGTGCATCCTTGTTGGTGCATTCACGGTTCCAGGTGCGACGAATCCAGAACTCCTCCCAATAGTGATAACCATTTCCATCGATGGTTCCAGGACCGGCGATGGTAAAGCCATCACATTTGTCTGCATTGATGAAGGCTGAGAAGTATTTGCAGGTCTCGCCCTCGATGCGAGTTTCTACCACAGGGAAGTTGGCGATGCGGTCGCTGCCTTTCAGTTTTCCGCCTTCTGAAACATAGAGATGAGTCTTTGGCTTGAAGAAGAGGGCACCGCTCTGATAGGTTCCGGTAGGTACTACGATAACGCCGCCGCCATCTTGGGCTGCACGGTCGATGACAGCCTGGATAGCCTTGGTTTGAATCAGAGTGCTATCCGTTTTTACGCCATAATCGGTGAGGACGTATTTCTTGCCTAAGGTATCTACGTTCACCTTTTGGGCGTTGCTGAACCAGGCATCCATCTTTGTGCCGTCGGGCCAGAGTTCGGTTTGTGCCTTCTTGGCTTTCTTCTGTTTCTTTGCGGCATTGGCGCTTAGTGGCGAAAACGCCACCAGGCAAGCCATCAGCCAGATATATTTCTTCATGATTTGTTTCCTTTTTTACCCTTTTACCTTTAAAAAGCCTTTTTACTTTTTTACTTTTAAAAGCTTGTAATACTCTGCAGCACCGAGCAGGAGGCAACCTGTGCCGTAGTCCTCGAAGTCTGGGACAGAGGTGAAGGTGACAGGCTGACCGGCTGCAGGATCCTTTCCTGTTCCCTGGTTGTAGCCGATGAAACCATCCTCGTGAACCGATGCGGCAAGAGCCTTCCATGCCTTGTCCATCGCCTTCTGATAGGTGGCTCTAGGAAGAATGCCCTGCTGAACACCCCATGCCATACCATAGAGGAAGAGGCCTGTACCGGTCATCTCTGGACCGCCATAGTTGGCAGGACAAACGAGGCTTACGTTCCAGTAGCCATCCTCGCGCTGGCATTTCAAGATGGCTTTACTCATCAAGATAAAGTCTTTTTTCAGATACTGATAGTATTTATCTTTCTTTGGCAAAGTCTCCATCACGCGGACCAGGGCTGCATATACCCAACCGTTGCCACGGCTCCAATAGCAGTTGCTGCCATCCTTCTCCTTGTAAGGTGGCACGTAGTCCTTGTCTCTCCACCAGAGACCCTCTTTTTTGTTAAAGAGACCATTAGCCAGGGTATCACGGCTCCATTTATAGGAATTTATTGCATAATCCAGATACTTGCGCTCTCCGGTAATCTTGGCATACTTGGCGTAGGCTGGCATCGCCATCTGGATAGCGTCAATCCAGGTCCAGTAGTTTACTCGGTTGGTGCCCATCTGATGGTCCAAGTTCTCCTTCACCTTGCTCAAGTCCTTCTTGCCGCCGGTCTGAACGTAGCGGTCTATGTAGGTTTGCTGGCAGCACTGGTTGTCGGCATCGGTATCTTTCACGCTGCCACGGGCTGTCCACTTGTGGTAATCCGCCCATTTGTCGGTGTAGTCGAGATAGCGCTGCTGAGGGTCAATCTCGTAAAGTGCCATCAATCCCTCGTAATATACGGCACGAGTCCAGAGGTTGCTGGTGCGGATTTTCTTTACGAATGTGTCGAGAGTAGGGTCGCTGTACTTCGTCATGAAGTAGTTGTTGGTGCGATTGGCTACTTCCAGAATTTCATTTTGCAATGCGCTCTGGGCAGAAACAGAAGTCAAACCCAGGAGCATGAAGAGCGATGAAAAGATCAGTTTTTTCATTTGTCTTGTTATTAATGTTTGTTTATTATTAATTGTTTTAGTCAAGAATTAGAGAAATAAACTCTTGAATTATTGAATTCTCTAATTCTTGACAGATATTTATTTATTTGTTTACTTGATTTCCACGAGTTTCACGGTGCTGTTCAGACCGCTTGGCACAGGAGTCCATTTCTCGTAAGTGGTCTTCTTGTAGTTGATATCTACCACGTTGATTTCCTTCATCTTGCGCCACTTAACGCCCTGGCGGTCCATTTCTGTGATGCGGTTGGCTGGCAGGTTGGTTACCTCGATGCGGAGGGTGTTCTTGCCCTTTACCAGCTTGTCCTGGCAGTTGAGAATGTAAGGCACATCCCAGGCACAACCCACGTATTCGCCGTTGATATAGACACGGGCACTCTCTCGTACATCTCCCAGGTCGATGGTCCACAGTTTCTTGGCATCATCCTTCGACAGTTTGATGGTGGTTTCGTAAACACCTGTTCCCATCATCACCTTCGCCTTGTCGCTGAGGCCTTCCCAAGACTTTACGCCCTTCAGGTTGAAGGTTTCGCCTACCTTAGGAGCATCTTCGGTGAATGACAGCTTCCAGGAATTCTCTGTCAGGTCGATGGTCTTGCTATCCGCAGCAGCAATGGCTTCCTTGCCGCCTACCTTCACCTTAGAACCGAGTTTCCACTCATCTACGGGTTTGTTTGATGTGATGAGGATGCGGCTCTCGCCACTCTTCAGGTTCAGTTCTATGCCCTTGTCGCTGATAGCCGCTTCGTGGTATTCGCCCGTCATAGGGTTGTACCAGATGCCATGCTTCTCGTTCACGGCCAAAGCCACGCTAGAAGCGATGTCCTTGCTGGTGAGGTTGGCGATGAAGTAATGATGACCGATGCTGTTGGCACGGCGAATCATCTTCAAGCCCAGGTTCTTTCTCATCAGTTCCGGTTTTGCCGCCTGTTCCATT
>ERZ791603.2890-NODE-2890-length-10259-cov-2.398177_pt1 | contig 10259 bp, 8 predicted proteins | sample MGYA00509966_ERZ791603 | MGnify/ENA primary metagenome ERZ791603 (study PRJEB30046, sample SAMN00791931) | human gut metagenome | study: EMG produced TPA metagenomics assembly of the A metagenome-wide association study of gut microbiota in type 2...
CGTGTACTTGATAAGTGCGGTCTGAGAATTGAAGGAGAAAATCACACTATTCTGCCAAAAGTTACATTTGATAAAGATGCGATACTTGCGGCGAATAATCAGGCGCAGCAGGCAGTTCAGGCACAGCAAACCGCCGTTCCTACGGTTTAATAGACAGGCGGTGATATTATGGGGTTGAAAAAGAATATCATTGTTATCTCAACTTTTACAACTGGCATATCCAACAGAGATTACATTTTGGAGATAGCACTAAAAACGCTATCTAAAACGCCGTCAAGTATGCACCTTAAAATCTCATATGATGATCCGAACTTTGCTAAAAGGGTAAAGACGGCAGGACTGTCAGAGGCGTATGAGAAATGCACTGCAAAAAGAGAAGATGTTCAGAAAGCGATCACTTCACTTTTAACTTATATATATAAAGAGTGCAATGGTGAGAAGGTTTATTTTATTGGCTTAGACACAAACAAAGACGTAGCTTTTTTAAAAAAGATGTTTCGTGAGTACAATCCTGTGGCTTACGAAAAGCTGAAACTTGTTATAGCACAGCCACTCCTTGATCTTTCGCAGATGATTATATTTAGAGCAATGGAAGGCAAGATAAGCCTTGACACTCTGAGCTTGTTTGCGATAGAGGAGTATTTTGATATAGAGCCTGATGATACCAATGGTGTTGCATCAATATACTGCGACACCATTTATCAGACAATCAGGAAGCTATATCCACATATGCTTAATGCGGCAAAAAAACACGCTGAAAATACAGTTAAAGATAACACACATCACATATAGGGTGATTTTTAGTTGTGCTACATATAGCACAATTTTTTGAAAGGATTGAATTGAATATGAGTACAATGACAACTAAGTCAAGGCTGTTTATTGACCTTGACGGTACAGTCGCACGTTTTTACGATGCCTCTCCAAACTATCTCGAACAAATGTATGAAAAGGGTTATTTCCGTAACCTTCAACCATACGAGGAAATGACGGAAGGCATCAAGTTATTTATGGAGCAACACAAAGATGTAGAGGTCTTTACTCTCTCAGCAAAAGTCAATGGAGAGCCGCCGTACTGTGAAGCTGAAAAGCAAGAGTGGCTTGACGAATATCTTCCTGAGATAGACAGAGAACATCGGTTGTTCACAGAAATTGGACACAATAAGGCTGAATATATCCCGAATGGTATAAGTAATACTGACGTGTTGTATGACGATTATAACAAAAACCTTATTGACTGGGAGAACAGCGGCGGCGTAGCTCTCAAATGCCATAATAACATTAATATGAAGGGTCTTGGCGCATATGGCGGCGATAAGGTAATGTGGGAAGGACAGGTCTTAAAGAATGACATAGAGCCGCAGGAGATAGCGAATAGTCTTTACGAAACTGTAAGTGCGGCGCAGAGTATGTCGAGTGTGAATGGAGAGCCTTTAAACGAGGCGGTACGAACTGCATTGAAGCTTATAAATGATTATTCTGTAGCGGAATTTGGTGATACAAGTGCATATGATGATGTGCTAGACCTGTCAGATGTGGCTCTTGCATACACCACGGACTCTGACGAGGAGTTTCCTATACAAGTATCGGCTGACCTTGAAAATTTCCGCATCGTAACTGAGTATGACAATGTTGTAGCACACATAGACAGCTATAACAGTTTGGAAGAAATGAACGAGTTGTGTTTTGAAAATCTCAATTTTGATGATTTGATATATCTGAGTGAGAAGGAAAAGCAGAGTGCGATCGACAAGACAATAATCTATTCCACAGAGTATAATGGTGAGATAGATTATTTTAAGGCAGCGGATAAAAGACTTTCGGTACTCTTTGAAAAACTCTCTAAGGATAACACTTATGCTGAACTTTCAAAAGCTGAAAAAATTTCAGCTTTTGAGTTTGCTGAAATCGAGCAAAGCAAAAATCTTATTGCATCGGTAACTTTTGACCTCGATAACAATAACGTTGGTATATATCATCTAAGGAGAGCTGTCTCCGAAGGAAACAGAACACCGAATGATTTTATTTCCTTCGGAGACAGCATAGCTGAAATGAAGCAGTTGGTGTCAGAAGCAAAACTTAATTCTTTGAATATAGAGAAGGACTTTCTTAGCCGCTTAGACCAACGCATTTCAGAGCGTTCCGAAAAGAATGTGGTTGATATAATCGACCAGTACAATTCGTCAGGAAAGCCATTTTACGAGTTCTTTGAGGAAAATAAGGACAAAGTAATGGCAACGTATACGGATAGCATAGATACGCCGTATTATAGCAGGCACATTAACCGTCACTGGCTGTCTGAGAATTTCTACATAGAAAATAGAATGGACTCTGATACGTTTGGATCAGAAACTGCCAAAAGTGAAAGTACCGTTTTAGTTAATGTTTATGACCCTAGCAAGGGAAGCATCTCAAACAAAAAAATAGACGGTATGAGTTGGGAAGAACGTTTGAATTTGCCTGTTGAAACCAAAACCATTGGGAAGCATCTTCTTGAAGATTTAAAACCCTCGGAAAGTCCTTTTATACTTTCAGCATATTCAGATTTGTTTGGTGAGGAACACATAAAGAAGGCATATCTCAAAAGCTGTGTTGAAGAAGCTGAAAACGAGATAGCTGAATTAAGATCATATGAAGATATATCCCCATATGGCGGAGAAGATGTTACTGTTGGCACATTTGAGTCTCATTTATACGAAACTCTTATTGATGCTAGAGAAATGGGCTATGATAGTATTGGAGAGGTGGCATTAAGGTGTGTTGAGCTTGGTCTGATAGACGAGAAAAAAAGAAAAGATGTTATTTATGGTGTCTATCATAGTGTAGCTAGCATTAAACAGGGCTACGCCAAAGGTCTTTTATCAAAAAGTGATGTGAAATATCTTATAGATCGCAACGAGCCTGCACGCTATGAGTCAAAGGATATTGTTGATAGTCTACTTAAAACCAAAGAAATGTCCAAAATGAGGGATAAGTTGTTAGTAGCAATAAAGCTTTACTCTGCAAAGAGTGAAAATTACAGAAATCATGGCGATTTAAAAGAGTCCAAAATTCTTGATGACAGAGTTGCGGCGTGCATAAAGGGATATGATTATTATTCTCAGCAAATTATAGACACATATAACAGTGTTTTTTTGTATGTTCGTCCTGAAAATGGATTGGTTAAGTTGGAAACAGAGGATATACCTGTTTCAATAAACTTAAATGGTAAACAAACAGAGTTTTATGAACACAGAATAACTACTGACAAAAATATAATTCAAAAAGCGTATTGGGAATGTATGGATAAATGTCCTAATATGTACGTTCCAGAAGATTATAACCCATTTACGGAGGAAGCGTGTGATGAATTGTATAGGCTTATCGGTGAAAATCCGCCGCAAAGGTATGAAGGTATTCAGACGATAAAGTTACCATTTGAAATAGCAGATAAAATAGATTTAACACTAAAGCTTGTTGATACGGAGCTATACAAAATAGCTTGCATAGAAAATCAAAAAGATCTGTTAGAAGGCGCAAATCTTGAAACAGCCATAGACTCGATGAAAGAAAAGTACGAGTCAAGTATGAAGGTTATAAGCAAGATTGATGAAATCAAGAGCAAAATTAGTGCTAATGAGGCTGATGTAGAAAGTTTAAAAGGTATAAAGCCTAATTTTGTAAATAAAGTTTTTAGACATTCTGAAATTAAGAAAAGAGAAATCGCCTCAGCCAATTTGAAAAATAACAAGGCTGAGTTAGAACAAGCATATAGTGAATTAGACAGGATATCACATAGTATGGAATATGTGCGTGAGAAGTTTGCAGACTATTATTCAGAAAATCTTTCAAGCTGTAAGCCAAGCATCAAAATACATTTTCCCGATGATGAAAAATCATATGAAATCTATAGTCTATCAGATATTGAGAAAATTAGTCAGACTAGCAAGGAGTTAAATAATGTACTCAAAAATGGTTTTAATGAAAGAGTAGAAGATGTCAACATTGCTTTTTATTCCATTTACGATAACAAGTTTGATTTGTTGGAACGTGAACGAGTATCGGCTTATCTTGCCTACAAAATGCCATTAGAATATCTCAACGTGGATAAAATGATACAACTTGAAAATATGGTCATTGATACGAAGGGATTAGACTATAAATATATCAAAGTTCCAAAAGAATGCTTGTTAGCGTTTGAAGGAAGCTGTCATAGGCAAGATATTGATTATGCAATGTCGTCAGGTGAGAACACTGGTAACTACTGCATCGCAAGATACAGAAGTTTGCAAGAAAAGGCTGTTATAAAAACCTTAAAGACAGTTGAACGTGCATACAGTGAACACACGGCAGCTTTGGCAGCGGCGGCGCAACAAAACAATAATATGTCAAGTGCGGCAACAATGATGTAGATTTATATAACGCATACCGAATTTTTTTCGGTGTGCGTTATAGCGTTATTTGTGACATATGTAGCACAAATCAGACGTGCTATCTCATAAGTTTAATTTTTTATATTTTTCACAAGAAATATTTTTTATGTGTTGACTTTTGCGCATTTTAAGTGTAAAATTTATAATGAGGTGAGTGTATTGAAATCAGAAGAAAGCAGACTGTTGTTTTTCGATAAAAAGGACAGTGAAGAAGCTGCCGAGAAAGAAAAAAGAACGATAGACCATTCCGTAAAGTTCAAGAATAATTTGAAAGCCGTTGGCGAGTGGATAGTTAAGATACTCAGCTCGTTTGTTGTTTGTCTTGTGGCATCACTTCTTGTTACTATCATTTTTAATTCGGTACAGGAAGATGTTTCATTGGCGAGTTCCTTTGATATGGTTATAGGCAAGATAAAGGAATGGGTCGAAATATACTTATAGACATAGGAAGGAAAGTATACAATGAATGTAGTTGTTGTCTGCAATAAGCTTAATAAAAAGACAATGAAGGAATATCTGCCCAGCAAGAAACATAACATCAATGTTTTGGGCATCATCATTTCAGTAAAAAATAAAGACGAACTCATTCGCCAAATCACAGAGGTTTATAATCCTCACGCCTTGTTCTGGGTGAACGGTGTTCCTTGCGGCTCGAAGAATAAAGAGATAAGCGAGTTGGAAATACTCACAGATTTAAAAAAGGCTGACCCTAATCTTAAAATTTTCTATAGCGTTGTGAACAGGGTCGAGATAGACAATTACGACGAATTTGTGACTGAGCTTATTCGCAATGGTATTTATAACATCATTACTGGTGTAAGGACGGTTGACGATTATCATAGGCATTTGCTGTCACCGATAACAAACGCTGAGGCGGCGTTTAAGCTTGCGAAGGTAGAAATGCCTGAGAACTTTAAAAATGAGGATATGGAGCGTGAGGAACAGGAACAGCTTTCGGCAGAGTTCGAGGAAACTTTTGATGAAAATGAGTTCTATCAAAATTCTCCTTCTGTTGCGGCAATAGCCCCTGTTAATATAGAGCAGGGATATGGTGATAATGGCTTAAATGAGTATGGCAAAACAGAGGAACTGAGCCACCCTGAGAGCGTTGCGCCTGACGAAGAAGTTCCTGACTTTATCAATGAGAATATTGACGAGCTTATCGCCAACTCCAACAGCGAGGAATACTTTGCGGATAAGGAAGAGGCAACAGAGGAAACACCTGATACAGAGGACACAGACGAGGCAGAGGACGTTCCAGTTGTAAGCTTTGATGATAAGCCGCAGGACTTTGAAGAAAGCATTACGGAAGAATTGAGCCGCCCTGAGAACAATGCTTCTCACCATACTCCTCTTGTATATGAACAGCCGAAGGCAGTTTTTGAAAACGCCACGGTAAATACAGTGGCAGAGCAGAGCAGATTTAACCCTGCAATGCTGACGGCACATATCACTGTGGCGGTAAGTCAGCTTATACGGCGCACAGGCTGTACGCACGTTTCCGTAGAACTTGCTTCGTTTCTGAAACAGAAGTATTCAGTCGGCGTGGTTTTCTCAGACAATGAAACATATCTGAACTTTGCAGATTATCTCAACGTTGAGTGCAGTATCAATGACGGCTTTAAGTATAACGGCGTTTCGTATTATTCTCCTGCTTGCCTGAGTATATCTCAGGGAAATCACGAGATAACCATTAAAGACTTTGGTATAGTTTCTGATGATGAACTGACAGAGTATGAAAAATGTCCATATAAGCTTCTTGTAGCTGACTTTGGCTTTTGGAATGTTTCAGTTATAGAAAAGTATATCGTTGACAGTGCTATGTCATATGTGCCTCAAACGTATTTTCTCTTCAATCTCATTGGTGAGAACAGATTTACAGATAAAATACTTCCTTTGGCGCAGAAGGGATATAAGGTGTTCAGGTTGTCTGCATCGGAGAGTTGCTTTGAATACTCGGCGCATAATGCAGATGTGTACGGTAGAATTTTTAATCTTGCTGATGCACCACAGCCTAAGAAAAAGCAAGGCTTATTTAAAAGACGTAAGAATAATTAGCGTGATATATGTGTCACAATTGAAAGGAGAAAAAATGACAAACTGTGTTATCATAGATGTGGAGAAGCCCATAAGGTGTAGGGAGTGCGGTGAGATTATACGTTGGGAACGTTCGAGGACAAATCGAACTGTTGTATGTGGTTATGTGATGTCTATTCGCAGCTTGATAGATTGCGGTGAAGAAGTTGAAAATGGGTCGGAAAGCAAAATTCTTTCGGATAACGATGTTCAAAAGCTAACTCGGCTTTTGGGTGACAAATCAATACCGAAACATAGCGGAGAAGAAAGATTATCTCTCAGTTTTTCAGAGTACAAGTATCACTCAGTTTTGAAAACAAGAGCTTTTTGGGCTTTGCTTAGAACGATTTCCGTAATTATAGCATATGTTCTTGCCGCTGTGTTTTCAATGATTACAATTGGTAGAACATTACACGATGAAGCAACGGTTTTAAAGCTAAAATCGTTGCTGACATTGCCAAATCTATCTCTCGCATTTATAATTGCCCTTGTGCTTGGCTTACTCACGCTTATTCCCAAAAGAAAGAAACAACGGCTTGACTTGTCATTGGAGATAGACCATATGGACGAATGTCAACATTGCGGAAATAAGCAGAATGAGAAATTAAATATTCCTAGGCTTGCTCTTGAAACAGATAGTAGACTTTGTGAAATGCTTAAAAGCTTCAAAGCTTTTAAGGATAATAAGGCGGAGCTTAGTGGAGAAGATTTAGATTTTTTTTGCGATTGGTTTATGAAATACAATAAGTATGATGATGCTGAAAATGTTTCACATATAGTGGAAAAAATACGGAGTATTCAATACTTTGCCGAGCTTGGTAATACGCCAATACTTGTGGAAATCGGTAATGAAATATGTACCGAAAAGAGAAGAAGAAATATTTTAATATACGATAAGGTTTAATTATGGTGAACAAGACGTATCTGATAGAGGAGAGAAGAAAAATGGAAATGCAAGCAATAATAGAAGTTAGAAAGCCTGTAAGATGTGAGTCCTGCGGAGAAATTTTGGCGTGGGAACGTGTAAATTCACATCAAGTACAATATATGAGAGGAGCGATTGTAAACAATATATTATCGCTGCTTAGTGATACACGGTCAGCGTGGTGCAAATCTATGACTATGTTATCCGATGATGAACTGAATTGCATATATGAAATGTTGGACGAGGACACTTTGAGTGGAATAGAAAGAGTCATTTGCCGTGGAGAAGAAAAGCCTTTTTTGAGGTTTGAAAAAGTTGCATCAAGTAATGACAGCGGTATTAACAGAGGAGGGCTTCTTATTGCAATATCTCTTATATCTCTTTTGTGCTTTATCGTTTCGGCGTTCCAACTTTTTTTATCGGAATTTGATTTTGCGACATCAACAATAAATGTTTTGGTGCTGTTGCTGTCGGCATTTATATACATTTCATCACAAAATGCAAGACGTAAAATCAATTCTTTACACAACGAAGTAATTTTTAATCTTGTATCATATGCACATATGAAATGCTCTAACTGCGGTAACGTTTCAAACGAAAAAATTGAGGATAAAATTCTTTCATTTGAAATCAAGCCTTATGTTTTCGCTCGTTTCAACAAAGAGAAAAGGTTTGATGATAATATGGCTGAATTAACAGTCAACGATCTTAGCAAGCTTTCAGAGATTATAAGGAAAGGTGAAGGTGCTGAGTCTGAACGTTCCAAATACATGACAAGAAAAATCAAAGACTTTACGGAAGATATGACAGCTTATGATGCACAGACAGTTATGGAGATTTTTGATATGATCTAAGTGAATGTATGTAGCACAATTAGGAGCGATAAAATGAAAGGGGAGAATGACGAATGGACTTTGATATAACTACAGTGCTGATGGTGATAGTTGCCATAGGCGCAATATTTGCATTTGTTATAGTTGCGATTATGACGATAGAACTGTTTGAAAGGCACAAAAAGACAAAGGTGAAGGTTATGAGAAGGAAAAGCAGCAGTAACGGAAAGCGGACACATATAGCACAATCAGAAAGGAACTAAAATGCAGATAGGCTTGATAAACTCTTTGGAGTCGGTCGAAATAAGCTTTAATTCACTACGACCTCATTATGGAACAGGTGTTACTACAACAAGCGTAGGCGCATACGGCGAGAAGAAACATTCGTATAGAAATGGTGTTATGACAAGTCAGGGTGATATACTTGAAACTGTATGGGTAGCAGCCGTTGAACTTTTAGCTGCGAAAAATTGTGAAACAGCCTTGCTTGAAAAGCTTAAAGAGGCGCAGTTTTCAGGTTGTGCAAATCATACCGAGTATCTGATAACTAGAGAGGCGTGCAGGCTTTATGCTTACCAAATGTTTGATAATAAAGGGTGGGTCGAATACGTTAGATTTAATAAGCTTGTCCGACCGAACGTTTTGGCAAACGATAAGGACATTATAAAAGTTCTTCCGAAGTGCTGTAAAGAGTTGTGTGAGACAACGAAACAGATCATATCTGCTTCTTATGATGATAAGATACCGTGTCCGATATGCGGTAAAAGAACGGAATATATCGGAGCTTATGAATGATAAAAAGGGAGAGATACCATGAAGAACAGCGTTAAAAGAACAACAGCGGCTATACTGGCGGCAATGATGATAGGAACAGGAATATATGCTCCGATTGCCGATCACTATAACCTTTTTTCAGAAACCTCGATAACCGCAGAGGCGGCAAGTGTGGGGAAGGTGACAGGTCTCAAATCAAATACTTTGAGTAACAGCAAAATAAAGCTTAAATGGAAAAAGGTCAAGGGCGCAAGCGGCTATACCGTGTATATGCGTAAGAATGGAAAGTATAATAAGGTAGCTGATGCCAAAAGCACAACATACACCGTAAAGAAGCTTCCAAATGCCACAAGAGAGAATTTCAAGGTCAGAGCATATAAGAAGGTAAAGGGCAAAAAGATATATGGCTCTTATTCTTCCAACTGGAACACCGCCACAAATCCACAGCCTTGCAAGGGATTGAAAGTATCTTCTGTAAATTCAGACAGCATTAAGCTTTCGTGGACGAAAATTGGCTGTACAAACTATCGTGTTTTCCAGTACATAGGCGGTGAGTGGAAGGAGATAGGCAAGACCACAGGAACGTCATATACCGTTAAGAAACTCACACCACAGACAGAGTATCGGTTTAAAATAAGGGCTTGCAAGAAGGACGATAAGAAGAAAAACTATAACCATTATGGTAAACATTCAAAAGTTGTTACTGTCACAACGAGCGTTGGAAAGGTAACAGGCGCACAGTCCAATACTCTGAATAACAGCGAGATAAGCTTATCGTGGAACAGTGTAAGCGGAGCTGACGGCTATTCAGTCGGAATGAGAAAGAACGGTGTGTATAACGAGGTCGCAGACGTAACAGAAACAACTGCGAAAGTTTCAGGTCTGCCAAATGCCACGAGAGAAAGCTTCAAAATCCGTGCTTATTCTATTGTAAACGGCTCAAAACAGTATGGTTATTGGTCTGATAGCTTGGCAACAGCTACAAACCCTCAGAGAGCAAAGGGGCTTAACGTATCGTCCGTAACTGAAAGCAGCATTACCCTTTCGTGGGATAAGATCGGCTGTAATGAGTATGTGATATATAAGGATAATGGTGATAACTGGGCTGAGGTAGGCAGGACAGCGAATACGCAGTATACAGTTGAAAATCTTAATGCTGAAACATCATATAACTTTAAAGTTCAGGCGGTCAAGATTGACGATGCAAAGGTTGAGCATTATGGTGAAGAAAGTGATGTT
>ERZ791603.2905-NODE-2905-length-10191-cov-2.737470_pt1 | contig 10191 bp, 9 predicted proteins | sample MGYA00509966_ERZ791603 | MGnify/ENA primary metagenome ERZ791603 (study PRJEB30046, sample SAMN00791931) | human gut metagenome | study: EMG produced TPA metagenomics assembly of the A metagenome-wide association study of gut microbiota in type 2...
AGGCCCTTGCGGACGAACCAGCGGGCGACGGGCACGCCGACGATGGCGGCCGAAAGGAAGCCGAGCGCTGCGTAGATCACGCCGACGGTGGCGCAGTCGGCGATGCCGCCCTTTTCCCACAGCGTGCCAAAGGCATAGGCTTGCCCGGGGCCCTGCGTATAGCCGTGGGTTACGATCATGCCGATGAATTCGCTGAGGCTGTTTCCGGTCGCCAGATTATACAGCCAGATCACCGCGCCGCCGATGAGGGCTTGGGCGGGAAGGCTGATTGTCCAGATCAGCGTCTGCCACATGCCCCCGCGCACGACTTCCTTGGACGTATTTTCCTGATTGCCGCGCGGGCGTGTCAGCAGAAGCGAAATGTAGCTGATGTTGAAGGCGTGGAACAGGAACCAGTTAAAGCTGCTGCTCGTGATCTGCCATTCTCCTATTTTAAGCCAGCCCGTGGAAACGATGGCAAAGCCGATCAGTCCGCCGATGATGCTGGCGGGGACCAGATAGTCCTGAAACAGTTTGACTTTTGCGCGCAGCAGGGTGCCGATGAGCAGCATCAGCGAAAGGAGGCCGAAAAGGATGAGATTTTCAAAACCGCTTCCCATGACAAAACTCCGTCTTTGAGGTTGACCCGAGCGTTTGAGAGCGCTGAGCCCATGCGGGCTCTCTCTGGACGTATTTGTCTGCAAGCGGTATTCCATAAAAAAAGAATAAATAAATTTCGTTTGTTATGCGTTAAGGACCTTCCCAAAAGTGTCATTTGTCATTATACTGAGACAAAACAATATCATGCTGTATTTATTTGTTTTTAAAGAAAAATGTCTCTTTTTTATGACAGAAATGTCTTGTTCTTCTGCCTGACGTGGGATGCATACACTGGGAGACTTTATGTCCATGCCTTTTCCCATCGCTTCGGATGAGGATTTCAAACGGCTTGTTGAAAACCCGTTGTTCCATCAACTGCTTGATGCCCTGAGCATCGGCGTTTCGCTCACGGACCCTACGGGGACGGTCAGGTATTTTTCGCAGTCCTGCTACCACATCTATGGGCTTGATCCGTCCCAGAGCGTCGTAGGCAAAAAAATCGACGCCATATTCCAGACGGGAAGGGCGGGCGTCCTCAATTCGTTGCAGACACGGCGGATCAATACGGTGAACAGCATCTCCTACAATGGCGTCGAAGGGTTATGCCGCCGTTGCCCCATTCTGGACGACAAAGGAAATCTGGTCTGCTGCCTTTCGGAAGTGATCGTTACCACGCACGACAATGAGCGCATTGAGGAGCTGTTGCACAACCTCCAGCAGCTCAAACGCAAGGTCGGGTACTTCATCGCACAGGAAACGACGGGCGGGGGCCTGCGTACGTTTGACGATCTCGTCGGCGATACCAGCGTGATGCAGGCACTCAAGGCAATGGGGAAGCGGTTCGCGCGCAGCAGGGAGCCCGTGCTGATCCTCGGGGAAAGCGGCACGGGAAAGGAATTGTTCGCGCAGGCCATCCACAAGGCGAGCCCTCGCGCGAACGGATCCTTCATTTCAGTAAACTGTGCGGCCTTGCCGCGTGAATTGGCTGAATCGGAACTGTTCGGCTATGTGGAGGGCGCCTTTACCGGAGCGCGGAAAGGCGGGCAGAAGGGCAAGTTCGAGCTGGCGGACAAGGGCACGATCTTTCTCGACGAGATCGGCGAACTCCCGCTGTATCTTCAGGCAAAGCTGCTGCGCGTGCTGGAGAGCAATGAGATCCAGAAGATCGGGATGAGCGGCAGCAAGTATTCGGATTTCCGCCTCATCGCCGCAACCAACCGCAACCTGCCGGAACTCGTGGACAAGCGGCAGTTCCGCGAGGATCTGTATCACCGCCTGAACATCCTTGAGCTGAGTCTGCCGCCCCTCCGCAAGCACCGGGGGGACATTCCGTCCCTGATCACCCAGCTCATCGAGGGGATCTGCTGACCGCAAAAGGCACTTGAGATTCGGATATCGCAGGACGTGCTCGACCTCTTCATGCGGTACGGCTGGCCGGGGAACGTGCGGGAACTCAAGAATGTGCTCGCCTATGCGTACTGTTGCATGGACGACGACGCGGTCGAACTGACGCCGCGCTATCTGCCCGAGCGGCTTTTCATGGGCTCTCGCTCGGAGGATGTGCCCGCAGCTGAGGAGCCGGGCGCGTTTTCTTTTCAGGCCATGCAGCGGGAGGCGGAAAAGAGGGCCATTGAATCCGCGCTGTCGCTGGCGGGCGGCAACAAAAGCAAGGCGGCGAAGCTGCTCGGATTTTCAAGGAACACCCTCTACCTGAAAATGAAGGCGCTGGGCATGGGGCTCAAAAGGAAATAGACGTGAAAAGGCCAAGAGGCCCGAGTCCGCCTATCCTGTTCATGAAACCGTGCGCATAGTCTTTACAAGAATGCGGTCGAAACGGTGTCAGAGTGGCCGGAAGCTTGGAAATCGGGCATGATCAGAGTGAGGAGGCCAACACCTCCTCACTCAGCGAGTTGGGAGTCCCCTATATGGCGGTCCAGCCTCCATCGATGTGGATGACCTGCCCCGTGATATAGCCGGACGCGGGGGAAGCGAGGAACATGGTCAACCCTTGGATATCTTCCGCGAAGCCCACCCGGTTCATGGTGGTTTGCCGGGCGAGAGCCTCGACGACTTCCGGCTTGTCGAAGAGCGGGGCGGTGAGTTGCGTCTTGAAGAAGCCCGGCGCGATGGCATTGGCCGTGATACCCGTTCCGGGCCGCGACCATGCTTCGGCCATGCCCCGCGTGAGCTGGGCTATTCCGCCCTTTGACGCTCCGTAGGGCAGGCCGTTGGGGAAGGCCCGGCTGCTTTGAAGGGAGGCGATGTTGATGATGCGCCCCCATCCTTGCCGCATCATTTCGGGCACGAGGGCCTGAGCGAGGAAGAACGGCGCGGAAAGATTGAGCCGCAGCGTGTATTCCCAAATCTCGGGCGTGAGTTCGTTCCACGGCTTGCGCGGATTCAGCCCGGCGGCATTGACGAGGATGTCCGGCGCGCCGAAAGGCTGGGACGCCTTTTGGGCGAGTTCCGGCAACGTCTTGAGTTCGCTCACATCGAAGGCAATGCAGGCGATGCGTTTGTTCTGGTCCGGGTCCCGATGGGCAGAGCGTGCCGCGGGATCGGAATCGTACGCGAGATGGCCGCCCTGCTGTTTCAAGCTCAAAAAGATCTCGTCCGCCGAGGCCTCGAGGCGATCCAGCGTGCGGCCGACGAGGATAAGGTTGGCTCCGGCGTGGAGCAGGGCATGGGCCATATATTTGCCGAGCCCGGAACCCGCGCCGGTGACAAGCGCGGTATGGCCTTGAAGCGAAAAGAGTTGCGCCTGAAGGGGAGAGCGTGCTTCCGTATCGCGTTGACAATCCATGAGAGCCTCCGGCCGCGTAGTGTTTTTGTGTTTTGGACTCGGTGCTGTTTAACGAGACGCCGTGTTTCGAAACCGCTATTCGACGTAGATCATCCGTTTGGTCATTCCCCCGTCGACGACGAGGTTGTGCCCGTTGACGAAATCGTTTTCCTCGTGGGCAAGGAACAGGCAGGCGTTGACGATGTCGCGGGGGATACCCACACGCCCGGAAGGATGCTGGGCATGATCCGCGTGGGAAAGCGTTTCATAGCCGTCGACCTGTATCCAGCCGGGGCTTACGGCGTTGACCGTGATCGGCGTGGCGCTCAGGGAGACGGCCAGCGTGTTCGTGAGGGAGACAAGCCCCCCTTTTGAAGCGCCGTAGGCCTCCCATCCCGCTTCGTTCTGGTTCCAGCGGGTGGAGGCGATATTGATGATGCGCCCGTAATCCTGCCCCGCGTTGGCCTTGATGAAGGCCTGCGCGCACAGGAACGCGCCGCGCAGGTTTACGGAAAGGGCGTTGTCGAATTCGTCGGCGGTCATTTCCATGACGGGCTTGTGGAAATGGGCGAGGGCCGCGTTGTTGACGAGTACATGGACGGTGCCGTGCCGTTCCGTCACCCGCCGGAAGGCTTCGTTGACGGCCTCGGCCTGTCTCAAGTCGGTTTGGATGAAGCCAATACCGTCAGGCAAGGCTTTGTGCTGTTCCACGTCGAGAGCCGTGACTGCATACCCCGCGCGCTGGAAGCCTTCGCAAAGGTGAAGCCCTATGCCGCCTGTGCCGCCCGTGATGACGCATATCCTCATGCCGCACCCCGTTATGCTGAGACAGCCTCAGCGTTTTTTATGTTCTTCTGCGGGAGCTGCGCAAACACGATCGCGCAGAACATAAAGGCGCATCCCATCGTTTCCCGCATGGTCAGTTGCTGGTCCAGCATGACGAATCCGGCCAGCACTGATACCACCGCCTCGAGGCTGAGGATCAGGGAGGCGACCGTGGGATTCATGCCTTTCTGTCCCACGATTTGCAGCGTATAGGCAACGCCGCTCGACATGATCCCCGCATAGAGGACGGGTTTCCATGCGGCGAGGAGCTGCGTGATGTCCGGCGTCTCAAAGAGCAGCATGGGAACCGCGCAGAGCAGGCCGCAGACGAAAAACTGGATGCAGGACATTTTGACGCCGTCCACGCGCAGTGTGAAGTAGTCGATGATCAAAATGTGGATGGAAAACAGGATGGCGCAGATGAAGATCAGGAAATCGCCGAACTGGATGGTCAGGCTCTCCGTAATGCAGAGAAAATAGAGGCCGACGATGGCCAGCGCCACGCCGAGCCAGACGAACAGGCCGCACCGTTTTTTGAAGAACAGCCCGAGGAGCGGGACGATGATGATATAGAAGGCCGTAATGAACCCCGCCTTGCCCACGGACGTGTACATGATGCCGATCTGCTGAAAACAGCTTGCGAAGCAGAGCATCACACCGCAGCACACGCCGCCGATCCAGAGCTGGCCCTTCGATTTCGCGTTCGAAGGCCTGATGCCGCCGGGGGAGACGGGGTTCAGCCTGTTGAGCAGCGCGATGCAGGGAATGAGGAACAGGCCGCCGATAAAGGAGCGCACGCAGGTAAACGTGTAGGGGCCCACATAATCCATGCCTACGCTCTGGGCGACGAAGGCCACTCCCCAGATGACGGCGGTGAGAAGCAGCAGAAAGGAATTCCGGAGTTGCAGCGTGTTCATGGTCGGTGTGATAGCCCGAGAAGGCCGGGGATGCAATAAAGCCGGGCGGCTTTCTTGGCAGGGTGGGGGGCACTGTCCACAAAGGGGAGCCGTGGGTGCCCAGCGTCCTCTGATACTGAGACGCCATTTGGGGAAGAGGCGAGGGCGCCGCGCTTGAGGACGGCTGATGCCTTTTGGATCCTGATCGTCCGACATCTTGATAACACGCTGTTTCTAGCGTAAAATGAGATACTTTAGTCGATAATGTGGCTCCAAAAACGTTTTTGGCTCTCATTATTGGAAAAATGGGAAGGAAAACGCGTATAGTGATCCGCCATTTAGCCTTGGCCTGCTGGTTCAGGATGTGCGTGGCTGGGCGATTTTGAAAATGGTCGTCATCCAAAATGTGAATGGGTTCGCATTATGACAACATCTTTTTCCAAAGCACAATATGTTTCCGGTGAGCACGAAGACTGCCCGGAGAGCCTGTTGCAGATTATTATGGAGGAAGTGGATGAAATCGTTTATGTAAGCGATATCGCCACGTATGAAATCCTGTATCTGAACGAGTTTGGAAAAAAGGTATTCGGGCTTACGGACATCGGAAAAGGCAGGAAGTGCTATGAAGTCCTGCAAGGCATTGACGCGCCTTGTCCGTTTTGTACGAATCAGTTTCTCAACTGCGAAACGTTCTACACTTGGGAGCTCACGAATCCCATTTCGCACCGCCATTATCTGCTCAGAGACAAGCTGATCCGCTGGAATGGCCGTCTTGCCCGGCTGGAATTCGCCGTCGACATTACGGAAAAGGAAAATATCAGCCAAGCTGTGCAGCGCAAGCTTGATATTGAGAGTACCTTGCTGGAATGCATCCGCATCCTGAACAGGGAAGAAAATTTTCCGCAAGCCGTGGACATGGTCCTGGAGAACCTCGGAATGATGCATCAGGCCGATCGTGCCTATATCTTCGAGTACAGCGTTCTGAAAAACGGCGGGCTCATCGCCAACAACACCTATGAATGGTGTTCAGAAGGTATTTTCCCTCAGAAAGAAGTCCTTCAAAACGTGCCAATCAGCTACATGAGCTGTTGGCAGAAGATGTTCGAGCGGCGTGAGGATGTGGTCATCGACAATCTTGAGTCAATCCGGGACAGCGATTTGGATATGTACAGCGTACTCAAGCCGCAAGGTATCGAGAGCCTCATCGTCGTCCCTCTCGTCCTGAACGACGTCATTTCCGGGTTCATCGGCGTGGATAACCCGAAAGCCAATCGGGATGATCACTCCCTGCTGCATTCTCTGGCCTATTTCGTCACGAATGAGCAACGGAAGCGTAATATGCAGAGCGAGCTCAAGCGGATGAGCTACTGCGACGACTTGACGGGGCTACACAACAGAAACAGCTATATTTCCGTATTGCAGAAGCTCGAAAAAAATCCCCCGGATTCGCTCGGCGTCGTTTTTGTGGATCTCAATGGGTTAAAGCGCATCAACGATCAGCAAGGGCACGACTCCGGCGACAAATACATCCGGGACATCAGCCGGATATTCAGCCGCTATTTCAGGGGAGACGATCTTTTCCGTATTGGCGGAGACGAATTTGTCTTCCTCTGCCCGAACATTCCGGAGCGGGTCTTTTATGCGAAGATCGCCGCGCTCCAACGGGAGGCCAATAAAGCGTATCCCGAATCCCTGTCGCTTGGGCAGGTGTGGGCCGAGGGGGACATGCTCATCATGGATATGGTGAGGCAGGCGGATAAACGTATGTATCAGGAAAAAGCGGAGTACCACGCCCGGCGTGGCGATACGGTCTAAAGCAATGCGTAAACAGGCACGCCGTCCTTGAGGATGCCGTGCCTGTTTTTTATTCCATATGGAATATGGAAGGAGCACGAGAAGCCGGGATTTCCAGGCCGTCCTGCCCTTCACTAGAAAATACACAAAGACCAAGTTCGAGGGCGTCTTCTTCCGCCAGTCCGCCAAGCGCGATCCGCGAACCGGAGAGTACGACAAAATCTACTGCTTCTGGTACGCTGATCATGAAGGTAAGGGCCACTGGAAAACCGTTGGCAGGCACAGCAAGGGCGTCCGCCCGGCCACGGTCAGAAAGGAGCGGGCAAAGTTCCTTGCCGAGTTTGATGCCACCGGCATCAATCCCATTGAGCGCGACAAATTTACCATCGGGGAGATAGTGAACGCCTACCTTGCCTGGGGCAGAAGCGAAGGGAAGTACGTTGACCAGCACTACAGCCAGTATTGCGCCCACCTCAAGGCCAAAATCCACGCTTTGCCTATTGCCGATCTGACTCCGAATTTGCTTTCCAGCCTCAAGGCGCAGCTTTTGAAAACGCCTACTGGGAATACAAAGCCCAAAAAGGCCACCCAAAAGCCTAAAGCCAAAGCACCGACGCGAAAAATGCTGGCCGGGCAGACCGTCAACAACATCTTCAGCTTTATGCGTTCCGCCATAAACCGTGCCGGCACCACAGGCATGTGGAGCGGAGTCAATCCCTTGTCCACCAAGGGCGGCACTTGGAAAATGGTAAAGGCTGACAATGAAAGGTTGCGTTTCCTGACCAGAGAGGAAGTCAGGGCGCTTCTGGGCGACCTTGAAAAGCGGCATCCGCAGTTGCACGATATGGCCTTGCTCTCCCTGCGAACCAGCCTTCGTCCCACGGAAATTTTCAAACTGCGCGGGCAGGATGTGGACGGCAATGCCTGCGGCCTCTATATCATTCAGAAGGGAGGAAAGCGGGTATTCGTCCGCCTGCCGGAGGATATGATCCGGATGCTCCAGGCGTATACGCGCAAGCCTGCGGAACCCATCTTCCAACAGCCTCGCAAGAAGACGGCGTTTGAAAAACACCCGTCTGTTTCCAGACCGCCGTCAGAAAGCTCAATCTGGCTCCGGAAGACGGCGACAGTCTGTACGCCGTCACCCTGCACACCATGAGACATACCTTTGCCTCCTGGTTGGCGCAGTCCGGCAAGATGACGCTCATGGAACTGCAAAAGCTCATGCGTCATAAGAACATCACCATGACCATGCGGTATGCCCATCTGTTCTCTGGTCAGGAAAGCGAAAAGCTCTCGATTATCGGGGATATGCTGGCCTGAGAAGTCCATCACTTGATTGATTCCGAGGTTTGGACACGCCCGGATGCAATATACTCTTCCAATATGGCGCGTTCATAAAAGACACGCCTGCCAAAGTTGGTATACGCCGGACCGACGCCTTCCATACGCCAGTAGGTGAGTGTCTTTTGGTGAATGCCGAATTCTCTTTCCACATCTTTCGGGGCAAGCAGTTTTTTGCCCGGCAAGTCGGGGGCATCCGCCGTTTTCCCCTGCTCGGCGGTACGGACGGCTTGTGTAATGAGAGGAAGCAGTTCTTCCGGCGTGGAAAGTATGATGGTGCGGCCTTTAATTTCCATGTTATGGACCTCACAATTGACGATTTGGATATGTCCCACGATATGTTGCAATCAATTCCAACATAGAGTTACATTCGTTCGCCAAGAGCATTTTTTCCCTGTGCCGAAGGACGCCGCTGTAGCTGATTCCAAGACGTTTACTGATTTCTCTGATGCTCAGACCGCTCATAGCGAGTTCAAAAACTTCCCTGCCGCGCGGTGTCAGTTGAATAGTAGATATACTCGCCTCCGGTTCCTCATTGAGGTGATGCAACAGCTCAATGTTGCTATGAACGCCGAAGGCTTTTCGAATTGCTGCCAAATGCCAATATACCGTAGCCACCTCGATGGAGAGATTCCCTGCAATAATTTTTGAGGCGAAATCCTTTCGCCAGCATCTCCACGATTTATCGCTGTTGTCTGGTGAGATTCCGCATAATGAATCCTCTCGATGGTGGTTCAGCACACAAAAGTGCGTACATAATCGCAGTAACACGGTGGATTTTTGCGGAGGAGTGGTAGAATTATTGGTTTTTGAAATTTTTTCAGCGGGGCGGCCTTATTCCGGTTCGGATTGGATGCCGCAAAAAAGCGGCGCGATTCGCCGTTGCCGACACCGCGCCGCATAGTAGAAATTGCTCCAAGAGAATAAATTTGTTCCCCTACGAAGTATTGGAGTGTACTGCGTATAACCTCACACGAACTATCCGTAGTCTAAAATATGATGCACATACCTTTGGGTGTTTACATACCATTTTAATTTTTTATGAAGCAGACACAGCCGATATTAAGTCTTCAAGAGAATTGTTGTAGATGAAATTTTTGATAGTATAGATGCTTGTTCCCCTTTTTATCCTTTCCAGAGTGTGCAGTTGAAGAGATGTTTAAAGCTGTGTGCGTACACAAAAAACGGACGCTCCCCTTTGCAGACGCTCAGAATTCCCACTTCACCATCAGACTGCCGGTCACGCCTTCGTGCTTGCCGGTATAGCCCTGCACGCCCAGGTCCACGGTCAGGGGCAGGTCAGCGGAGGGCGTGAGGGAGAGGCCCAGTTCGCCGATGCCGGTATTGCCGCGCAGGTTCGGGGCGTCGATGTCGAAGCCGTTGGTCTTGGCCCGTGCCTTGCCGTCGAATTCGTGTTCCCAGGCCGCACCGATGTACGGAGCGACGTGTTCGTTCAGGATATAGGCGAAGCGCCCGCCGAAACGCAGGCGGCTGGAGTTGATGTCGTCGAAACTCAGATGTTCGCCGGTGGACAGGCCCACGCTGTCGCCCTGCTGCCGTGTCCAGAAGTACTTGCCGTACAGGTCAAGGGTGGCGGCATCGTTGATGTTCCAGACGTAGCCCGTGCCGAAATGCAGGCCATAGTAGGGAGAACTGCTGTCGTAGTCCGCCTTGCGTCCGGCTGCGTCGCGCAAATCCGAGCTGTCGTACTCGTTGTGCGTCTTGCCCGCGCGTCCGCTGGCTTCGGCGTAGAAGCGGCCCGGCCCAATATTGACGAAGTCCATGCGGGCCAAAATGCCGCCGCCCAGATAGTAGGCATTGCCGTCGCCGTCTACGGAAGCGGCGTTCGTGAAGGAGTTGTGGGTGTCGTAAGAGCCGTTGCCGTATTCAAAGAATGCGCCCAAGGTCAGGCGGCCCGGCGCAAGGTCGATTCCCCAGGCCAGGCCGGTAAGCAGGGAAAGGCTGTTCATG
>ERZ791603.2907-NODE-2907-length-10185-cov-2.897828_pt1 | contig 10185 bp, 6 predicted proteins | sample MGYA00509966_ERZ791603 | MGnify/ENA primary metagenome ERZ791603 (study PRJEB30046, sample SAMN00791931) | human gut metagenome | study: EMG produced TPA metagenomics assembly of the A metagenome-wide association study of gut microbiota in type 2...
TAAAGATAAGAAATGACATGACCGTTTTCAAATTCTATACGACTCGGTAAATTTATAAAATTATATTGGATATCAGCCAACTTTTCACTCAAATAATATCACACAGAAATGTACACAAACAAAATAGAGGATGTGATAACACATCCTCTAAATATTTTCATAAATTTCAAATAGACAACTATTATCAGAATAAATACACTATCACTATTTTGATTTAGGTAGATATTCATCTATTTCATCTGGATGGTCACGTAAGTATTCTTTTATAAAAGACGGTAACCATTCATAAGGGGTAAGAGAATCATATAATACTTCCTGAATAAACTTTTGAAGTTGCTTTGGATTTCCCTTCATCAACACGTCATTTAAAAGCACTCCGTAACCACCGGCACCAATGCAGACTTTTATATCAGGCCTCCTTTCACCGTTTATCGGTTTTAATCTTATAAGTGAACTTACCCTAAGATCGATATAAGAATCGGGATTGGCAGGTTTCAACTGATTAACCAGAGTCAAAAAGCGATTGATAATCTTCCTATCACGAATAATTGTTTTATGGCTATCATTTCCAAATACAATGTGCAAACAATCGGTGATAGGAACATCTGTATCCACATCTCCTATAAACCAAAAATTTACATTTTCCACTTCGTTACTATCAATTAAAAATTGATTGCTTTTACATGATGTTATAAACAGTAATAGCAAAAACAATGAACCACCATAAAAACATTTTTTATGGTTCAGAAGTCCATACAGCTTTATTCCTTTTCTCATATTCCTGTGTTTTTTGTCTATCAATCACATTTGAAGTAACGCCTTTCGTTATTACAGTTTTCCCATTATGGTTTCTTCTTGTAACTTGACCGGAACGGGTTTCTCCATTAGCCCTTGAGGTTTTCTGTTCAGAACCAGTTATCACCCGCCTTTCTTCTTTTGTCTGATATTGCGAATCGCTACCTCGTGCTCTATTTACTTCATACTCTTGAGTATTTGTTTTATGTTCCAAAGCATGATCTGCTTCATGGTCAAATACGGTAGCCGGAGAATTGACTATTCCATTATCTTTTTGCGATCCCCAGTTACTCTTCCAATAAATACTTCCAGCCCCACGTGCGGCATTGGGATTATATGAGTTCTCAAACACCGCTTCCATCACATTTACCTTTATATTGGTATTCTCTACAATTGCTACCGTAGAGGCTCCACCTCCGTTTCCTGCCTTCAATCCATTCGCTTTATTATATTGATAAGCAGTAATTACAGATTGTACAAATGAATTTGGATGAGTTATGTCACCACCACTATATGAATATGAAACCTTTTTCCCAGCATCATTATTATACCAAATAACTACTGTATTTCCGTCCGGGTCAATATGATTTATCGGATTACCCATACAATAAGTATACGGACTCCAACTATAATACTTCTCACTCATCGGATCAACCGCATGCCATCTACCAAGCGCTGCATCATACATACGCGCCCCATAATCATACCAATCAAGACCATTCTTCCTATCAAGTTCTTTACCGTTATACTTACGAATGTTTATCTACTAATGTACTCTCTGCAAATGACACCTCATAAGGATAATAGTGATTAGTCCGGACAACTGTTCCATCAAACTTTGCTACCACACGGCTATTACCCTGATGATCCTGAAGATAAAAAGAATACTGCCCATCTTCAATATAGCCAACTTCATTTAAACTGCTGTAATTCTAATCCCACTTAAAAAAACGTCGTATTCTCTCTTCTTTATCATAAACCCCTTTATTATAAATATACCTTACCCTTTTTGATAAAGAATCTCTTAAGTCACTCGAATAAACTGCATCATTATGCATTATTCTAAATTTCTGTGGGATATTATTAATATTCAAGAAGCAAAAAGTCGAATCGCTAAACAGCTTATACATAGACATCCAAATATCCTTATCCGGTAAATTCTGAAGAAATGAATGGGGAGGTTCACTATCATATTTCAAGGATTTAAAATCATGAGGGGCAATAGCAACTGGAAGTGAATCCCTCAAAACCAATTTTAATGTATCCGGTCCATTTATTACAGCATAGCACATACTCCTCGCTGAATTCCTCGATAATAGCAAAACGGAATCAGTCTGATTTCTTACAAATATTTCTCCTGAGAATCTTTCTACATAATTCTTCAGACTATCAATCTCAAGTTCAAATAGGTCCGGAATATATGAACTGGGAACAATAATATCGTGCGAAGTCAATCCCATCAATGCAGTTTTCTCCTGGGGTATATCTCCAGAAAAATACGACCAAAGTTCCGGATATTCAAATAGACGATAATAATTAGGCAACATCTTTACTAAGATATGTTTATCTTCATATTTTCGAAGAGCCAACAGCCAATCACGACCTCTGTTTAAACATAAATTTTCATGAAAGTTAGAGTCCGAAACAAAACCTCTCTCAAACAATTCTGTGCGTGACATTTCAGGCTCATCTAATTCGATAAAGCAAAGATATCTTTCTTTATACTTTATCACTCTGGAAGGTAACTCAGCACCATCAGAACCAGGAGAATCTGATTCACCGATATAATAAAGTGAATTAGAATCTGTCGAAAACACTTCATCTATTTCTATATATGTCGTAAGTAAATAGCCACTATCTATCAGCACTTCCACCTGTTTTGCTACACGCTGATGAATATCTTCCAAAGAAGGGGAGGGGGATATGCATCCCCCCAGTATAATTAATAGAACAACATAGACTAATTTTCTCATAAGCATATCATTTACGTTTTATATATTGCAATAAATCTGTAGCATCATATACACGAATAGAATTTACCCGACTTGAATTTTTGGTATATTCATATATCATACCCTTTTTATCAGTACTCACACGGTTATCTTTCATATACACAGCATTCTTACGTTGTGGCTTAGCTAAGTTAAAATCATTACCAGCTCCACCTTTCGTTCCTCCGGGCAAATGAGAATGAATATCTATAACTTTTTCTCCTTTCACAGAAAGTTTATTTTGAGCATATACACCATTATCTACCCCATATGGATCTCGATCTGTCGCAACAACAGCTGTTCTTGTACCATTATCATCATAAACATCTAACTTCCATTCAACAGTTGTGTGATCAGCAGCAAATTTAAAAACAGTAGCAGCTGTCTCCAAATCTTGAGTACTTCCATAAGATTTCTTCACCCGATTTTCCTTCTGCTCTTTCGCCTGCATACTATGTATTTCCCCAAGTAACCCCTGATTTACAGTTACTGAAATAGAACGATCACTGGAAAGATATAAATTATCTGTTGAGCCTTTACCTCTCTTATCAATAGGAGTCTCATTAAATAATCTTCCTGATCTGCTGATAACATAATCATCCTTTCCGTCTAAGTCTATCCTCAACACAGGATTGTTCTTACAATAAGTATACGGACTCCAACTATAATACTTCTCACTCATCGGATCAACCGCATGCCATCTACCAAGCGCTGCATCATACATACGCGCCCCATAATCATACCAATCAAGACCATTCTTCCTATCCAGCTCCTTACCGTTATACTTATAAGGCTGCACAGCATTACTTACCGAACTTGATAGCAGACCGCCAAACGGATAATAATGGTTCACTTCTTCAACATTACCACTCTGGTCTACAACCACACGGTTATTACCCAAATGATCCTGGACAAAATAGTGATACTTAGAATCGGCCAGTGTAACATAGCCAGCTTCTGTAAGCAACTTGACAGGGATTCCATTTTCATAGATCACATTGCCGCAATAATCAGTTACTGTAGTATCACTCCCTATGATATGCGTCGTACGAAGTTTTATTCCATCAGCATCATAAAGATAAGAAATGACATGACCGTTTTCAAATTCTATACGACTCGGTAAATTTAAACAATTATATTGGATATTCAATATTTTCTTGTTCAAATCTTTCGTCATATTACCATTTTCATCATATTCATATTCAGCTTCTTTGTTTACTCCGTCTTTGAAATCAAAGCCATTGCCGTAAACAGAATTTGTAGCCCTATCTGATACTGATTTTAGTTGGTTCCCATTATAGGACATTGCCAGATCATCTATCAAGCCGTATCCGGTAGATGAAGTCTGTCCGGAACGTTTGATCCCTAAAATATTACTCATCTTATCGTATCCGGTTACTTGTTCATTGAAGCGATTCTGATTTTGAACGAGAACACTGCCTTCTCCATACACCGCATTCGTCAAACGATTCAAATTATCATAAGTAAAGTGGTAGCCTCTCATTATATCATCTTCACCCGATTTCCAAACCATACTGCTGATATTACCATTGTAATATGGAATACCCGTTCCGTCCGTATAATGCAATACTTGCTCAAAAGATGAACCAGTGATACCAGTTAGCCAACTACGAATATTATACGAATAAGACGTATTCAACAGACCGTTATGGAACGTCTTCCGGGATAAGCGTCCCAAATCATCATACACATTGTCAATAAGAATCACTTCCTGAGCATCTCCCAAACGATGCAGCGCCTTTACAAGACGTTCGGCGTGATCATACTCATAGGTATAACTGTCACTCAAAATCTCATTTCCAGCCCCGGTCTGACGGTGTAAATGCCGCAAGGCGTTCCCATTAAAATCATAGGAAAAGAAATCACGGTCCATACCACCTAAATGGTTGTCAGAAACAGTTTGAGAAAGGCGACCACGATCATCATAATACATCACTGAGTAATTGTAGGGAGAATCCACTCCATATTCACCATTACGATACTGATCGTATGCATCCGTATGCAACTTAGCTATTCCTGTCAACATTCCTTTAGCACTGGATGACGTAGCGGCAAAACCTTCTTCATGGGTATATCTAAATTCATCTCTTGCCGAAAGATCTGTCCGATACATAAAGTCATAGTTATCATAATAATTGATTACCTGAACTAATGGTTTCGGCCCCACTAATCCTGCCATAAGACTTCCACTAAACTGATACCCCCCATATTCAGTACTTCCTACGTATTGACAAACATACCAATTCGACAATCCACTAAAAATAGGTTTTAAATAAGGATTATCAAACGGATCAATCGCAACTTTACATACTCCCTGCAAGCATACACGACCGAATGCATCCGGAATACTAAATTTCCATTCTCCTCTTTTACGTTCCTCGCCATTCTGGCTAAATATAAGATTGTTGTTTACATTATAGACATAGTATTCCCATGAAATTCCTGGAAGCTTTTTAGCCATGAGGTTTCCCGCCACATCATATTTATACAAATATCCATACATATCGAGTTTTTCTGCAGGAATATTACCTACACTCAACTGATCGGACAATGCAGGAGGAAGAACAGCACAAAGTTTTCCCAAATCATCATAAATATAGTAAGTATCCGACAATTGCTTATCCCCTTTCAGTCTTGATTCTATACGACGTTCCAGAACGGTTCTTTCCAAACGGTCTTTAAATTCAAACAAAGTGACTCCATCTTCATCCTCTGAGCGTGTAACAAGCAAGCTTCCATTTTCATACTGTTTACTTACACTAATATTTAATGCTTCTCTTGCCCCATTGATCAATTGAAAACCGAAACAACCTAAAGTATCATTACCAGCGATATTAACGTACTCATCTATTTTCAATGATCTGCCATTTTCACGCCATACTCTCCCCGGATTATGCTGTTTAATTACTTTTTCCAAAGGAGAATTTTCGTAGGTAAAGGTTAAATACGGATAAGCATCTCCTCCATAAGTATTGCGTGCCAATTCTCCACAAGAAGCTACAGATATGAAATCACCTGTGTTTTGTGTCGTTACAGCTGGCAACCATGTATTGGCTTTACGCCCCCACCCATCATATTCTTGTAGGGTTACTAAATCTTTATGACTAGGACTCACACCTTGTTGTACCGTTTCTTTCGAACGCCCCAGCCCATCATAGTAATTAACCACAAGCATACCTTCTTCCTTATTTCCTGTCCTACTCTTGAAAACAGAAACAGCATTTTTGCCAAAACGTTCGGGCAATAGATCATTTCCCCAATTTATTGCAGGAAAAGGAATAGCCGGCATCGGCTGTTCTTCCGGGGCAAGTCCTTTTGTCTCTATTGACAGAGTCATGATATAAAATAAAGGAAGTGGTCGAATTGAGTCCATCGGCAAGACCGGATCTATTGGCGGAAAAGGATCAATCGGCGGAAAAGGCTTTATTGGTTCATGCGGGTCGATCGGTTTAATATCAAAAGTATTAGTTTTCAATACACTTGCAGCATTCACACCATTATCATCAGGAACAAGAATATCTTTGTTCTTTTCTATTACAGTCGATGTCAAACAATATGTACCGGCAAATAACAAAAGAGTATCAGTGAAACTCACTGATGATAAAGAATCCGGATCAACACTTTTCGCATTCTGATAATACACCTGATTAGTGAGCAAATTATCATCTGTTATTTTTAATTGACATTCCAATTGTCCCGGAACTTTCTCCATTTCCATTCCCATAGTGAAATAATTAGACTTAAAAGAAATATATAATGGTTCTTTCACACGAAACAAGTAGTTTGCGCAACTCACTGACGATGTATCAGAAATGTTTATATGGTCCAGATGTTTTGTTTTAACCATATCCCTCTTCAACGTGTCATATTCGAGCTTACCTATCTCATTCTGCAAAGAATTCTGCGCAGGTATTTCTATCGAAAATCCTGATAGCAAAATTAGAAGTAATATTATTTTATGCAATTTCATAGTTGTCCTCCTTTCTCTATGGCTACTTCTCCACTTTCAATCTTGGAGCCATAATAATAATTGTAATCATATATATTTAATATCCGTTTTTGATAATCTCCATCTTTAAATTCCATAATATAATTCTCTGTCAGGCGACCCAGAAAATCATATTTATAAAACACAGTGATTCCATTAGGCTATGTTTCTGAGACCAAACGCAACTCATTTGTATATTTGTAAATATAGAAATGCGTTCCGGATATCTTATGCCTGATATTTTCTATTTTTAGCAAATTAGTTGCAGAGATATCGGATGAAGAGAAATCCTTCACATTCATTCCCAATGCTTCTTCCACTTGATTAAGAGTGGCATTTTCTATCCGTGATATTAACCGTTGACCTTCAGCTCCCCATATCAATACAACGGGCGTTGACTCTTCGTGAAGATATATAGGATTCCCATAACCATCCACAGCCTGCACAGTGTAATGTTTATGCACATAACCATCTCTATCTGTACTAATCTGCTTTATATAAGGTATAGGACCCATATACTGATATACCTCTTTTAAATAAGAGCCGCCTGTCTGTTCTTTTTTACTAGAAACCGGAGATAGTATATGTGCTTCTTCCATCCATTTATATTCCGGTAAAGTTGCAGCATAAACATATTCTGTCAGAGTACTTTTTCCATCGCTGTTTCTACCGGCTATTTGGCTTAACTGCTTATACTTATTATATTGATACGCCTTTTCTATAACAAATGCCGTATTTCCCGATTGAGGATAAAGAGTTTCTATAACAGAGTCGGTCAGATAAGCATGTGTATATGTACGAGTTAAAGTCCCCACTTTTCCTAGCATGAAATTGTCTAAATCTGTACAAAAGAACAACACCATTTGATCAGCTGTTACAAATGAGCCTGGAGTTACCTCTTTGTATCGGTAATTCACCTTCTTTCGCAAACGATCATTGACATCATAGTATTCTTCAGACAACAACTTTCCTCTCTCCATAGAACGACTGCTAAATGGCATTGTATAAGAGTTCCCTTCAAACATAGAATAAAAAGCAAGCTCGTCATAATGAGTATTACCATAAATATCCTCATTATAGTTAGAGTAATGACGCACAATATAACCTTGCGACTTATTATCTTTGTCGAACGCTTCTTCAATTACACAAGAATAACCTACATCCGGTGTATTCAGATTAGTAACTGATGGGAAAAAACCTCCCTTTGATTTGAGATATAACGATATTGCATTCTTAGGATCAGGCTCCTTATCTCCATCCTTAAGAGTATACACCATCTCATTAACAGGAAGACTTTTCAATATTCCACTACTTTTTCCAAATCGGTCACGGGTATTCGAATAGTAATATTGCTTGGCACCAAGCACATTATCTTCATTATCCAGATTGGTAATACGCCGAATACGCAAACCGCCTGCAGTACCACTTTTGTCTGTTAATGACATCAAAGAAGGAGCTACCACTTTTGAATAGTTGTTCAATTCATATTCAAAACGGCTTTTTCCACCTGTTGGATAAATGACTTCCGTCAAGACCTCTGCCAAAGTATATTGCAAACTACTATAAGTCTGAGAAAAATTAGGTATCTCGGCAAAAGCAACACTTCCTCCTGTATAATATCCCCACGAATCGGCAATCGGGCGTACATAATCATTTGGCATACGTTTTTCCGAATTATAAAGAAAACGATATTCAGGTACGCGACCTCCGGTCAAATTCTCAGGTATATTATACCAAGTAAGAAAATAAAATCCATGTGGGTGCCATACATAGTTAGGGATCAAATCCGGATTCCCTGAACGTTCCGTAATTAAAGACAATTTAGTACGATTATTCCTTGCATAGTCAAAATATATAGTTTTCAAAGCCTTGGAGTTCTTTCCTTTCACATAAATACAATGAAGAATTTTATGTTGTAGTTTTGATTTAATCGATTGACGCAATGTTGCCTGATCGGTATTATCAATTTGGTTTCCTAAAAACAGAGTAAATTGATTAGCCGGGTCTTCAAAATTCATGTTATCTATATCCTGACGGTCATAATTTGCATTGTCTTTCCATGCCAAATAACTATCAACAAACTTATCTCCATATCCGTATTCATTGTAATAATTGAATTCCAATATCTCGTTAGGTGTTTTTATAGTCTTTAAATTAACTGGGAAAAGCAGATACCCAGTCATCCCTGAACGCCCACTTTGTATACCACTATAAGTGCATGGTATGTTGGTCACCACTTTCTGTTGGGGTACATAACGAAGATCACACATGATAGCTGAAGTGTCATAACTGAATTCTATTACCCGCTTGTCTACGGTTGTTATTTTGGACAACCTCCAGGTAGTAGCTATTAAATCACTGTTATAGCGGGCATAATAAGGAATACTATATTCAGTAGCGTTGATTCCACCAAATTCATACCTGCATCCATCAGGAGTAATCAGCGTAAATTTATTGAAAAAACGATTGTTTCTTGTGCTTGCTCCCCATCTACTTACATCAAGACGTTTTCCGACTTCCGACAAACTAAGAAAGCCTTCCCCATCAACAGGATTAAATTCCACACGTATATCCTGATCAGAAACAACATTCCACTCTCCATTACCGGCATAGTAGAAATTTCCAGAATAACCACAAACACTAAACGAAAATTCGTCAGCAGTTAATTCATAATAATCATTTTCCGTGCTTTGTATATGCATCGTTTCTGCTTTAAACTGTTCATTACTGATATTTTTCAATTTAGAAGCATGTGCATAATAACCCGGAGCATATCCATTTGATTGACATTTCTCATCATACATTCCACGAACAGAACGTGTAATATAGCCGCCTGCTATAAGATTCCATCCAAGTCCAAGACAACCAGACTGGGAATTAGGCTTTACCGAAGCCAAATGATAACTTGCAGCAAGTGATAACGAATAGTTACCAGCTTTCAATTCATAAATAGGCACGGATATATCCGGAACTCCCGTATATAAACTAACTGGAACTTTTCCATATTCTCCCAAACCGGCTATTTCCGGACTGGGTACATTTTTAATAGGTATTTGTTGCTGACCTATACAGTTGAAACTGAATATTGCCAGAAAAACAAATACTGATAGTAGTCTTTTTTTCATATTCTTTGATATATAATAGTTTCTTAAATAAAATCACAATACTAAGAAACTCCCTGCCCGATAAAGTAGCGCGCATATTCCCATGACAGGGAGTTCCCGTTAATTACTTCTCTTACAGATTCATCGCATTAGCACCCAATACGCCTGCCACAGCCGACGCTACCGCGATAACCACCTTCAGGATCATATCCCATACTGATTTCTTCATTGCCATCATTTACCTCCTTTCTGTTCTTTAATGTGTTGTGTTACTCTGTGTTTTTCC
>ERZ791603.2917-NODE-2917-length-10161-cov-12.039877_pt1 | contig 10161 bp, 8 predicted proteins | sample MGYA00509966_ERZ791603 | MGnify/ENA primary metagenome ERZ791603 (study PRJEB30046, sample SAMN00791931) | human gut metagenome | study: EMG produced TPA metagenomics assembly of the A metagenome-wide association study of gut microbiota in type 2...
CTATACCGGCATATAAGAACATCTAAAGAGATAATTAGAAATCTATTAAATTATTAAAACTAAATATGAAGCGAAAAACTTATGATGAGGGGCGCGCCCCTCATCCCGTGTATACACGGGATGATACCTCTCTGTGACCTGTGGACTTTGCCCGCTGTGGTCAGGCGGGCATGAACAAAACCTGACCACCATATAGATGAGGACATACCATGAAAAAACGCATCGAAAGTCTGCTTCTTATTCTGGCGCTGTGCTTTACGCTGCTGCCTACGGCAGCGCTGGCGGAGGATGACGCATGGAACGGCAGCACAGCGGCAGCGTTCGCAGGTGGAACAGGTACCGCAGAGGATCCTTATCAGATCGCTAATGGAGCAGAGCTTGCATATCTTGCAAGTTCTGTGAATAGTGGAGAATCCTATGAAGAGAAGAACTTTGTTTTGACGGCCAACATAGACCTGAACGGGTTGCCTTGGACACCGATTGCAAATTCTTTTTCTGACGCATTGTTGGGAGGTTCGGATTATCGCGTCTTCGCCGGTAATTTTGACGGTAACGGATATACCATCTCTAACGTTTCCATTGGGTCAGAGGCTGCGCCGCTAGAAGCGGATGTGTTTGGCTTTTTTGGCGCAACAGAGGGAAAAATCAGCAACTTGAATCTGGACACTGTTTCTATCCACGGTATAGCAAAGGTTGCTTCGATAGGTGCTGTCGTCGGATTTGCCGGCGGTCTGGTTGGTTCTTCAGGCGGATCCATTGAAAATTGTCATGTGACAGGTTTGACGATGGATATGAGCGCACCAAGCAATGTTTATGCTGCTGCATATTGGGTCGGTGGTCTTGTGGGCGCTCTGGATGGCCGGTATATTGACGAATGCAGCGTCTCCGGCGAAATCACCGAAACGTCCGGTAAAGGTTCCATCGGCGGTCTGATCGGCGAGTTGGGGCAAGCGGCAAAGATCACATACAGCAGATCAAATGTAACGGTAAGGGTGAAGGCAGATTCCAGTGGCGGTGCGAATGTCGGCGGATTTATCGGCAAAGGAAACGGCAAAACAGATGCAGAAACGATTATTCGAAATTGTTACGCCACGGGCAATGTTACCGGCGGCGCATATACAGGCGGCTTTGCTGGCGGCCTTTGGGGACTGAATATCAAAAACTGCTATGCAAGTGGCAATGTATCACAGGCTGCGGCTGCTATGGCCTCTTTTGTAGGTACCGATGCCTCTGACTCAAATTACTATGGCTCCGTTACAAATTGCTTTACAACCGGCAGGGTAATAGGCGAATCATCCAGTCGGTATGCTTTTGCGATGTGGGCGGGGAACGATAGAAGCGAAATAACCAACTGCTATTTTGCTGAGGAAAACAGCAGTATTAAGAACCAGAACGAATCTGCAGCTGCAAAGCCGCAGGATGAAATGAAAAACGAAGCTTTTGCAGCCGCGCTGAATGGCAGCGACGACAGCAACGGATGGTCTTTTGTGAACGGACAGATTCTTTGCGGTGCGGAGCCGGCGGATTACGCCGCAGTTGATGCCGCATTGGAAAAAATCCCAGATTTGACGGCGTACACCGATGAAACGGTTACCGCGCTCAATAACGCAAAGGCGAATGTGGTGAGAGGCAAGGCGTTTGCAAAGCAATCCGAAGTTGACGCCATGGCGAAAGCCATCAAAGATGCGATTGCTGCCCTGCAATACAAGGACGCAGACTACACTAAGGTTGACGAAGCCATTGCAAAGGCGAATACTCTGAACGAGAACGATTATATAGATTTTTCCGCTGTGAAAGCAGCACTTGATGCTGTTGTGCGCGGCAAGAATATCACAGAGCAAACCGAAGTTAACGCAATGGCAAAAGCCATTGAAGATGCCATTGCAGCGCTGGTCGAAAAGCCTTCCTCCGGTGGCGACGACAACGCTCCCACCTATGCCATCGAGGTGGACAAGGACATCCGGAACGGCGAGGTAACAGCCAACCGCCGCTACGCCGAGCGTGGTGATACCGTGACAATCACCGTCAAGCCGGACGATGGTTTCAAACTGGATGACCTCACCGTTACCGACAAGAATGGTAAGGAGCTGAAGCTGACCGACAAGGGCAACGGCAAATATACCTTTACCATGCCCGCCAGCAAGGTCGAGGTTAATGCTACCTTTGTCAAGGAAGTTGAGACAAGCCCGTTCAGCGATGTGTCCACCAGCGCCTATTACTATGAGGCTGTGAAGTGGGCGCAGGAAAAGGGCATTACCGGCGGTATCGGCAACGGTCTCTTTGGGCCGAATCAGCCCTGCACCCGCGCTCAGATCGTCACTTTCCTGTGGCGCGCTGCCGGTTCTCCCGTGGTGAATTACGCTATGAACATGACAGATGTTGCCGAGGACGCGTACTACGCCGAAGCTGTCCGCTGGGCGCTGAGCGAGGGCGTCACCACCGGTACCGGTGACGGCAAGTTCAGCCCCGACACGACCTGCACCCGTGCCCAGAGCGTGACTTTCCTGTTCCGTGCCATTGGTAAGCTGGTCGATAGCAAGGCAGAGTTCAGCGATGTTCTTACCGATAGCTACTATGCAAATGCGGTGGCGTGGGCCGTGGAAAATGGCGTGACCAACGGCATTGGTGATGGCCTGTTCGGGCCGAACAATAGCTGCACCCGCGCACAAATTGTTACTTTCCTTTTCAGAGCCTATCAGGGGAAGTAAGAACCCAAGCGGCAGGGAGCCTCTATTGAGGCTCCCTGCCTTTCTCTGTATATCATGGAGCATGATAGCAATCAACTATGAACTCATCTCCATGCGCACATTTCTCAATCCGCAAAATACTCGGGCCTGCCAATCGAGGTGAAGCCGCTTTTCCCCGTCACCACCACATTATTCTCGCTGCTGGCACAGTGGATGACCATGATATTACCGCTGCTGTCAAAGCCGCAGACAATGCCGACATGGCTGTCACCCGGATAAAAGACAAGGTCTCCCGGCTGGGCGTCACTCCAAGCAATAGGCGTACAGTAGCTGTGCTGGGCCGTAGCCCCGCCGCCATGCCCAATGACGTATTGTCCGCCGCTCTGGTTGTAGAATACCCAATCCACCATTCCCGAACAATCCAGTCCGAAGGGCCGCACAGTGCCGGTGGTGAAGCTACCCTCGGCTGTAACTTTCATCGGCATTCCCCAGCGGGAGTCCCAACCGAGGACGAGTGACTTTCCGCCCCAGAAATAGTTGACCTTGCCCAAAAGCTGATACGCCGTCAGCACCACCTGCTTGCGCTCCTCGCTGAGATCCGCAGGGAGCTTTTTCATGATCTCTGCAACTTCCTTATCGCTGAGTGCAATATCCTGGTAGCTGCCGGTGAGCCGCATGAAGAGTTCCTCATACTCCGGCTGCATCAGTTCCTCCAGCAGCTTTTTCTGCTCAGTCGTGAAGTGATATGCCTCCGCCATTTGTAGATGATCTTTCACCGCAACCCGAATGTGCAGGATCACGGTATCTTCCTCATCCTCACCGCCGGGGACTGTCTCCAGCCAATAGGAAATCTCATTCATCTCCCAGAAAATCTGCCGCAGAATATCCAGCTTTTCTTCCGTCAGCGTCGCAACCTCGTCCGGCGACGATGCATCTGTCGTTGTCCGCACAGCATAGACCGCCAGCACATCCCGCCAGTTCGCCACCATAGCGGCACTGCCCGCGTTGTCCATATCCAGTTCGTCATAGGAGTTCTCCGCCTTGATCTGCTCGATCCGAGCGGCGAACTCGCCGTTCAATACGCTGACAGCTTCCGGCATGGTGTAGCCGGTACCGCTGTCCTCTCCGGAGAAAAAGATCCCAAAAGGCGACACGATTAGAAGTCCAATCAGGCAAATCACCAGCACCATGGCTACAGCTGTGCTCCCACCAGCCGCTATTGCCGCAAGCAAGTTTTGGGCAGCGGCAATGATAGCGCGCAGCGCGCGGCTCGCCGTCTGCGTGGTTTTTTGTATGGCAGCCTGTGCCGCCTTTGCCGTCCGCTGATATCTTCCCACCTCCGCCGCTTCTCTGGCTGTTTGAACTCCTGCCATCGATGCACTCGTGGCAGTGGAACGTGCCGTCTGCTCAGGCACCCGTCCAATCAGCTTGCTGCTCTCACGAGTCTTTGGCAGCGAAGAGGCAGTCTGCTTCAGCTCCCGCGGCAGCGGGGCTTGGTGGTTTTTGGGTGATTGGATACGGTTTCGTTCCTTAATTTTACTTCCGCGCGTTAAACCATCCACTTTGGATTCCGTACTACCGCAGCCAAAGCCATTGGTATGGGGCGCCTCGTTCCGGTGCAGGATGCGCTGCCTTTCTTGCCGTTGCCGTCTCTGCTGCTGTGATGCCACACGGCGTCCCCGTTCCCTGATAAAAGCCTGCTGCCCCTGCCGCTGCGGTTCCGCTGCCACTGTGACCTGTGTCTCTGTCTGTGCGCCGATATAAGTATCTTTTGCCTTGACCTTGGCGGCCTTTTGCGCGGCGTTCTGGCGCGCCTGCTGCCGTCCACGCTCCGCAGCGCTCTGCGGCTGCGACCCGGCAGAAGTGGTATCTTTTCCCTTGATAGCAGAAGGCTTTTGCTCTGTGGCATCGGCAGCAGGAGCGCCGCCCTCCGGCGGCTGCTCCTGCTGTTTCTTCTTCCGCTGCCGGGTGAGTTCCTTTTCTGCCCGACGCAGGCCGCGGACGGCAGTATCCTCAATGGTGTCGCCGCCGTACTCATCTGCCTGCCCGTGCTGAGCCGTATCCCGCAGCTGCGTCCGCAGCCGCTCCGAGCCATCGTCCAGACCTCTGTGCAGCAGTTCTCTGGGTGTCGATACCGCCTTTTCTTTGATGCGTTCAGAGAGCGTGGGTTTTTCTTTGATTTTTTTCATAGCACATCACGCAACAAGATCGGAGGGGCGGGTCGTCATCATCTGATACAGTCTGGTGTGGCGTGGAAAGCTGTCCACGAAAGGCACGATGGCGCTGCCACATTTGATGAGTCCACGCCCGGAGTCCACATTGGTGATGTAGGAGAGCTGATTATCTGAGATGTTCAGCAGGCGCGCCAGCTCCTCCCGGTCTGTGGCCGCCTGGTTCAGCATGATGAGGAATTCAGAGTTCGCCAGCATGGTGCGGGCCGTGTGGGACTGCAGCAGGTCTTCGATATTCTGGCTGATTCCCGTGCCGCAAGCCTGATACTTTCTCATACGCTTCCAGAGGGTGAACAGGAAATTGGCGCTGTACTCATGCTGGAACAGCAGATAGATCTCATCAATATAGATCCAGGTGTTGCGCTTCAGCCCACGGTTGCGGATGATGCGGTTGAAGATGCTGTCCAGCACCACCAGCATCCCCACCGGCAGAAGCTGCTTGCCAAGATCCCGGATATCGTAGCAGAGGATACGGGCATTGGTGTCCACATTGGTGGGCTTGGCAAAGGTGTTGAGACTGCCGTCTGTAAACAGCTCAATGGCCAGCGCCACATCCTGCGCTTCCTTTTCCGGCTGGCGGAGCAGCTCCGCGTGGAAGTCCTGCAAGGTGGGGACCGCGCCGTGATAGCCGCTGCGGATATAGTCCCGGTACACCTGCGCGGTACAGCGGTCGATGACGGATTTTTCCTTGGCGGACAGCTTGCCCGCCCCGATAAGCTGCTCACAGAGGGAGAGCAGGAACTCGGATTTCAGCACTACGGGGTTCTCTCCGTCCCCATAGCCCTGCTCCATATCCATGGCGTTGATATGGTTGGGTGAGGTGGCGGAGATGTTGATGACCTGACCGCCCAGTCCTTCGATGAGGGGCCGGTACTCCGACTCCGGATCGATCACGATGATATCGTCCTGTGTGGACAGCGCCAGTGACACCATCTCCTTCTTGGCGCTGAAGGATTTGCCGGAGCCGGAGACGCCCAGAATGAATGCGTTGCCGTTGAGAAGCTGCCTGCGGTCCGCCACGATAAGATTTTTGCTGATGGCGTTCTGCCCGTAGTACACACCGCCCCGGTCCCAGATCTCCTGGGCCTTAAAGGGCATGAGAACAGCCAGCGCTTCCGTGGTCAGTGTGCGCAGGGCATCGATGCGGCGCAGGCCCAGCGGCAGCGCCGTCACCAGCCCATCCGCCTGCTGCCAGTTCAGTGTCGTGAGCTGACAGAGGTGCTTGCGGGCGATAGACTGGAGCGTTTCCGTATCACTGTCCAGCTCTTCCTTGCTGTCTGCCAGATGTACCAGCGTCACCACAGCAAACATCATCCGCTGGTCGCGGGTGGTGAGATCATCCAGCATCTCGCGGGTCTCCTTGCGCTGCTGCTCCAAATCGTAAGGTACAACGGCGGAGAAGTTATTGTTGGCGTTCTGCCGGCGCTGCCAGTTGGTCACGTTGGTCTCCACGCCAAGCAGTCGGTTCTGCATCTCCCGCACCGCCTCGTCGGTAGGGACAGGAATGATGTCGATGGACAGCATGAGACTGCGGTTCAGGCTGGTGAGCTCATTGATCATGGAGTCTTTGATGTAGCTGGCATACTCTTTCAGAAACAGCACCCGGCCATATTTGCCGCCCATGATAAAATGGTCCTTTTTGAATTCCATGCTGTCCGGGCAGATGGCGTCCTTGAAGGAGCGCCCGTTCTTCATGTTCTCCCGGAGGTCAAAGCGGAACTCGCTTTCCTCTCCCACACGGTAGAAATCATGCAGGATGTGGAGACGTTCTGCCGCGTCCAGTTCCTCGCAGTGGGAGTCCATATGGTTCAGACGGGAAGAGGCGTCATGGACCATGCGGTCAAAAAACACGCGGGCTTCCTCTACATTTTTCTTGTGGACGGACAGGGTGATGTAACGCTCCTGCACCACGCTGTTGGACGAGTCCGTCACCTTATCCAGCAGCATGGCGTTGTATTCCTTGCGCCCACCGTCCAGATCATCTCCCTTGGGCGGGATGAGGATCTCCTGCTCAAAGTTTCGCTGGTCCAGGCGCTTATTGTTGATGGTGATCTTCGTGGTGGAGCCGGTGTCCAGCGCGTTCAGCAGCTCGGAATAGCTGAGAAACATGGCTGTCTTATCCTCTTTCGAGGCGATGGCGTAGTTGATGTCGCTAAAACGCAGTGTTTTGGAATACTTACTGCCAAATTGAAAGACCCCATCCGGCCAGATGCGGCGGATGGGGATGATGTCCTGTACAGATCTCGGAACCGTAAATCTTTCTTTGTCCTGTTTCAGTGTATTTTGCAGAGTTTTAATCAAGCTTGAGAGCCTCCTTTATCGTTGAATTTTCCAGAGCTTTGGCGTATATGTTGTCTGATTTGAACACGAGCCTGCGGGGAAACAGAAATTCCGAGCAGATATACGCAAGCAGGAAGCGTTCCAGCGTCATGCCGTTATACTGAAAAAAGCCGCCCAGGGCAAAGGGAAAGGCTGCAAGCACACAGACCCAGCCGATCTCCCCATTCCCCAGCATAGGGCGCAGGCCGAAATATACGCCCACTGCCACGGCGACCGCCAGCAGTGCGAACAGCAGCTGCCGCAGGGACAGGCCGAAGAATAAACTCTCCTGGTAATTTCGTACTTCTTTGTTGATGCGGACCTCCAATGGATCACCTCCGAGTTTTTTCTGAGTTTTGCTGAACAGACTCTTGCTTTGTCTGTGCAGTCATGGTACTATGCCACAAACCCGATGAAGGAGATCGTGACAAATGCTGTTTTTTATGATCACTGCCGGGCTTGGCGTCCTGGCGCTTCTCTCCCGGCTGGCCGCGCTGACGCGGATGACCATCCCGCTGCTGTACACCGTATCCATGCTGACGGTGTTCCACGGCTGGTATCGCGCCCATACCGTGCTGGCAGACCGCATCCTGTTCGCTCTTGTAGGGCTGGTAGTGCTGTCCTGGCTGCTTTCGCTGATTCGCTTTGTCTGCGATCTTGTTATGCAGGCGCGGGATGACGCTGCCGCCATGGAATATTTCTCCTACCGTGTTCGCAAAGCCAGAGAGCGCGGTGAGGATACCGTCAGCACAGAGGGGCTGTGGCGCTGATTTAGCCCAGCCCCATCAGTTCCCGGATGATCCGGTCGCTCATCTTGATCGCCCCCACCAGCACCAGCATATTGAAGATCAGTTCTCCCACATAGTTCCACACGATGGTGGCTGCCGCCAGCGTATCGTCCGCGATGGCGGGTGGGGATGACGCAAAGGCAGAAAAGATCACACAGGCCAGTACGATGACACAGCCCTCCATGCAGATGGCGGCATAGCTTTTCAGAAAGGCAACGCCAATACTGCTGGAGGGCTGTCCTGCAAAACTGGCCAGCGGGATGGGCGCGATGGCCGTGGCGATGTAGAGCTTAAAAAAGCGGCTATACACCGTCAGAATCATCACGAGGGATAGAACCCAGATAAAAAGGGAGCCCAGCAGCGTCACCGCCCAAAGGGGGATGGAGTCGATAAAACCCACATCCTCGATGACACTCACCAGTTCATCCGGTAATGTAGTGGCAGTCATCGCCGTCAGCCCGGAGGAATCCATGATGGTCGTCACCATGCCCTGGGCAACGCGAAACGCGCCGGTCATCAGCTCCATGCCCCACGATACCGCCGCCTGCGCCAGCACAAAGCGGATGAAGCATTTGAAGGCCACTTCCGGCTTCTTCATCTCGGTAAAGCTGCCGCAGGTCTTGACTACGCCCATGACGAAAAACAGCACCAGCAGCGCATACCCCACAGCCTTCAATCCATCGTTGATATTCACGATGACATTCCAGACACCGCCGCCCTTGAAATTCTCCGGTGATGTGGTGATGAGCTGCCAGATTTCCTCCAGCCTGCCGTTCCACATTTCCAGTGCGGAGTTTAAGTTGTCTACGATCCAGTTTCCACTTCCCATTCAAAATCACCTCCTACGGGAAGAACAGGGTGAACGGTATCATGCCGTTCACCCTGCCGCGTTTATCAGCCGGTGATGAGAGTGAGGATCTCCTTGGTGAAGGTGATGACGATACCGCCTGCCACCGTCAGCATACCGTTGGCACGCTGGGAGGGGTCATGGCTCTTGAGAGACAGGCCCACCTGCAAAATGCCGAAGCCCAGCAGGATGAGGCCAATGGCGCGGATCAGAGAGAAAATGAAATCGGACAGGTTGTTGACCACTGTCAGCGGGTCGTCCGCCGCCAGCGCAGGCACCGCGGTGACTGCCAGAAGCAGGGCGACACAGGCAAAAACGGAATAGATCCGCTTTGCCTTTCTCTCGAAATTTTTGTTGTTCAAATCATGTTTCATGCTGCAGCATTCTCCTTTTCATTGTCAAAATCAGTTTGGAACAGCGGCTCTCCCGGAATGGGAGGCTCCACCGTTCCGTGGTGGATGTAGGGCGGCCCGCCGCCATCCATCGTATAGCGGATGGCGGGATGCTCCATGAGCTCATACTTTTCGTCCATCACCGGCCGTGTGCCGCGGATGAACAGAATACAATACCGGTTATCCAGCATCCGCACCTCGTCCGGCGTCAGCAGTTCCCTGCCGCTCATCTGGAAGTTGGTGGAGTAGGACCCAGACCGCCCTTTGGTCTGCCCGTGGGTCTTGGTGTCAATGGTGGACTTGCCCAGCGCCTCGGAAATGTACTTGTGGGTGCTTGCCTCGTTGCCGCCCAGATAGAGCAGCGTGTCCGAGTTGCCGGGGATGGTTTCCCAGGAATCCTTGTAGAGTTCCTTGATCTGCGCCATGTTCTGGATGATGGTGCTGCAGGAGATGTTGCGTGAGCGCATGGTCGCAAGCTCCCGTGGCAGCCCCGGCAGATTGACCGATGGCGCTTCGTCCAAGATGAAATGCACATGACACGGCAGTGCCCCATGGTGGATCTGGTCGGCGCAGTAGTACAGTGTTTGGAATATCTGGGAGTACAGCAGGCTGACGAGGAAGTTGAAGGTCGTGTCATTATCCGGGATCACGGCATAGAGGGCGCACTTTCGCTCTCCCAGCGTGTAGAGATCCATGTCATCATGGTCGGTGACATCTTTGATCTGCGGCAGATTGAAGGGTGCCAGCCGCACAGCGGCAGACACCAAAATGCTTTTCGCTGTCTTGCCAGAGACAAATTGTCAAGGACTTTTTAATCAAATTCACAAAAATCTACAAAAAAGGTGCCAGAAGCACCGTATGGCTCCTGACACCTCGTTTGATAGATTACATTTTTCC
>ERZ791603.2920-NODE-2920-length-10158-cov-2.384638_pt1 | contig 10158 bp, 11 predicted proteins | sample MGYA00509966_ERZ791603 | MGnify/ENA primary metagenome ERZ791603 (study PRJEB30046, sample SAMN00791931) | human gut metagenome | study: EMG produced TPA metagenomics assembly of the A metagenome-wide association study of gut microbiota in type 2...
CTTGTTGCCATTGCCCGCTATGAGGACCGGTTTGTGGTTCCGACCTCGGGACGTGAAAACCGCGATGATGTCTGGGCCATGAAAGGCTCGGAAGGGCTGGCGCAGGGTGAAATGGAGGAAAGGCCATGAACGATTCCGATCGTCAGCTTCTGCTCGCCGTGTCGGGGCTGCTGCATTACCCCGAGGACGATTTTTTCGTTCAGGCGCGCTCGTTTGAGGAACTGTGCGATTTGCTGTCCGTGGTCCGGGCGTGCCCGCTGCGGGAGTTCATCCGGTCGGCCCGCTCGAAAGGCCTTTCCAGATTGCGCGAAGAGCACGTCGCCATTTTCGACATGGACAGCAAGTGCAGCCTGTCCCTTGCATGGCACCGCTACGGGGACGATCCCCGGCTTGGGCGCGCGCTGGCGGGCCTGAACGAATTGTACCGCGACGCGGGCTTTGAGCCCGTACAAGGCTTGCTGCCGGATTATCTGCCGCTGGTGCTCGAGTTCTTCGCGGCCGCGCCTGACTGGGCTCGGGTGGTGCTGCTCGACGGGTTCGGCAAGGAACTTATCGGCATTTATGCCGCGCTTGAGGCCCGGCATCCCGACAGTTCCTATGTCTCTCTGTTCCGGCCGATCGTCGCGGTTCTCGGCCTTGTCCCGGATCAACGCCTTCCCGCGAAGCGTTTGGAGCAAGTTTAGGTGGAGAGAGGGTATCGGGGGAAGAGGAGGAAACGTTTTTGAGCGTAGGGCTCGCCCGCGCGGTTTCCCTCTCTCCACCTTTTTTCCCCAACGTTTCTGGCTGATGGGGGAATTGCGGAGGTTCGTTCCGGTTACAGCCGTTCCAATATATTTCGCAATATATTCGGATAGAGAGGAGTTGTAGAGTCTTTCCCATCGGTCGGAAAGCATTCCCTCCGGGCGGGTATGGGCGATGGTCCCATACGCCGGGAGGCATTCTTAAGGAGGTCATATGCACTTTTTCTTTGCGTACTATCCATACATCTGCATAACGTTGTTGCTGGCGGGGCTGGCGTTCCGGTACGTGACGGATCCGGGCGACTGGAACGCGCGTTCCAGCGAGATTTTTGAGAAGACATGGTTGCGCCGGGGATCAATCATTTTCCACTATGCGATCATCTTGTCTTTCTTTGGGCATATTGTGGGCCTGCTCACGCCCGATAGCGTAATGCACGCCCTGCGGATCTCCATGGAAGCCCATACCGTGGTTGCCGTGGGCATGGGTATGATTCTGGCTCCGCTGGTTGTGGTGGGCCTCGGCATCCTGCTGTGGCGGAGAATCACGAACGAGCATGTCTGGGCCACGACCGTTCCTATGGACGTGCTGGTGGTGCTGCTCATTCTGATCAACGGCTGTACCGGGTTTTATCAGGCGTATGTGGCGCATTTTCCGGTATTTGTGACCGTTGGACCGTGGCTGAGGAGCCTTGTCGTCTTCCGGCCTGATGTGGTTCTGATGGAAACGGTGCCGCTGTTCCTGCAAATCCATGTGGTGAGCGCGTTTACGTTGTTCGCGCTGATTCCGTTCAGCAGATTGGTGCACATCTTCAGCGTGCCGGTCACATACGCGCTGCGTCCGTTCCAGATCTATCGGAGGCGGTATGCCGGACTTTAAGAACACTGTCGGCGGGCGTTTTTTGACCATGCTGGAAGCGCAGGCCCCCGCCAACTTCGCAATGGTCATGTCCACGGGCATCGTGTCCGTGGCCCTGCACCTGCTGGATTATCCCATCGGCGCACGTCTGCTGTTTTGGCTCAACGCGGCACTGTGCGTGGGGCTGGCGCTCCTGTACATCATACGGCTGTTCGTGTTTCCGAAACGGTTCGTCCAAGATTTCAGGAGCCACGGCGCGGGGCCGGGCTTCCTGACGGTGGTGGCGGGCATATGCATTCTGGGCAACCAGTTTGTGCTGCTCGGCAAAGATCCGGCTATGGGCGAGGCGCTGTTCTGGATAGGGAGCGTCCTGTGGATCGTGATTTTGTGGGGCGTGTTCTACTTCGTGTTCTCCGACGAACCCAAGCCGCCGCTGGAAAAAGGCATTAACGGCGCGTGGCTGGTCGCCACCGTGAGCACGCAGGCCATTGTGATCCTCGGCTGTATCCTCATCGATCATATGCCGTGGGACAAGGAAATCGCCTTCTTTGCGTTCACGGCGCTGTTTCTGCTTGGATTCATGTTGTACTTGTTCGTGATCACGATGATTTTTTACCGGTTTGCGTTCAAGGAGCTGGAACCGGCGCAGCTCAGCCCGACCTACTGGATCAACGCCGGGGCCGTGGCGATTACGACGCTGGCGGGCGCGGAACTGTTGTCGCATCCGGGCGCATCGCCGCTGTTGATGGAGTTTTTCCCGTTCATCAAAGGGCTGACGCTCATGGCGTGGGCCACGGCGACCTTCTGGATCCCGATGCTTTTTCTGCTCGGGTTCTGGCGGCACAGCGTGAAGCAATACCCGGCGGCCTACACCCCGGAATACTGGGGCATGGTGTTCCCATTGGGGATGTACACCGCATGTACGGCCATGCTGGCGAAGTCCCTGAATCTGGAATTCCTGTTGCCGTTGCCGGAAGTCTTCGTGTACGTGGCGCTGGGGGCGTGGACGGTGGTTTTCTGTGGTATGGTCATCACAAGGCTGGTAATGCTCCTGAGGGGGGATTGCCCGACGGCATAGCACCAATGGGGAGGCTGCCGAACGAGGCGGTGGTCCTCCCTTTTCCATAAAAAAGAATGTTAATTAGGAATTTCAACATGTAACATTAATGTTGCACCAAAACATGTGGTGCAGACGGCAAAATGTGTCTTCCCGAGATTACTGTTCCACGGAATTTCATATGTTGAATCACCAAAAAACTCCACCTTCCGATTCATGCCGGAAGGTGGAGTTTTTTGGTTTCTTCAGTCCGACTTCTTTGCCACAAATCGAACCTCGTCTCGATGTTCCGGGAGCCACCTGCACTTATGCAGGCACCACCACGACGTGATGATAAACCTACCATCCGCTTTCGCCTTTCTATCGGGATGAGCACCGGACAAATCACAATCAAGCGAGCAGAGCATCAACGCCTGATTACGTTCACCGTGTGGACAGCGAAACTTTTCCTCTTCCTCTGGCATAGGTAGTGGCATGACCTCTCTCTTTTTTGGGGAAGGAGGATACTGTATGGGATGGAATAGGGCAATCCTTGCTTATTATTTATAGAATAGCCTTTTTCTCTCTTAACTCCGGCGGCGACTGCCTGCCTTCCCTCTCGCTCTCGTAACTGCTCTTGCAGTGTTCCCTCTGCCAGAAGAACAGCCCATATCCACCACGCGCCAGGGCCATGCCCTCCTCCTACCCCTCTCTCGCCATATAAACGAGTACTATGTCAAGGGCAGGCGCAAAAAAGCCCCAACCGTGACTTCTAAACCGCCTACTCGGCGGATAACTAGAGTTTTTGAAAACAATATACTTATTTTTCAGCAGATTGTATTTCAAATCCTTCTGAAGGTTTCGTTTTGGTGAGCTAGATGTAACACGTTTATATCATGTGTTTTTTACACACAGGTTTTTCATGAAGTCAAAAAGGAAGTCCAAAACATCTTCCTCTTGGCAGTGCTCGATAAGGCGTTGCCGGAAATCTTTTTGTGTCTCTCCTTCTTTGGCACACTCGAAGGCCAGCGGCATGACATAACCATCCTTGACCACATCCGCGAGGTCAAATACCAGCGCGCCTCTTCGCGTCTTCCCGTGCAGGATGGGCATGGCGAAACTGCTCCCAAGACCACAAAGCGCCACAGCGGCATACCCATACGCGATATAGTTGCCATGATCCAGAAAGCCGTTGCAGACATCCGCTTTTGAGGTTGAACGCCGCGCGCCTTCTTCGCGAACGAATGAAAATCCATGTCCTCGCGCCAGATCCGCATACAAACGTTTGGCCCAGCGTGCCTCCGCCAGCAAAAGCTCCTGAACATCTTTGGCCTGTTCCAGATCCGAATGGAAACGCTCCAGTACGGCATCGGACAGTACTATTCCCAGTTTTTGCAGGTAGCTGTTTTCCCGCCAGCACTCCGCCGTCATCTGCGCGCGCCGCCTGAGGAAGCAACGGGCTTTCTCCAGTCGGCGTGCGGGGTCAAACCACATTTCCGCCCATGCCTGCATATATTCCGTCGGGCGGTACTCGCTTTGCGGCGTCATGAAAGCGATGTCGCATACACTGAACAGCGGCGATCCTCCCGTTCCGCAAAAGCCCACCATCACGTTGGATGCCGCCATACGCCGCATAGCGGCATCTGTGATGGAAGTGCCTTTGCCCAGCAACAGGAATGCCGTGTTCCGTTCGGGAATGTTGAACATCTGCTCGAACTCACCCCCGTCCTGCGTCAGATAGACGATACGGTCATCCTGCTGCACTACCCGGGCATGTTCTAGATAGAAGACATTAGCCCGTTTGGAGAGTTGAAGCGGCCGTGGTTCGCTGTGCCTTTTTATGCCCACGGCAACTCCGGCAGGCTAAAGGGGCTGCTGGTCACACAAAACCCATAACCGTTGGGTGTGCATTCCTCCCGTTGCGGTTCTCCTTGTTCACGGTTCACCACCAGTGAGAACCGCTGTCCCGTTCCTGCGCTGCGCAGTATGAAATACGTCATTTTGGCTTTGCGGGCGGTTTCCATGCGTCGTCTTCTCAACAGTCCATGTTCCTCGCCCTCATGACGATCCGATGATAAAGAGGGCACTCTGTATCTGACGAAACGTACCCACTCACCGCAAAAGTCGGCAGGGACAGCCCGTGGATAGGACAACCGGGCGTAATCGCGGAACCACGGCTGTGAAATCACGTTTTCCGCCAGCCAGTCCATGTCTTCACGGGAGGAAGCGAAAACGCGCAACGCCCCCGTCAAGGGGGGAGGCAATACGGCCAGTTGTTCCCTCCCGGGGAAAGCGACGGCAAATGCTCCGGGGCGCTGGGTGAATATGCCGTGCAGCAAGCTCAACATTCGGTTCCGCAGCACCGGCCCGCTTGCGCCCGTATCGCCTCCCACGATCAGCGGCAGGGCATCACAATACCATTGGGGCCTCATGATCATTCACTCCCCGAAAAGACGCCGCCACGGATAATGCAGGCCAGCAGGAACAGCCCATCGGGCGTCATGGGGTCCAGCTCGCTCACGCGGAGCATCAACTTGAAGCCGGATGCATCGCCCTTGTTGCGGAAGAATTCCTGTGCATCGAGGCTTGCGCCGTTGGGCTCCACGGGCAGCGGCACACGGCGCTCCTCATAGGCCGGATACCATGTATCGATGGTACGCAGGGCATTGCCGATCTTCTGGTCACGCAAGGCCGCCTGTCCCATGATGCGTACGCTGTGCTGATCCTGTCCGTCCGGCGCGCCTCCTACGCAATACAGGGGGCGGGCAAACCCGCGTGCCTTATTCTCAAGGTAGTTTTGCGAAGGGAAGACTTCAACAGCCCCACCGACTCCCAGATCGACGTGGGCCGTCACCCGTAATTCTGTTGTCGGATCGCCTTTCCAGCCGCGCGCCAGCACTTCGGTCACAGTACGCTCGTCATCGCTTACCTCTTCAAAATGATTGAAGGGAGTCGACAGCGCGTCGAACATTTTTTTCGTACCGTCGGGCAAGAGCACCTCAACCGTAGCGGAACTTGCCACTGTGCGGTTACGCCACAAAAAACGTCCGTTGGCGATGTTGCGCACATAGCGGCAGGCCAGGTGAACCAGCGCCTCACTCTCCTTGGCCCGGTCGACAAACGCCGCCAGATCGGCCTTGAAGGCGTTCAGGTCATCCATGGAGTCTTTCTGTCCGGGGGCGCAAGCGAACAATGCCTTTTGTATGTCCATGCCGCGCAGGTTGAAACGCACTTGCAGGGCCGACGCATTGGCGTCGAGTTTGGCGCTGTCCGTGGTCTGGATATTGGATACTTCATCTCGCTTGGCGCTGGCGGAAGCCGCTTGTCCTTCTTTGCTGGCTTTGTTGATGTTCTGCGTTCCACGGATGCCGTGCCTCATCACCCACAAAGGGCTCAGGTTCCCATTGTCCAATTCGTTGTAAAAGAGGCCATCCGTCACCAGAAGGCAGCGCTGAAACGACAGTACGCCCGGAAGTTTGTTCATTTTCTTTGCCATGATGGTATCTCCTTACATATCCTCAGGTTCCGTTTGTTCTTGCCGCAGCACGAATGCGCCCCGCCGATCATCCAGCCACACGGGACGCCAGAGAGCCTCTTCCGCATCCGCTTCCTTCCGCCACTGGCGCAAGGAACGGTATTGCACCATGCCGACCAGAGGCTCGGCAAAGGCATGTGTATATCCGCAGCGCGCTCCGCCGCGATGCTCAAAGGACGTGATCGCCGCATAGCCGAGGCAGGTTGCGGACAGCCATGTGTTGTCCTCGCCCGCCGAAGGCTGCGCTCCCAACGCTTCCACCAAAAGTTCGGCCTGATTCTTGCCCTTGTCTTCGAGCATATCTCGTCTGTCCGTAACGACATACCCGTTCCCGACGCGATCAAACGCGGCCTCCAGAGAATCTTCGAGGACGATTTCGCCGTGCCCCGTCACGAGGCCGCCGGACAGCCGCGCCCGGTGCAGAAACTCACGGGCTTCCTTCACGCCCGCCACCTGTTCCAGTTCCCAGATGATGCTCACGCGCAGATGGGCACAGGCCACGGGCTGTAAGGAAAGGGCGTGTGGGTTTTTCGAAGAGTAGTCGCTGCCGTTGGCCGACTTGCCGAACGTGAACGCGGCGGCTCGCCGTTGCTGTGGCGAAAAGACGCCATAAAAAGATTGCCCCAGCGCCTCGCGGTTGTGGTGGATCAGAGCCATGCCCGTCACTTTCGCCCCTCCGCCCAGATGAAAGCAGAGCGCTTCTCCGAGGCCGTAGGCAGCGAAGACCGGCGGCCCGCCCATCAGGAAAGAGGCGGAAAGCATGTTGGCGGCCTGAACCCGCACGCGGGGAAAGACAAGATAGCTCATCGAAACGCCTCCTCCAAAAGCCCCGCAACCGTCGCGGTTGCCGTCACATCCAGAACCATCACTCGGTTTCCGTTGGCATATGAGGCATGTTCCATGCCGCCGATCACCAGCCACGCCATATCGCGGGGCCATGTACTGTCGCGTAAGGCGGGATCAAGCAAGCCGCGCATCGCAATCGGCCTCAACTCCGGCGAGACCAGCGCCTCGGTTCCTGTTTCAGGGTTCTGTTCCTGCGGGAGCATAACGGCATAATCCCGCAGCATTTCCCGTGCCTCGTCAGCCCGCTGCAGGACAGCGGCCGCGATGTTCCCCAGAAGGGCTTCCTCTTCCTCCCGCGCTTTCAAATCGGTTCGCCCGGGCGTGGCGGACTCCCCATTGTCCAATCCATGCCGCCGCCGAAAATCCGCGTAGGCGAGCAGGACTTGCCGCAGAGGGCCGGACAGGGAAAAATCGATAGATATTCCTTTGTAATAGAGGGAAAAAGCTGCTCTCAATCCATCCGCGCTGCGTGGCGCATCCACAAAGAGCGGGCGCTGCATGACCCGTACGAGACCACCAACGTTCTGGGGATTGGAGCCGCCGATGCCGAACTGCGCCTGCCGTAGCTTGCGCATCTTCATGCGGGGGGCGTTCCCCACCTCCTCTCCGTTTTCGCTTCCCTTCCTCTTCACACGCGGCATTATGGCGGGGCACCAGCCCGTTGTCCTTTTCGAAGAGCAGTTCGCATATCCCGCCCGCTGTCATGGGCGTCATGGACACATAACCACCTTCAGCGCCTTCTTTGGGAATCAGGATCTGGCGCAAACGGTGATCCACATGCTCAACGCCGACGCTGAAAGCCGAGGAGCACGCCCCGGTCATGGCGTCCTCGATGGCGCGGCGTTCTTCTGACGATGCGGCTTCCGCAAAGGGATTGCCCCGTACCACGGCATTCACCTGTTTGCAGATGCCCGCCACCGCCGCGCCGCCCTTGCCGTAGTCCAGCGAAAGGGACACCCCCCGCGCCATCAGCGTACGGGCCGAGACATAAGGGGCATCCAGAGCATCGTCCGAAGCGAGGCGCACCCCCGCGAGGGCCGCGTTGGAGTTGACCGTTTTCGAGCTGAAATGAACAAGTTCCGCGATTGTGTTGCGATAGGTTTCTGGTGGATAGGCTTTCCACAGTTTTTCATTCTTGGCTTGGCGTTCCTGCTGTCCGCCGTCCGCCTCCATGTTCGCTTCATCCATCCTTTCTCTCCTTGTCATTCCGCCGCCGGACGGCGGACAATGCCGAACCCCTTGTCATATTCCCATCTGTCGGTATCGCTGTATGAAACCAGTTCGGCCGAGAGCGCACGTTCTTCGTCCACCCCGACAGCTTCGCATTGGGCGCGCATGGTTTCGGCATCCAGCCACAGCCATGCGTTGGGCAGGGCATCGACTTCACGGAAGGAACGCTCGTCGCGCTCCACCCACTGTCCGCCAGAGCCACGCCGTTCTCCCTGATATACAAATGCCTCGTAACTATCGCCAAGGCGTTCGGCGTCACGTCCCAAGCGCCACGTTTCCGTTCTTCCCATACGATTGCGCAACGGTGTCTCGTTGTAAACCCATTCGGAAAGCAGAGCGGCCGGCGAATGCTCCGCAACGAAAGAGTATTCGCCGGTCTCTGGCCCAAAATACGGAAACAGCCGTTTTGCAATGGCCTTGTCGTCGCGTCTGGCAAGGCGGCAATCCTCGCCAAGGCGTACGTCCGCCGTTATGACAAGCCGCCCTTCGCGCCACGGCAGGATTTGGGCCAGATCATGGATGGAGTACCTTTCTTTGTCTTTCCCTTCATAACCGGGCCAACAAAACGCGGGCGCGCGCGGTTCACCCCTGTCGCTGTTGCGGCAATGCCGCCAGTTGAACTGCGGCACGGCAATGTTGGGAGCATCCCCGCAAGGGCGCAGGCGGTGACGGTTGACCCGGCCGGCGGCCTGCACCAGCGATTGGGCGCTGGACACGTCCAGTACGGCCCAGTCGAAGTCGTGATCCCGCCCCACCTCTTCCACCGGAGTGGCAACCACGATGAAAGGCACGTCTGGGCGCTCTTCGTGCGCGGCTTCATCCAGAAAGGCGCGGATCTCGTGGTCAGCCACGATATGCCTGTCGCCTTCCGCACGTGAAAGCAGAAAATCCAGCCTCTTTTCCTTGTGGAAGCGGGCGATGTGCCAGTCGTTCGCATGATAGCAAGCAACACGCGCCTGTGGCAGTTCTTTCGCCAGATGCCTGGCCATGTCCACGGCTGTTGCGATATTCGCCACGCGCACCAAGCCAAAGGAGTACGCCACGCCGGAGCGGGCATCCGTCAGGGCGTGGCGGGCGTGCAGTTTTTGAACTCCCGCAGTCACGGCACCCATCCATGTGCTGACGCTTTCTTCAGCCATCGGGAGCAGTTCGGCATGGCGGTACACGGGTAAGGCGGCTATGGCCTCCAACTGTGCGGACACCCGGCTGTCGTACAGTGCAAGCAGGGCCGCAGCCCTTTCCGCTCGGCCTTTTTCCGGCACATGGGGTACGGCTTTTATGAGCGGCGGCAGGGCGTCATCAATGAACGCCAGCACATACAGCGTCTTTGCCTCGGAACGGGGCTTTTCCTCGTCAGTGCAAGCGCTCTTGCCATGCCGCAATGCGCGCGCCATTTCCGCGCCGGAAGCATAGGCCGCTTCCACGGCCTGCGCTACGGGGCGGGACAGTGTGGCTGAGGAACAGATGACGTTGCGCCCGAAAAACGCGCACCATTGGACAAGGCGCAGTACGGCGACAAGGGATTCGGGGTCATAGGAATCGATTTCGTCGAGGACAAGATCGGCACTCATGAGGCGCAGCAGGGCTTTGACGTGATGCCCTTGCCGATGTGGCTCTCCGGCGGCGATCAGGTAGTCGATGGTGGAAACCAGCAGAGGAGCGCCAACGATGCGCCGCTCCTGCGGCTTGGGGAAGAAGGATTCCAGCCATGCGGGCAATGGCCAGTTTCCGCCGGAGGTCAGCGCTTCCGTTTCCGCAGGATTGCCGTCATCGTCTGACCAAGGGGCGGCAATGTTTTCTTTCTCTTTGATGTTGGAAGCATTGAACAGTTTCCGCGTCACGTCATCGCCGATAACCGTAGCGAGATCGCTGTCGGAAAGGCCAAACTGGCATTGCAGGGCCCGCCCCGTTTGTA
>ERZ791603.2921-NODE-2921-length-10152-cov-2.417352_pt1 | contig 10152 bp, 21 predicted proteins | sample MGYA00509966_ERZ791603 | MGnify/ENA primary metagenome ERZ791603 (study PRJEB30046, sample SAMN00791931) | human gut metagenome | study: EMG produced TPA metagenomics assembly of the A metagenome-wide association study of gut microbiota in type 2...
AGTTTTTGATTTCGCCACACCGATCACCTCCTCCTGTGGCTTCTACTTACCTTGCGAGGTTGCGGTCGGTTCTTTTCCTGGCGTTTCTTTTCAGCTGCAAGATCCTCCGCTGCCTCGGCGTACTCTATGATAAATTGTGTTAATCTTCTTTTTTCGATGTCGCAGACTGAGGTGTGGAAGCATCTGGCGTAGTCTCTGATTGCTCGTCTGAGTTGTCGTCCGCTGATGCGCCCGATGCAATTAAAAAATTTCTTCCCACCTTTGTGATCTGGATCAGGTCGGGACCTTTTACGCGCTCAAGATCCTCAAATGCGTAGTCGCCATTCACTGCAATGATAGAAGCGAAGCCGAGATACAAATGGAGACCGTAGTCAAGTTCCATCGCTCCGGAGAGGTTCCCGCCCTTGGAGCCGGATGCTTTCATTTTCTTGCTTTCTGCTTCCGCAAAAAGTTCACTTGTGATCTCGTCCGTGTCATACTTTAACTTCTGGACTTTCTTGTCGTTGATCATGATGGCTTTTTTTAATTCGATTGTTCCGTTCATTTTGTGTCCTCCTTAATCCTGATAATTCATTACAATTGTAATTACCTGCACCAGAACTTTCTGAATCTGGTCGTAAATATGATGATCGTCAGTTCTAAAATGTGAGTTTAGTTTTGCATCTTCATTGCCTTTTCTGTAGCAATCTTCCATAAAATCAATACAGTATATATCATCTTCCTTGATGATTTCTCCATTGTTTCTCCATTCAGAAATCATTGCTTCTTCAACCAGTGTATTTACAACATCATCTGAATCCTCGTTACCGTTTAAATATTCCACGCAACGGTCAATGAATCCCAACTTGTCAACGTACATATACGCTTTTGCTGTTCCAGATGTATACTCTCTGAACGCCTGCTCGATCTGTTCTTTGAAGTCCTCTGGCAAATTAGAAATATCTACTTCCAGTCCTCTTGGAAGATTTATTGTGTATTTTCTCATTTCGTGTCCTCCTGTTTCTTAAAATCCATCTTCAAGTCATAAATAAACTGGCAAAGTTCCTCTGCAATCTCGTCTGCATTCTCTACATTTGCAAGATGTCTGACGTACTGTTTACCGCACACGACGCAAGTTAATTTTCTGATTGTTTCCCAAACCTGCCATGCGATAATGGTAGAATCAAAAGCATCCGTCATCAGAGAATCTCTTCCGCTTCCGTTGTCGTCTCTGAACCACTTTTCTCTCGGCGCTTTTAATGTGGTTGCAACATCTTCTCTGGTAAGACAACCTTTGTATTTTTCGTCAATGCGCTTTTCCAGTTCATCCAGAAGTTCCTTCTTTTCCTGTTCTGTCATTTCACATCCTCACTTTCCCCATGTAAGCAACTGACACGCTATCAATTTAGATTTACGTTCATTTTCCTTGCTATAGCTTCTATAACTGTCACTGTTACGCCGTTTCCTGCCTGTTTGTATAACTGGCTGTCGGAATTTACGAACTGTGCTTTTTCGAAATAATCATCAGACCAACCTTGCAGTCTAAAGCATTCTTTTGGGGTCAGCTTTCGGATTGCTATGTAACACTGATATTTTTCATACCAGACCGCATATACAACCAATTCTTCCGACACTTGAACAAATATCCCTTGATTGCAGCTTGTGTCTAGTGTGTTTGCAATCTCTTTCCCAACTCTTCCTCTTCTTGTCTTACTACCTGGAACTGATAAATTCACAGCATCGACACCAACTCTGCACTCTGAATATCCTTGTTTTGTTGCTTCTGCTACCTTTACGCAAATATCTAAATTATTTTCTTGCGATTGTCCTCTAAGTATCGAAACTTTATTTCTAGGAGCAACTTTACTGATTGTGCTTGCTGTAATGTTTTTGAACTTAACAGCAACAGCCGTAGCACCTCTGTCTGTTTGGCAAGCGAAATTTACTCCGCTGTTTTTCTGGTATTGATTTTTCAATGTTCTGCATGTTCCATCTGGCATACAATTAAATCCAGTAGGTTCAATCGCTACGCCATGTATATCTGCTCTTGTAAGTGTAAACATTGGCTCGCCATTGTCTTTGAATCTCCGTCCATTCTGACGTTTTTCTGCGCGATCTGGTGTCAATACTGGAATTGCAATCTTTGGATTATTCCCGTGCCCTGCCGAATGGCAATTTGCAATACCATCAGTCGAAAGAATTTTGCCGTCCTGAGACGAGCTTATTTCACCGATAATTTTTATGGATACTTTGGGTTCTGTGTTTCCTCCCGGCTTCGTACTGATTGTTGGAGCTAATCCATCATCGCTATAAACTCTATCTCGCTGTGAATTTCTACCATTAAGACAACTAAAAAGATTTAACGAAACACTATTTTTTTCGTCTGTTCCTTCGATAGGAAATATTTTTGAGGTACTTCTCCCTCTAAGATGTCCGATAATAAAACATCTTTCCCGGCTTTGCGGTACTCCGAAATCTTTGGAGTTGAGCACCTGCCATTCTGCATCATACCCCCCCCTGCTCCATTTCAATGAGCAATCTGGCGAAATCCCATCCTCCATTAACACTAAGCAAATTCTTAACGTTCTCAATGAAAAGGTAAGCGGGTTTATCTTCTTCTTTGAGCTGTCCGATAAGGTACATAACTCTGAAAAACAAACTTGAACGGTTTCCTTGAAATCCAAGTTGCTTTCCGGCAACTGAGATATCTTGGCAAGGGAATCCGAAGCACCAACAGTCTGCTTTTGGGATATCATCGGCACACACTCTTCTAACGTCATTTGCGTACCATTCTCCATTTCTGTATTCATCTTTTAAAATCTCCTTCTGCCTTTTCTTCTGCGGTAATTCATTCAGTCTCTTTCTTTGTTCGTCCGTCAGAAGATGCATGGAAATATAGCTTGCTGTAGCAAATTTATCAAACTCGCAAAAACCGACACATTCATGTCCAGCTAACTCCATTCCCCTTCTAAAACCACCTATTCCGGCGAACCAGTCTATAAATTTCACTCTCACATCCCCCAATCCTGTCTCGTACTGTCATTTCCGGCTACTCCATTCCTCTTAGCCGTAGTTCTTCCGTTAATCCCGTACATTTCATACAATCCTTTCGTAGCACGTATGCCGTTCCAATGCATAGAATCTGTTGGTTCATGGTAGAGTTTTATAAAATCATCCACGCTATAATGTATTTTGGGATTTCGCTCTGTGTAATCTCTTGCCCGGTCTTCACTGCCATATCCGCATTTCGGTGCAAGTTTTATGAATTCTTCTTTTTTCATCTTCTTGAAAGGAGCCGATATATCTTTGCCCGGCCGGAGCTCCGCACTCCTTTCTGTTTTTATTTTCTTACAACCCTAAATTTCTTTTTTCTTTCATGCATTGGTTCTTCATTTTCGTGATATTTCCCGGTCACATTGCAAACCATATTCTCCATATCTACCCAGTTAATTTTGATAATAGTTATTTCGATTCCTTTATAACGATCATCAATAATCAACTTCTCACCCTGTTTAATGAGAGTATTCTCGGCATCAGATTTCATCTCGAACGAAAATGTAGTCCGCATCATTTTTCCTCTTGGCTCTTTTTCGTAATAAAGGCAATTCCGTTTATGTTCCAAACAATCACCACCTTGCGAATAATGTTTTTTACACGTAAGACATTCTGATTCCATCATTTCACCTCATTTGCTACCTGGAACCCCATTCTAGCAACATTCCTAAGATTATCCCTAATCAGTGCCTTGTTCGGCTGTCTGTGCCTTTCCAGATACTCCCAAATTGATTCATCGTCTCTTTCCGGTTCATTCGCCAGATAGTCCACGGAATATTCATACTCAGCTTTCGCTACCTGTAAACACTGGATCATGTAATCTGTCTTTTCTCCTGTGTTCATGGTTCTACTCCTTTACCCGGCACATTTCTTCGTATACTGCAAAGAATTTTCCCTCATGCTCTTTGCAGTATTCTTTCAAAACCCTTTTCATTGCTTCAGCTTTTACTTCCGTGACATCTTCCTCGTACACGCATTTTTTCGTATAGCCTAAATCTTCAATCACTCGGACAATGTTAGCAAATTCTGTCTCAACCTCTTTCTTCTCGTGGTCTTTCTTCCACCGCTTGATGATTTCAATTACTTTGTCGGGATGTTCTCTTCTGTAATCCGAACAAAACGCATATCTAGATTCTTTAACGAGTTTTCCTAACTCGCAATTTATGCACCCTCTTGCGCACATATCTCCCAATGCCTTGATTGCTTCTTCTGCTGTCAGTTCGCCTAATAGTTCGCACTCCGACCCAAAACTAATTCTCAAAACATGTCCATTGCCACAATCTACGTTAAAACCGTCTTTTAAATCAGCAAGACCATATGTAGCAGGTTTGTTAGTAATAACACCAATTTTTCCTTCTGCGCCATAACAACCAAAAGTTGCTCTGACAATTTTAATTTTATCGCCAACCTTATATTTCATGGCTATCCCTCCTTGATTTTCTCTTTTTGGATTTTTTCAAAACGTATTTATCGCAATCACTTGCGCTACAGCCTCTTGAATGCCCTGTTGCGCATATATAATCACACCTTAAACCCGCATTTATTAGTTCTGACTGAGTCATCCTGTACATACAAGTACGGCACAAATGTCTATCAGAATTGATTCCTTTAGTTTTCGATTTGTCTTGAAAACAAATTCCACAATCTTTTAACCATCTTTTTATTGTTTTCTTTGACACGTTATATTTTTTTGCCATCTGTTCCAGTGTTGCACCAGACCTGACGCTAAATTCCAAATCTTTTTTGTTGTATTTTCTATGCTGACCACTATTAGGAATATCTCTATCGTTAAACGTGTCCATTTCCAAATCAATGTATTTATATACTGTTGTTTTAGACACATTTATTTTTTTCGCAATCTCAGATACTCCAATTCCGTTATGAAACATCTGGAAAGCGAGTGAACTATTTGTCATCAAGAAGTTCTCCTTTCAAATCTTTAATCATACCCTCATAATCAACTGTTAACTCATTGTTTTGTTTGCTGTTGTCGGATTTGTTTATCTTTGCAGACAATAATTTATTATTATTATTTTCTCCCATTAATCCGGAGCAAGCATTTTCATTAACAGCCTTTATAATATCGTTCATGTATGATGGAAGTTTTTTTAATTCAATTTTTTTTGCAGACTCTATTCTGTATGTCCGCATAAATTGAGAAGAAACAACCGATTCGTTGTAGCTACAGTCCAAAGCCCACGCCCTTAACTGTTCTGGACTTCCTACTGCTCTTTTTACTGTTCCGGGAAGTTTTTCAAACTCTTCCACAGAGTTGTACCCGCTATTTTTTATGGCTCTGTTTACTAATGACCACGCTTCAATTTCATTTAATTCTTTTTCGGAAACAAAATTTTGCATCTTGTCAATCAGTTGTCCAGGAGAAGGTGCAAATCCAGAAGGATCCGACCGAATGTATGCTTTTAGTGCCAAAGATGCTTGATCGTATGTGCAATCAGATAAGATGTTCGCCCATGTGTTTGCAGCGAAATCCACATCAACAAGCTTAAAATTAGGATATGTAGCCATCATAATTGCAAACAATTTTTTTACTTCAAGGCTATTCAATAAGACCACCACCAATCAAATCTTCTACAATATGTCCAAACTGTCCAGACTGAGTGTTATCGTTCGGAATTTTCGTACTTGCACCGGAAGTATTAGGTTTGTTATCGTAATTTCCATCGAGTACCTTCGGAAAATTATTTGGCTTAACAAACCAGTCAAAATTGAACCATCCAGCATTTGCATTTGTTTTGCCTTGTAAAAAATCACTTTGTGCAACCTTTTCGATTGCTTTAAGTACATTGTCAACGCCGTATTCGCTTATTCTGGCAACCAAACATTTAAACCTAGTGGAATTACTAGACATTCTGGAAACTGGTTTTATTCCGTGCTGTGATAGTGTATTCCAAGCGTCCAAACATCGACGTGCATCCGATATTTTGGAATCAGTTTCTCCGATATATTTATTATTTTTTTCTAAATCTATGTCTATATCTTTACCTTTATCTATATCTTTGGAAACATTTTGTATACATTCTTGGGTGATGTTATTTTCTGCGAACGTATATGACTTGTTTGTCTTAACTAGGAGCATCTCTCTTTCTTCCTGATATACCGTTGGTGTGTACCTGTCAGATTGAATACAATTGTGCATTTTCCAATGTTTAATTACGATCACGCCATCTTCAAAACACAAAACGAATCTTTTCGCTATCAGAAGCTTCAAATCATCGTCGCTGCATCCTATCAACCTCACAATTCTCTTTGGATTCCCAACAAATCCATCGTCGTCCGCTCTCATGTTCAGATGAAAATATAAGCATTGAGTAGATAATGGCATATCGAGAAATGCATCAGAATCTACAACATTCATGTTGAACATTCTTTTTTTAGCCAACAGCCCTCTCCCCTTTCATGTATATCGTTCTTATATCATATTTCCTGTCGCTTGAAAGAAATCCGTTCCACCGGCAATCGGGATAAGGACAATTAAAGCAGTTTGGGTGGCAACATAATTCCGGTCTTGAATCTTTTTGCGGATTCCTTTTTTCCTTTACTTTCAAATTACATCCGCAACTTACCATGTATCCGTTTGCAACAAGAGAAGCGATTCCCTCTTTTATTCTTCCACAATCGCATTTGCATAAAAACATCGATTGTGTTTTTCCTGTTGTCGGAAAACGCTTTTTATATACTCTTTCTACAGTAAGATGACCGAATCTTTTTCCAATGTATGACTCATCGTATTTATTCATCTTCTACCACCTCTACAGTTACCTCTACCCTAGGGTTTTGCCTGTCAACCTCGAAGTATAAAGTCGGAGTAAGAACGTCGTCATACCCGTCATTACAGATAATTCTGCACTTCTGTAGTGCATCTTCAAATGATTTGATGAACGCTGATGCAGTATTCATACGATCGTGCATCTTGTTTTCTACATAAAACCGGTAATGAATTATAATCGGTTTTTCGATTCTTTTACCTTTTAGTTTGCTAAGGTTGATAAACTTCATGCACAAGGCATCGTTTCTGTTTTTTATGATATTCCGGTACTTCTTCGTCCTGTGATCGTACACTTTACCGGATAAAAGCTCGTTTAAACCACTCTTAAAACCCTTTACGGTTACATGATATTCCACTATTTCTCACCATCCTCAATGTCTGTAATTTCAGCAACAGTATCAACTGCATCTACTTCGTTGTCTTCTTTGAGTACATCGTTCAAATTCTTTTTGTTAGATGTCTTATTTGTATAAAAATCGTTATCAAGCATTTCTTCTTTTGTGTACAGACCACTTGTAATCTCAGGGCAGTTAAGATTTGCAAAGAAAGACGCTGCTCTGTATCTGAGCATGAGCTGCGGTAATGTTTTCCACTTTGTACCATTCTTTTTAGTCCAACCCTCTGCATCTGCCATATCCATTGTTACGTTAATACCGTCAACTCTTCTTCCGTCTTTGGTTGTCCAGCACTTACAAGAATACGGTTTTCCACCTTTTTCAGCTTCCTCGAATTGCAATTCCATGTCATATTTCCCAGAATTGTTAATCATTGCAATTAAAAAGCTACTTTTCCATGTCGGTTTTCCTTGTATTACATACAAATTCTGCATTACCATTAGCGGGTCAATGTTGAATTTTTGCGCCTGTGATATAGCAATCAGACAGTTTGCATCATTTCGCTGAAAAGTTTGTGGAACAATCGTACTCGAAGAAAGCGCCTTTGCCATTTGCGTTGCCATAATAAAGTTGTCGGACGTTCCGAAGATTACAAGGCTATAATCAGTAACCTTGTTGTTGTTTTTGTGTTCAACAGGCTTCTTTTCTTCCTGTACAGCAACTTCTGTCTGTTTTTTGTCTTCCATTTATTCTTCCTCGCTTTCTTCATCATATCCATAAGCTTTCTTCATCCATTCCGGGAGTCCAAGACTGCTTATTTTAATATCATCCTTAAATCCCATGTACGCAGGAAAATCGTTCTTTTCCAAACACTCCTTATATGTCTCAAGAAGAGAAGCCCTCACCTCGTTGCCTGATCTCATAAAAAATTCATCTGCTTGTAAAATATTCACGCAATACGGTGGATTTTTTTCTTGCGCTATGAATACAAATTCAAAATCAAGTCCGGTATTTGCTTTAAGACCAGCGCAGTAATGTGACGCTTGTATATCATATCCTAGCTTTATGGCATCTCTCATAAACTTCTCTGTTTCTGCGCACTGGCAAGTCTTTAGGTCAACGCATATCGGTTGCCCTCCTACTTTTCCAAAGCTATCAGGTCTGCACTTGCACTCGAAACCACTTTCTTTGTCAATCCAAAAAAAACTTTTTTCGTGCTCTCCGTATATAAGTTTTTTTGCAAATGGAGTGGAATACAAAGCATTTCTCATCGCATCTATTGTTTCGTACATCTCTTCAGAAATAACTTCTTTTCCTTTGTTTTCCTCAACAAATTCTTCCCATTCTTCTTTACCGGCTTTTGTTCGCCTGTTTACATTTGGAGCTACCGCAAATTCGTTGTAGAAATCATATGGCTCTAAACAATACTTGTGGTATGCTCGTCCAAACTGTAGAGCCGGAGTATCCTTATTTTCTGGATTGTCATGAAAATATTTGTAATGAGCCATGCTCTGTGCCATCCTCTTGATATCAGTAGACGACAAACCAGAATGTGCTCTGTATTCACTCTGTGTCATTACTATTCCTGTCTGCATTATTTCTTCTCCTCCACATCAACTCCACAGATCAGCGCAACTAATTCTCTATCTGGACAACTTTCATTATCAGATATGTTTTCATCTGCTTTCTTATAATATTTGTCTCATTTGCTTTCTCCATGATTTTGAAAAGCAATTGAATAGGAAGTGTTACGTTAATTCCTTCTAAATTCATAGCATTCTCCTTAACCTTTCATTCAGACAATCGTCACACCAGTTTTCTCCGCAAATATCCGTGATGTAATCCCCTTCATACAGTGGTTCACCGCAGATATCGCAATACGCTACTGGCTTCGGTTCGTCTGGAAGTGCGGTTTTCCATTCATCGTATCCCTCGATCATTCCGGATCACCATTTTCCTCTCTTTCAACTCCCAAGATGCAAAGGACTGCCGATACATCAAGGTATGATGTACGCTCTCTCTTTGCAAGTCTTTCAATGATTTGTAACTTCGTCTGGCTATCAAGAAGCTTTTCATATTTAGCAGTAGGTATCGTTACCGTTATGCAGTCATTGTTGATTGTCATTGTCTTTCTCCCCTTTCCGTGTTATAATTTGGTTTTGCTTTTTTCTGTGCCCTTGACCGTATTCGTCCGGCAAGAGCGTTTTTTTATGCTCTTTATTCCAAGCTCGTCCAACCTGTCAGCACAATTTTTCAAGTAAGAGATAGCTTGCGATTTGTTGTACTCGAATTTTTCATCCACTCTTTCGAGCGACTCCAATTCCTCAATTATTCTGTCAAATTTGGATGTCCTCATATTATTCACTTCCTATCTGTAGCCAAACGCGAAATACATCGCACACATCAATGTAGCCATCAAGATTGGTACTATAGCAGCTGCGATACCACCAAGGTTTTCATCAACTTCCTGTACTCGTTCGGCTCTTTTCAACAGCCTAAGATATTCCCTATATCGCATATCTTTTTCTCCTGTACTTATCAAGAAATTTCAGTTTTCCGCTTTTTTTGTTGATAATTTTCAGATAACTTTCTGACTCGCTGACAACTGACCAATCCTTGCAATTTAAGTTGTACGACGACATACATTCCTTTTGCCACCTAACCGGTTTTTTTGGTTGTTTCATTTTTCTCCTTTCTGCGATATAATGTTAAGCAACTCCGTAATGGATAGCCATTTCTTTCACAATAGCTGTATATCCCTCGATTAACTTTTTATCGTCTGCGATGATGTCAACATAAGATAGCTTGTCTCTCTTTGACTTGCTTACTCCTTCGTCAGCCATCCTTCTTCTTTTGTTCGTCAATCGCTGTCCAAGGTTTACTCCGAATCGTTTCTGAAGTAATTCGTAGCTTTCGTTTCTTACCTGGCTGTAAGACTGACCACCACCAAGCGACAATCCGATCTTCTTCAAAATCTTTCCTGTATCATCTCTCCAC
>ERZ791603.2926-NODE-2926-length-10135-cov-3.377976_pt1 | contig 10135 bp, 8 predicted proteins | sample MGYA00509966_ERZ791603 | MGnify/ENA primary metagenome ERZ791603 (study PRJEB30046, sample SAMN00791931) | human gut metagenome | study: EMG produced TPA metagenomics assembly of the A metagenome-wide association study of gut microbiota in type 2...
TTCTTTTGTCAAAAACAGCTTGCAAAGCCGCTTGAGACCCGGGTGTACCCATCATGGAGACCCGGGTGCGGGAGAGGTGCAGACCCGGGTCTGTGCGAGACCTTTACGGGGGTGTGGGGATGTTTATCCGCCATGTTAGAAGTGTTTTTATGCCCTGTTTTTGCATCTTTTTCAAGGAAAAAAGTCGTTTTATATTTAAACGGCCCCGTTTTGTCAATGCTATTTTGGTGCGGTTAGCCTGCCATTTCCCGCCTTCTTTTTCCGATAAAGCCGATTATTTCCTATTTTTGTAACCATTAACAAGTATCTTATTACCTGTCAACAACTACTATGGTTCTAAATTATATCTGGATCGCTTTCTTTCTGATTGCTTTCGTGGTGGCGCTTTGCAAATTAGCCATCGGCGGAGACACGGAAGTTTTCACCCATATCATCAACGCTTCTTTTGCTTCGGCAAAGACAGGGTTCGAGATATCCCTCGGACTGACGGGAGTCTTGGCTCTTTGGCTCGGCATCATGAAAATCGGGGAAAAAGGGGGCGTGATACAGGCCTTTGCCCGGTTGACGGCACCCGTGTTCAGCAAGCTCTTTCCGGGAATACCGAAAGACCATCCAGCAACGGGTTCTATCTTCATGTGCATTTCCGCCAACCTGTTAGGCTTGGACAATGCCGCCACGCCGATGGGACTGAAAGCCATGAAAGAGTTGCAGGAGCTGAACACGCAGAAGGATTCAGCCAGCGATCCGATGATCATGTTCCTTTGCATCAATGCTTCAGGACTGACACTGATTCCGGTCTCCATCATGACCTACCGGGCACAGATGGGAGCGGCAAACCCGGCTGATGTCTTCCTGCCCCTCATGCTCGCGACCTTCTCTTCTACCCTGGTCGCCATATTGGCGGTCTGCTTCAAGCAACGGATCAACATCCTGCAACGGAACCTGCTGCTTTTCTTCGGCGGGATGATCGCGTTCATCGGTGGTCTGGCCTTGCTTTTCGGGATGATGAGCCAGCAATCGGTCTCCCTCTACTCCACCCTGTTTGCCAACATTTTGCTTTTCTCTATTATATGCGGATTCATTATCAGCGGTATCCGCAAAAAAATCAACGTATACGACACCTTTATCGAAGGCGCAAAAGAGGGTTTCCAGACTGCCGTGACGATCATCCCCTACCTCATCGCCGTATTGGTTGCCATTGCCGTTTTCCGGGCTTCGGGAGCGATGGATTTCCTGATCGACGGCATCCGCATGGGAGTCTCGGCAGCAGGGCTGGACACGCAGTTCGTGGAAGGTCTGCCTACCATGCTGATGAAACCGCTCAGCGGCAGCGGGGCGCGGGGTATGATGCTGGATGCGATGAACACCTACGGCGCGGATTCGTTCATCGGCCGCCTCTGTTCCATCGTGCAAGGATCGAGCGACACGACTTTCTACGTCGTCGCCCTTTATTTCGGCAGTGTCGGAATCCGCAACACCTACTATACGATCCCCTGTTCGCTACTGGCCGATTTAGCCGGGGCGGTGGCAGCGGTCACTATGACGTATCTGTTTTTTACCTAATATCAAAATGACACTCCTACCCCATGTAAATCGGATTAGTAGTGCATCTATCTTGGAATTAGCATAGCAGGTAATTATTTTTAACATATCATTCGGTAAGATAAAACATAAAAAGAATAACAATATGGCAATAGCATTCTACGCGGAAGACACCAAGCTTCCGGCAATCAAAAAGAGAGCGGTCGGCAACTGGGTAAAGGAAGTTGCCGCCACATACGGTAAGAAGGTCGGCGATATCAGCTACATCTTCTGCTCCGACGAGAAGATTCTGGAAGTAAACCGCCAGTACCTCCAACATGATTATTATACAGATATCATCACGTTCGATTATACGAGCGGCGATAAGATCTCCGGCGACCTGTTTATCAGCCTCGATACGGTGAAGACTAATTCCGAAGCCTTCAACACTCCCTACAACGAGGAACTCCACCGTACCATCATCCACGGTATCCTCCACCTCTGCGGCATCAACGATAAAGGACCTGGGGAACGCGAGCTCATGGAGGCCAACGAAAACAAAGCCCTGGCGATATTGCCGGAGGAATGCCGGGAAAGTCAACTTTCCCGGTAAAAAGAAATGTCTGGAGCCGCTTCCTGTTAAGGATGCTACTGAAGAGGTTGTATGATATGTGTGCCTGATAAAAGCCTGCACATGCTCCGGTGAAAACAGAAATTACCGGAGCAATGCTCCCAAAACCGATTACTCACTATCACTACCCAAATACTCATACCAAACGGCTATTTGCTTATTTGCCGGATACTCCCCCGATGTTATCACATAGATTTGGATACCTGGGAACAGGCAAATAAGGGATTGGTAACAATAATAAATGATCCGGCATGAAAGGCACAACTATTTTCTTTCTATCTATTCTGTTAATAACGACAGGTTGTAAAAGACTGGATCAAACGGCAGACGACTTGATCACAGTAGATGTAACCAATAATTCTTTTCCCAAAAAGGAACTGGCTCTTCAAGATTTCATGGATGTAGAATATATCCCGCTGGAAACAAACGATGATTTTGTTAATCAAGGGTTTGTGCAGGCTATAGGTAAAGAATTCATATTAGCAAAGAACTATAGGGATGACGGTGATATTTTTGTGTATGACCGGACCGGAAAAGCCATTCGTAAGATAAATCGTAAAGGGCAAGGAGGAGAAGAATACATCTCTTGTAGAAGTGTTACATTGGATGAAGAAAACAATGAAATGTTTATAAACGATTTCTTGGCAAGAAAAATAAAGGTCTATGACTTGGAGGGAAATTTTAAACGAAGTATCAAACAGAAACAAGATGGTGATACCCAGTTTTATTTGGATATATTTAATTACGATAAAGAGAATCTGATTTGTTACGATGAATGCAATCAAGAGATACCATTCCTACTCGTATCGAAGCAAGACGGAAACATAACCAAAGAGATTAGAACCCCATTTAAAGAAAAGAAGCTATTTCTTCAACTTTTAAGACATGAAGGAGGAACGAGAGCTGCCGGACCGGGCGAATACAGTAGAATAATCCCATTCAATGGCAATTGGATTCTATTAGAACCCTCGTCAGACACGATCTACACATTAATGCCCGATTACAATTTGCGGCCGTTTATCGTGCGAACACCTCCTATTCACATTATGAATCCAGAATCTTTCTTGGTTTTAAAGTTGGTTTCCGATCGTTATTATTTCATGGAAAGTATAAAGAACGTATATGATTTCAGCAAAGAAGAAGGCTTTCCGAGAACCTACTTCGTGTACGATACAGAGGAAAAGGATTTCTTCAGGTATATCATATACAATGGCGATTATTCTTATAAAAAAGAATTCTATATGGTCATGCTGACCCCTATCAATTCCAAAGGTGAATTATGGGCAACTATAAATGCTTTCGACCTTTGCGAGGACTATAAAAAAGGGAAGTTGAAAGGCAAACTAAAAGAAGTCGCTGCAACATTGGAAGAGGATGACAACCGGGTGATTATGTTGGTCAAACACAAAAAGTAATCCTTAGGATATATTAAAATCAAAACCTTTAAACGGCAAAATCCCGTCCTGCCAATTTTTAGAAGCATCGGATCTTATCCGAGATTATAAAGGGGGAAAGCTAAAGGGCTAATTGAAAGAAGTGGCTGCTACAGTAATTCCATCCTTTTCACAAAGTCAGAAATAAAATAAACAATATACAACAAACTTTTATTTCAAATACTCATTCAAAACAACCATCCGCTCATTAAGTCAATAATAAGCGGTCTTTACGGGATATATTTGAAGGGTTATTCAATTATTCATCTTATTTTTACAGGTATGAAAACAACAACGCTCCTATTGCTTCTCCTTTTTCTAGTAAACAGCAGTTCGGCTGAAACGTTCATCCCCTATACCCCCGACTCTTTGAAAAAGGGCGATTGGGTGGAAATCGAGTCCGTCCACTACTATCCCTATGTGGCTCCGGGCATCGAAGAAAAGGTTCCCTGGCGGGCGGAAAACATCCGACGAGTCATCTTTAAGGCGACCGTAACGGATCTGAATGAACGTACCCTCACCCTTGATTATACGTTCAAGAGCCTGTACGATTGCAGGAACGATACCGGGAAGCCCGGTTTCTACTATTTTGACAGCCGTTATCGGCAGGACTTCACATTCGATCACGAGATGGTCGGCAAACGGTTCCTGCGCGTCACATACGATCGGGAAAGCCAGAAAGCACATACTTTAGACAGACAAGAAACGACCTTTTCTTACTCGAAAAACTATGTTCCTTTCGGAGTAAGACAGGCAGGGTTGTCTGCCTATCCGGGAACGACTATCCAGGATTCCTTACCCTTGGACAAACAGCTTGCACCGGCGGTACAGGATATCCTGACCGGCTGGCAGGAAGACGGGATGCCTCGGCTGGCACAAAACATGCGGGTCATAGACGCCTCGTTCTCCCTTCCTCCGAATACGGAATTTACGTGTAGCTATGTCAATTTCGACTTGTCTGACGATTTGACCGTCCACAAAAAGATATTCATTGCCTACCCGACAGAATACAAAGTGGGCAAACGGGTGACGATCCTGCTTACTCCGGGGGATTCCATCACGCAAGACAAAGAATTATTTACCACAACACACAAAAGACGTTATCAGGGACGGGGAAGCGAACAAAACAATTTCCAATACAGCTACCGAAGATTCGCCGACCTGTACGAATCAGACCTTTATATGTACCCTTCGGACCTCGAATCTCCCGATCAAATGAAAAAAGCCTTCCAACTCCGCGAATCTTTGTTCCAAAATGTATTAGCGAAAGATTTTAAAAACATGGATCCTTATTGGCAGATGGTATTCGAACGTTCGGAACAGTATCTTAAAGGGGCGCTTGCCCTTCATCTCTATATGTATGCCAGCGATAAAGAAGTTTGGCACAAAAGCGGCTTGGTCGACTGGCAAGCTCCCTATTTCGTCTCGGTCAATCCACTTATCGATTTTGCATACAGCATGCATCGACCGGAGGTCGCTAATTACTTTTATTTTTTGAATGTTTACACGATGTATAAGAAACAGGAATTGAAAGCAGATAACCTGAACCTAAAAACACAAAAAGCGAAGGAAAAATATTTATTGAATCCGGCAGATGATTATTATCTGAATAAACATATCCTCTCCGGCTTTCCCAAATATCAAGTAAACGGAATGAATTTACAATTTTTAATGCACGATAAAACGTTAGCTGAAACTCAAGAAGATTACAACGATTTTATCCGCTCCTGTCCGGATACCAGCCTGACAAATCAGCTTCGAAGAGCATACGATAAACTATTGCCCTTCGAAGCCGGAAAAAATATCCGGGAAAGCGGCCTTATGATAGCCGATAGCCTGCATCTGGTGAAAGGAAGCGACCGAAAATACATCCTGCTGTTTTTATCAACGAGGGAACAAGGTCTTCCAGCGCCAAGCCTTCAAAATGCACTCGATTTCAAGAAACGCCTCGAATCGGAAGGGCTGGCCTCCATCGTGCAACTCGAATTATATTCAAAATTCCAATCTAACAATGCCAAACGGGTAAAGCCTTTTAAAGCTATTTCCGATCTGCAAATAGAAGAATTAAGGCGTAAGGAACTCGGCACCGTGACTATCCTGATGCGTGAAGACGGGACCATCCTCCATCGGCAATTTACGAATTGGCAATTTGATCCCAGCCCCGCCTTGGAAATCATTCAAAACGACCTGAAACGGGAAGACGAATCTTTCAACGATTTTCTAAAAGGATTCAAAGAAGGAGTATTAGGTACGCTTTTAATCGCGGCAATCATCGGTATCGCTTATTATTCCAGGGTGAAAGGGAAGCAAAAGAAGGAACGTAACCGCCGCCGTATCCGTGAACTCGAACTACGCGCCATCCGTTCACAGATGAACCCGCATTTTATTTTTAATGCGCTCAGTTCGATCCAGAATCTGATCAACCGCTCGGCCAATCAGGAGGCGAATAAGTATTTGATCGACTTCTCACGCCTGTTGCGGAAAGTGCTGGCGACTTCCGAAAAGAAACTGGTCCCCCTCTCTGACGAGATCGAACAGTTGCAGCTCTACCTGAAGCTCGAACAGCTCCGTTTCCCCTTCTCCTACTCGCTGACGGTAGACAATAATATCGAACCGGATGCGATCGAGATTCCGGGGATGCTGATACAGCCTTTCGTCGAAAATGCCGTCAAACACGGAATCGCTCCGCGCGGTACGGGAGAAATCATAATTCGATTATCTTTGCAAGACCAGTTGTTGGTTATCGACATCATCGACGATGGTCCCGGAATGGTAACTGAAACGGAAAGCGGCTTCGGTATCCGTGCCATCAGCAACGAGTTCGAGATATTAAAGGATTTGTACAATACGGAAATCGGCATAACGATCGAAAACAGGCAGAAGAAGGAATCTGTTTCCGGTTGCCATGTCCGGCTATCCATCCCTTTATAAGACAAAATATGGACACCAAAATAACCGCAGCAATCGTAGATGACGAGCAGGGGAACCGGGAGAACCTGCTCCGCATGATCGGGAACTATTGTCCGCAGATCAGGATATCGGCCATTTGCAGCTCCGTCACCGAAGCCCGTACCGTGCTGCCCGAAGCTAAACCGGACATCCTTTTCCTGGATATCCGGTTAGGCGACGACACCGGTTTCTCCCTCTTAGGCAGCCTTCCGGAAATTCCTTTCGAAGTGATTTTCGTTACCGCCTACGATAGCTATGCAATCCAGGCCATCCGCTTCAGTGCGCTCGACTATCTGCTGAAGCCTATCGACCCGGAAGAACTGACGCATGCCGTAGACAAGGCGGTCCAGGTCGTCCTTCGGAAACAGGAGAACAAACGGATGCAGAACCTCCTGCAAAACACGCAAGCATTGGACAAACAAAAGAAAATAGCTCTGTCGGTCGCCGATAAGATAGAGTTTGTAGAAATCGGTTCCATCATCCGTTGCGAATCCGAAAGCAACTACACGACTTTCTATTTGAAATCGGGAGAAAAACTGATCGTATCGAAGACACTCAAGGAGTTTGACGAACTACTGGCCCCTTACCATTTCCTTCGCGTCCACCAATCACATCTGATCAACCTGGATGAAATCAAAAGTTTCATCAAAAGCGACGGTGGATATATACGCATGAAGGACGGAGCCTCGGTCAGCATTTCCCGCCAACGGCGAAACTATGTGATGGAAGTATTAAAACAATTATAAACCAAGCCATCTAAATAACTGCTCATTCCTTATATTTCAAATCGAAACGGCCTTCCGTAATGCGTCCTCCCTCGAAAGTGCCGCTGAACACGCCGTCCGACATACGGGAGATGTAGACCTTGCCATCTTCCATATTTTGATTTTCAAAAGAGAGATTCACATAAGGAAGCGTTTCTCCCTCCTTGGGATCGGCAATCGTAAAACGGATATACGAACCGAGACCGACCTGCGCCGAAACCGTCACGCTGGAACCCTCTTCCCGCTCCAAATATTCCGCAGAAGGCATCCCCCACCGGCCGCTTGTATACACCCAGCCGTCAACCAAGCAACCAAATGTATTCGCCCCGGTCGTAGTAGCTTCGGGCATGATCGTCGGATCGACCGATTCGTTCTCTTCACAGGCCACACAAAACAGCAACAAACAGATAAATAACAGATGTCTCATAACCGTATCTGATTAAAAGTGTAAATTCATACCGAACAATAAGGATAATTGGGAGAAACATCCTCCGCCACCACTCAATTCAGGAGATTCGACCTGCCATTTCTGACCGTGATACCTGACCGAATAGCTCTCAGAGGAGGTAACGATCCAATTCAATTTTGCAGAAATCCCCACCAGCGGAGAAAGACGATACTCGCCTCCCGCCGACAGATTATAGGCCAGTTTATTCATTGACACATCCCGCGGCTTGCCGTACACAAAACTTTTATCTTTATAATGCTGATATCCCACCCCAGTCGATAAAGACAGATTGTATTTCTGCTTCACCATAAACAAGGCAAGCTGAGGCGCGAAATAATGCATCAGGATCTTGTCGGAACTTTCGTCATGAGTGTTTTTATAACGCCCACCCTGATAGATAAGTCCGGGAGCGAGTTTAAACGAACCGAAGATATATTTGTCTCCTAAGAAATAATAATTGGCATCCCAGGCGATCCCATTCCGCAAATCATTCCGATAAGCATCGGAGTTGTTCGTGATCCCGATCATTTTCCCCAAATACCAGGAAGGCCCTGCATGAACGGAGAATATCGACTTCCCGACAGACGTCTCCTGGGCCAAAACCGACACAGCTTGTATCAACAGCCCTAACAAAAGTACATACTTTTTCATATCATTTCTTTTAGACTTATAATCATAAATATAAGATGCTCAAAACCAGTCAAACGTTGCACAGGCTGTTACGACAAGATCGTATTGTTTCTCCTATCCTATCTTCAAAGCATCGCATGGTTCAGATAATGGATAAATTCAGGATCATCGGGTGCAATGATAAAGTTACCACGGCGGGAAGTCGTAATCAGAATACGGTTATCAGAACGCCGGGCAAAAACTTTTACACGTCCGATAGCAGTAGAAGAAAAATATCCGAGATCACCAAACAACCAACCGACACCAAATGAACGGATCATTATTCCTAAATCCAGCCGGTCGACCTCGCGAGCCGAAAGGATTTCCTCTATGTTTATATACGTCTTCCGAAAATACGCATCTATCACCAGTTTTTCTCCATCCACAATAAAACGGTTTGGCATAAATCCTCGAGTAAGCATACAAAGGATCGAACTGACGGCAAACAAACCTAACAAAACAGACAGATTGCCATCCCAAGCCGGAAATATACAGATACCATATAAAAGCAGAAGCATGACAGACGTTTTTATTTTATTGGCATTGTCCATCGAAGAAGAAGATATCCGGGTTTCCATACTCTTATTCCTTTAGTATTACTTAGATATTCCAAGACTCACAAATATAACAAAAATCCCGTACAAACTATTATCTTTGCAAAAGAAACAAAGACAATTAGGACAATGACTTTCAATTACGATGTAATCGTGGTAGGTGCCGGTCATGCAGGCTGTGAAGCCGCAGCGGCAGCCGCCAATATGGGTTCAAAGACGCTTCTCATTACAATGGATATGAACAAGATTGCACAGATGAGTTGCAATCCGGCAGTCGGAGGTATCGCCAAAGGACAGATCGTCCGTGAAATCGATGCCTTAGGCGGATATATGGGAATTGTGACGGACCGGACAGCCATCCAATTCCGTATGCTGAACCAAAGCAAGGGACCGGCCATGTGGAGTCCGCGCTCCCAGAGCGACCGCGCCCGTTTCATCGAATGTTGGCGGGGAATACTGGAAAACCTTCCGAACCTGTACATCTGGCAGGATACCGTACGCGAACTGTTGCTCGACGGAAATACCGTATGCGGCGTAAAGACTTATATGGGAGTCGAGTTCCATGCGAAAAGCGTGGTTCTGACAAACGGGACTTTCCTGAACGGGCTCATGCATATCGGCCGGACACAAATCAGAGGCGGCCGCATAGCCGAGCGCCATCGACACGATGTACAGCAGCGACACGGGCAGGTACGTCCAGATGACGTGCCACGTCACGCTCACGCCGCCGATGAAGATCTCATACGCCGCGTGCAGGCCCATGACGACGCCGACGGCGATGACCATTTTTAAATGTGCCAGATGATCGTCCGCGTCGCGGCAGCCGATTTTCGAAAACAGATCCGAGCCCGACCAGCACAGCAGGGCAATGAGAGAAAGCCAGAACCACATACTTTATTTCTCCTCCGGTTGATCGAGTGTAACGAGATCGGCGTCCACGAGCTTCTGCAGGCTCATGAGGATGCCGAGTTTGGCGTGATACCACGTCAGGCCGCCCTGAAAATACACGGCGTAGGGCGGGCGGATCGGCCCGTCGGCCGACAGCTCAATGGACGAGCCCTGCACGAACGCACCGGCGGCCATGATGACCTCCGAATCGTAGCCCGGCATGGCCCAGGGGATGGGGTCGACATAGCTGTCCACGGGCGCGGCCGCCTGGATGCCCT
>ERZ791603.2931-NODE-2931-length-10125-cov-3.544786_pt1 | contig 10125 bp, 9 predicted proteins | sample MGYA00509966_ERZ791603 | MGnify/ENA primary metagenome ERZ791603 (study PRJEB30046, sample SAMN00791931) | human gut metagenome | study: EMG produced TPA metagenomics assembly of the A metagenome-wide association study of gut microbiota in type 2...
ACTTGGATCTCAAATACAGTTGGGCGGCCAAAGGAGAGAAGGCGGTGCAGATACCGGGGCTGTCCGAAGATCTGGGAAAAACAGGAATGACTGTTATAACGAGAGAGGATTCAGAGAACATTTTGGCAGCAGATTCCAAGGTTGAATATTCGGAAGGAAAGCTGATATTTACCCTGGGAGAAAATGCTGTGGAAGATATCAATAAGACTGCCACATTATTGGTTGAATTACAGTCACAGAATTATGAGAATTTCCATGTTGGTGTGCACATCCTTCGCACCGCAAAAGCAGACCGCGAGGATACCCCGGATCCGGATGCCTTTGACATGACCTTTACCGTCAGCGGCAATGATCTGGCGGCGCAGATCACCACAGATCGCACTGACGTGGAATTCAGCTTTGATGGAACGGACTGGGGGCAGACCAAATCCACCGGAGTCGGTCACAACGAGAAGGTGACTGCACAGATCCGCTATGCAGAAACCGATGATTATAACGCAAGCCCCGCCGTATCGAAGACATGGAACTCCGGTCACGGCCCGCTGAACCGACACGACCGGGTGGAACCCACCTGTCAGGCAGAGGGCAGCATCGAATACTGGACCTGCGACATCTGCGGACTGTATTTTGCATCCGCGGACGGAAGCAAGAGCATAACAGCGACAGAGATTGTTCTTCCGAAGACGGATCATAGCTGGGCAGAAGGATATCTGTCCGATATGACCGGACACTGGCATAAGTGTGGTGTCTGTGGAATCACCAGCAATACGGAAAAACATGCATCCGGTGGCGCGGCCACCACAGAACGGGCGGAGATCTGTACCGTCTGCGGTTATGAGATCGCACCGAAGAAGCCTGCTGCCAGTAACGACGATGACGATGATGACGACGATGACAGCAGTCAGGCGTCCAATACGGACCAGAAGGCCACGGACACGGCAACACCTCCCGCAGCCACGGCAACGCCTGTCACACCCGGTGTGGTAAAGCCTTCTGTAATTCCCGTGCCCCCGACAACACCCGCTGCGGACGAAAACCGTAAGGAAGATGCGGCAAAGCCCTCCGGGGAGGCACAGGACACGCAGGAATCGAGTGGAGAAGCACCGCAGGAGGAGCGGATAGATTCCATGACCGCCCAGACTTCCGACTCTCAGGAATCCGGCACAGAGCAGATAACGGAGACCTCCGGTAAGGGAACGAACGCAGGCCGCGTGGCGGCAGCGGCAGCAGCCGGAGCCGTAGTGGTCGGCGGTGGCGGCGCAGCTGTCTACGTGACCATGATCAAAGGAAAGTTTAAATTCAAATAACGTATGATAAGATGATAAGCGAACCTCAGAGGCCCGGTGCTTCTGAGGTTTGTTTTGCCATAGGGGAGAAATCTGCCGGAAATTACAACAAACTATTTTCAGATGAAAATAAATGTATTAAAATAGAAATAAGTATTGGCAGAACGAAGACAGTTTTGCATAGTTACAGCAAACGCAAGAGAAAATAATGAAATATAGAAAACGGAGGATCCTACGATGAAGAGAATCGGAATGTTGACGAGCGGTGGTGACTGCCAGGCATTAAATGCTGCCATGAGAGGTGTGGTGAAGACCCTGGCGAACAGTAAGGAAGAGGTCGAGATCTATGGCTTCCTCGATGGCTACAGAGGACTGATTTACGGTAATTTCCGCATGCTGACAGACAAGGATTTCTCCGGCATCCTTACCAAGGGCGGCACGATCCTGGGAACCTCCCGTACCCCCTTCAAGACGATCCAGGATCCGGATCCCAACGGGCTGAACAAAGTCGAAGCCATGAAGCAGAACTATTACAAGCTGCAGCTGGACTGCCTTGTAATTCTCGGTGGTAACGGCACCCACAAGACTGCGAACCTGTTGCGCAAGGAAGGACTGAATATCGTGACCCTGCCCAAGACCATCGACAATGACCTGTGGGGTACTGATATGACCTTCGGTTTCCAGAGCGCAGTAGATATTGCTACGGATGCCATCGACTGCATCCATACCACAGCAGCTTCCCACGGCAGAGTATTTATCGTGGAAGTTATGGGACATAAAGTAGGGTGGCTGACCCTGAATGCCGGAATGGCAGGCGGTGCGGACATCATCCTGCTTCCAGAGATCCCTTATGATATCGATAAGGTGATCGAGAAGATCGAAGACAGGGACAAAAAGGGCTGCCGTTTTACCATTATCGCTGTGGCTGAGGGTGCGATTTCCAGGGAAGATGCTGCCCTGACCAAAAAAGACTACAAGAAAAAGATGGAAAAATATCCGTTCCCTTCCGTATCTTACGAAGTGGCTGCACAGATCCAGGAGAAGACCGGCAGAGAAGTACGTGTCACCGTACCCGGCCATATGCAGAGAGGCGGAAGCCCCTGCCCTTATGACAGAGTATTCGCCAGCCGTCTGGGCTCCGAGGCAGGCAAGCTGATCCTGGATAATCAGTATGGATTCATGGTAGGTTACAAGAACCGTGAGATCGTAAGGGTTCCGTTAGAGGATGTAGCGGGCAAGTTAAAGACCGTGGATCCCGATGCTACCATCGTACAGGAAGCGAAGCTGCTGGGCATCTGCTTCGGCGATTAAGACAGAAAATGAATGAGTAACTATTTTCGCCAAGCATCTGCTAATATTTGATGGCTCTGAATAGTTACAAGGAAGAGAGAGAATACATGTCATATACAGCACTATACCGGAAGTTTCGTCCGGATGCTTTTTCCGACGTCAAAGGTCAGGATCATATCGTGACCACACTGAAGAATCAGCTGCGGGCGAACCGGATCGGTCATGCGTATCTTTTCACCGGAACGAGAGGTACCGGTAAGACTACGGTGGCAAAGATTTTTGCGAAAACAGTGAACTGTGAACACCCCACAGAGGACGGCCCCTGTGGGGAATGCCGTATTTGTAAGGCGATTGCGGCGGGAGCCAGCATGAATGTCATCGAGATCGATGCGGCTTCCAACAACGGTGTGGACAATATCCGTGAGATCATCGACGAGGTATCCTATTCCCCTGCGGAGGGAAAATACAAGGTCTACATCATCGACGAGGTGCATATGCTCTCCCCCGGAGCTTTCAACGCATTGTTAAAAACGCTGGAAGAGCCGCCATCTTATGTTATTTTTATTCTGGCGACCACAGAGGTGCACAAGATCCCCATTACGATCCTGTCCCGCTGCCAGAGATATGATTTTAAACGAATCTCCATTGATACCATCACGGATCGCATGAAGGAACTGATGGACACGGAGCAGGTACAGGTGGAGGACAGAGCTCTGCGCTACATTGCCAAGGTGGCAGACGGCTCCATGCGTGATGCCTTGAGCCTGTTGGATCAGTGTATTGCCTTCCATCTGGGCAAAGAACTGACCTACGATATGACCCTGGATGTGCTGGGGGCAGTGGATACGGAAGTGTTCAGCAGGTTGCTGCGCTTCGTTATGGACCGGAATGTGTTAGGCTGCATTGAACTGTTGGAAGAGATCGTCATGCAGGGCAGGGAGCTGGTACAGTTTGTCACGGACTTTACCTGGTATCTGCGGAATCTGATGTTGGTACAGACAGCGGATAATCTGGAGGATGTCATAGACATGTCTACGGACAATCTGGCGAATCTGAAGGAAGAAGCTTCCATGCTGTCCATGGACCAGATCATCCGCTATATTCATATTTTCTCCGAACTGTCCGGCCAGATCCGCTATGCGGCACAGAAGCGTATTCTGGTAGAGATCGCGCTGATCAAGCTGTGCAAGCCGGAGATGGAGACGGATCAGGAGGCGGTCCTGGATAGAATCCGCCAGGTGGAGGAAAAGGTCGAGAACGGTATTGTAGTCACGGCGGCCCAGATGCCTGCCGGAGCTCCCGGAGCACAGGGAGTGCCGCAGGCCGGTGTGGCAAAGCCGAAGCCACAGTTGCCGAAGGCGGTCCCCGAGGATATCCAGGAGATCGTACGGAAATGGCCGGCCATCGTGGGAAATGCCGAGAATCCCATGAAGATGTATCTGAAAAACGCCCGATTAAGTCTGGGTGGAGACAACAAGCTCATGGTGGTGTTGGAGGACGGACTGGCTTCCGATTATTTCAAGGGGGAAGCCCACGAACAGAACAAGCAGCAGTTGGAAATGCTGTTGTCCGATTTTTCCAGCAAAGAGATTGAAGTGACGATCCAGACGGTGGAAAGCAGCAGAGAATTCGAAGACAACTATGTGGATCTCAGTAAGGTCATCAACATGGAGATCGATGAGGAAGAGTGATCCTGCGTGAATTTGGGATTGCGGCAGCCTTACAGATAAGGTAAGATAGAATAATAACTCAACCATATATGAGCACGTAGGACAATAGTCCGAAATGCGAATATATGTTATGATTTCGAAAGTGCGCAGCACGGAGAAATCAATTATAAATAATATGGAGGAAACAGCAACATGGCAAAAAGAGGTGGATTTCCCGGAGGCGCAATGCCCGGAAATATGAATAATCTGATGAAGCAGGCACAGAGAATGCAGCGTCAGATGGAAGAAGGACAGAAGGAACTGGAGACCAAGGAGTTCTCCGCATCCGCAGGTGGCGGAGCTGTGGAAGTGACCATCAACGGTAAAAAAGAGATCACATCCATCAAGCTGGCAGAGGAGATCGTGGATCCCGAGGATATCGAGACTCTGCAGGATGCTATCGTGGCAGCAGCCAACGAAGCACTGCGCAAGGCGGATGAAGCCAATGCAGAACTTATGGGCAAAATGACCGGAGGATTAGGAGGATTTCCTTTCTAATGGAACTCTACAGCGGACAGATCAATAAATTAATAGAAGAACTGGCAGCCCTTCCGGGGATTGGCAGTAAGTCCGCACAACGACTGGCTTTTCACCTGATCAATATGCCGAAGGACCGTGTGGACAGACTGGCAAACGTCATGATCGAAGCCAGAGCCAATGTCCGCTATTGCAAGGAATGCTATACTCTGACGGATAAGGAACTCTGCCCGGTGTGTGCGAATCCCAGACGGGATCATCGTACCATTATGGTGGTTGAGAACACCAGAGATCTGGCGGCTTATGAGAAGACCGGCAAATATGAGGGCGTGTACCATGTACTGCATGGTGCCATTTCCCCGATGCTGGGTGTGGGACCCGGTGACATCAAGCTGAAGGAACTGATGGAACGCCTGCAGGGTGATGTGGAGGAGGTCATTATCGCAACCAATTCCAGCCTGGAAGGTGAGACCACGGCAATGTATATCAGCAAGCTTATCAAGCCCACAGGAATCAAGGTGACCAGAATTGCCAGTGGTGTCCCTGTAGGAGGAGATCTGGAATATATTGATGAGGTAACATTACTCCGCGCTTTAGAGGGCAGAGTGGAATTATAGACAGTATGCATGAAATAAAAATGGATAAAAGTGGGAGGGAAAGACAATGGCAGTAACAAAAAGTTTATTTGGGAAAAGCCCGGAAGGGAAAGAGATCTCGCTGTATACCCTGAGTAATAGTAAGGGTATGAAGGCAGCGGTGACAGATCTGGGCGCTACTCTGGTGCGCGTACTGGTACCGGATGCCGCGGGCAAGGCGGACGACCTGGTGCTGGGATTTGACAATGGTGAGAGCTATTACGGCAACGACAGCTTTTTCGGCACGGTGATCGGCCCCTGTGCGAACCGTACCGGCGGTGCAGAGTATACGCTGGATGGCGTTACTTATCAGCTGGACAAAAATGACGGTGCCAACAATTTACATACCCATAAGCAACTGGGATTCCATAAGAGACTCTGGGATGCAGAGATCGGAGAGAACAGCGTGACATTTTCTCTGGAGGATGAGGATGGGCAGCTGGGATTTCCAGGCAATAAGAAGGTATCCGTAACCTACTCTCTGAGTGAAGAGAATGAGCTGACTCTGCATTACCATGCTTCCAGTGACAAGAAGACCATTATCAACCTGACCAACCATTCCTATTTCAATCTGGACGGTCACGGTGCAGGCAGCATTGAAGAGCATGAACTGTGGCTGAGAGCCTCTCACTTTACTCCGGTGGCAGCAGGATCGATCCCTACCGGTGAGATTCGTGCGGTAGCAGGCACACCCATGGATTTTACACAGCCCAAGAAGATCGGCAGAGACATCCGGGAAGATTATGAGCAGTTACTCCTGACCGGAGGCTATGACCATAATTTCGTGATCGATGGATGGAACGATGACGGTACATTACGGCATATTGCCACAGTAAAAGGCCCGAAGAGCGGCAGAGTAATGAAGGCATACACCACCCTGCCAGGAGTGCAGTTTTATGCAGGCAATTTTATTGATGTACAGCCCGGAAAAGATGGGGTGACCTACGGCAACCGCTGCGGTTTTGCATTGGAGACCCAGTATTTCCCGGATACCATTCATCATGAGAATTTCCCCTCCTATGTATTTGGCGGGGAGAACGGCAGAGAATACGATTCTGTTACCGTATATAAGTTTGAAGCATAGCTAAGAATACATAGAATATGGTGCAAACTTTGTCGAACTGTTTTTGAAGAGGTGCGACAAAGAACGCTAAAATACCTCCTGTGCGGATGCTATAGTTAGTGATAACTGATAGAAACGGCATGGGAGGTGTTTTTTGTATGGAATTACCGAAGAACATAACGCAGATCGGAGAGGCGGACAAGCACTGCAGAATCTATGTGGAAGATTATGTGGTATCTTACATAAAACAAATGAATGGAATGGCACAGAACAAGGATATTGCCATAGCATTATACGGCAGGAAGACAGCAGAGGACGGTGTGGCATATCTATTCGCCTATGGCTCCGCAAAGCTGAATTTCCTGCAGAAGCCGGTGCGGCACCTGTCCCAGGCGCAGGAACAGGAGATTGAGAAGCTGCGGAGAAAGTATTTTTCGGAAATGACCTTTTTAGGCTACCAGATACTGAATGGTGAGATGGTGGAAGGTTTCCAGATCTGCGAACAGGAGATCTGCCGGTATGTGGCGGGGGATGCGCAGTTCTATGAAAAAAATGACAGTATGCTGGCGTATATGTTGGAGAACCGGGGGGAAGAGGCAGAACCGGAGAAGGTGGATCAGGAAAAATACGAAGTGGTGAAGAAACGGCAGGAGGAACGCAGACAGAGACAGGAGAGCGGAAATGCCTTCCGTGCCGCCGGACATACGGAGAATGCACCTGTGGAATATCGCAGAGCGGTAGAGAACAGACGCAGGGAACCGGATAATATTATACCCATGTCAACGACTGGACTGCGTCGTATGAAAATGGCGGCTGCCGGTGTCTTTGTTCTGCTCTGCGTGATGGCATTGGCATTGATGCGGCAGGAAAGCACCGGAGAATCCCTGGGGGAGACAGCCAGGCAGGCCATGAGCAACCTGATGGAGCAGAAACTGCCGGATGCGGTGGAGGAACAGAGCCAGATCAGCACACTGGTGGCGGAGGACAAGCTGGAGGATGCCCTGCGACAGGAAAATGCTGCGGCGGGAAATACTACTGGGACTGCAGCAGAGACAGTGATGCCGGAAGGCACGGAAAATGCATCAATGGATGGAACAGGGAACAGTGCTGTAGATCCGACGGAAGAAAATACGGGCAGTGTAGCGGATGGAACCTCTGCGGACAGCAATGTCACAAAAAATACGACAGATGTGACGGAGACAACAGAACAGAACACGACACAGGAAACAATACAGGATGTGACACAGACGGCAGAACCTGCAGTGGCAGAGACTCCTACAGTGGAGGCGGTTGCTCAACCCACACATTATACTATCCAGAGAGGGGACACACTGATCGGTATTTCTCTGCGGAACTACGGCAGCAACAGTAAGGTATCTGAGATCTGTTCCCTGAACGGTATTGCTGACCCCGATGATATCAAGATCGGTCAGGAAATCCTTCTCCCGTAAAAAACTTATTTTCAAAAAGGGGAAGTGTGTTATACTGTAACTACATGAGCAAAAAGCAGACTGCGCCGCAGTAATTTTGCGAATGCGATTCTTAATAGTTACGATAATACATAAGGAAACAGATACATGGCAGCAGATATCAAGAATTATCTGAAGGAAAAAGAAAAGCGGCAAAAGAGTCAGGATGACTATAAGAAAAAGATCCGTAAACACCGGCTGAAAATCGTGTACCGGGTGCTGTTGGTGGTGGCGGCTTTGGGAGCGGCACTTGCTCTTGTGGTGGTACAGGCAAAGAGACATATCTATACGGGATATGACACCGTATCTTCCACTAGCCGGGAGGTCTCATCGGATGCCACAGACATACGGTTGAAAAACAGTATTCTTACATATAGTAAAGACGGCGCTCACTGTACGGATGCCAAGGGAAATGTAAAGTGGAATCAGACTTATGTGATTCAGGATGTGAAGATCGCTACTTGTGGCGATGTGGCAGCTATCGGCAGTTATAACGGCCGTGAGATCTACGTGCAGAATACGGACAAGCAACTGGGAACTATTACAACGACCATGCCGATCCGAAATATCACAGTGTCGGAAACGGGAAGAGTGACAACAGTGCTGGCGGATACGGATGTGGCATGGATCATGACTTACGAAGCGGACGGTACCAACAGCTACACGGGACAGGCGCATATGACGGATGGAGGTTATCCGGTATCCGTCAGTTTGTCACCGGACGGAGAGCTTCTGGCAATCAGTTACCTGTATGTGGATGCAGGCGTAGTAAAAAGTAATGTGACATTCTACAATTTCGGACCGGTGGGCGAGAATCAGAGTGATTATATGGTCAGCGCATATTCTTATTCCGACCTGGTCGTGCCGAAAGTGCAGTTTATGAATAATGATACAGCGTTTGCGGTAGGAGACAGCCGCCTTATGATCTATTCGGGTACCCAGAAGCCTGTGACGGCGGGAGAATACCTGTATGACGACGAGATCCAGTCGGTTTTCTACAGCGATAAATATGTAGGACTGGTGTTCCTTTCGGACCAGGCGGAGACCAAGTACCGCATGGATGTGTACAATACTTCGGCGGCAAAGGTGGGCAGCTACTATTTTGATGTGGATTATACGGATATTTTCTTCGGGGATGATGACATGGTGATCTACAACGAATCGGAGTGCCAGATCTTTACAACGGACGGTGTGGAAAAATACCATGGCAGCTTCGGTAAGAGTGCCCGGCTTCTGCTTCCTGCAGGAGGTTCCTACAAATATTATCTGGTGACAGATAGTACAATAGATACGATACAGTTAAAATAAAGGAGTATACCAATGAATCTGAATTTATTACTGGTCATCATGGCAGTAGTATTGATCTGCATGGTGATGGACGGCTACAAGAAGGGAATGGTAAAATCCCTGATCTCTCTGATCTCCCTGCTGATTACCTGTGTGGTGCTGTTCCTGATCGGGAATGGTCTGAGCAGTTACTTTGATGGAAAGATATTCAATGTGATCCTGACAATACTGTTGCTGGCGGCGATCGGTTTGGTGCATCATCTTCTTAATATCGTATTTTTCTCGGCAAAGATGATTGTGAAACTACCTATAGTACATAGCCTGGACAAATTACTAGGTATTGTGGTTGGAATGTTGGAAACTGTTCTAATTGTTTGGACAATATACGCATTTAATATCTTCAGAGACCTGGGAACCCTGGGCCAGGTGATCGTAGATTATACCAGAGACAGCAGAATACTTACATGTTTGTATGAAAATAACTATCTGGCATATCTGGTGGAACAGCTCGGACAAAAGCTTCCGTTCTTTGTAAAATAGTAAAAAACAGAATAGAAACATGGCAAAAATCCCCTGTTTATGCGGAATTGACGTAGCAGGGGATAATTTGTGCAAAAAATTCGAAAAATAGTGTTGACAAGTACAGTGGGGGATGATATACTCAGATTCGTTGTTGAGGCAGCACCGAGACAACACAACAGCTCGAAAGAAACTTGAAAAGATTTCAAAAAAAGTTGTTGACAAAGTCTGACAGATATGTTAACATAAATACCTGTCACGGAAAACAAAGTTTTCCAAGACGAAAAAAGATTTCAAAAAAGTTGTTGACAAACGAAAGCGGTTATGATAAGATATCAGAGTTGCCGCTGAGAACAACAGCACCGAACGAACGAGCTCTTGCGAAGCAAG
>ERZ791603.2939-NODE-2939-length-10088-cov-3.406758_pt1 | contig 10088 bp, 7 predicted proteins | sample MGYA00509966_ERZ791603 | MGnify/ENA primary metagenome ERZ791603 (study PRJEB30046, sample SAMN00791931) | human gut metagenome | study: EMG produced TPA metagenomics assembly of the A metagenome-wide association study of gut microbiota in type 2...
TCTGTATTTTTTCACCCTCATAGGTGCGGTGACGCTTCTTTTTCTTCTGCTGCGCCCCAAAAATATCTGACTCCGTAATCACGGCAAACTTTAGGATAGGATACTCAAAGCCTCTTCTCACCTTGCCGTAGCAGACCATAATCTGCCCCTCAAAAAGCTCATGGTCGTAGTTTTCAGTGTAAAAGCATGTGATTCCCTGGTCTGTGATATCCTCTGAAAGCCTCTTTGCCCTTGTCCTTGAACCGGATAAAAGAATGACTCTGTAGCCGTTTTTCTTATAGCGCTTTAAGTCCTTTATCAAAAGCTCAAAGCTGTTATTGTATGGGCTGACACTCTGACAGTGAATACCATAGCTTCCCAGCTGGTGCAGTCCGTTTGCTTTATTATCAAGCGCAGCGAGTGCGATGCACGAATACTTCCCAAGCTTTGCCACTATCTCCTTCTCTGTAAAAAGACCGTTCATCTGCCCCGGAAGTATATATCCCATCGCAAGTCTCTGCTTCATGCTCTCTGAAAACTCAGTCTCGGTAAGCTTTCCCTGCTCTACGCACCTGGTCAGCTCATCGAAAAATATAAGGCTGTCCGATGGCTTAAAATAATCCAAAAGCCCGACTCTCTCGTCAAAAAAGTACGACAAAAAAGCATCCATGCCCGCATACATTGACAGCTCTCCCCACTCCTCGGTAAGCTCATCTGCCATCACAGTCACTCTGTGTGCTTCCTCTGTCTTCATCTGCTTTCTAAGCTTGTCGGATACACGCTTTGCCTCTGCCTTAAGCTTTTCAATTCCCCCGGCCTTTTCCTCATCGCTAAGTACAATCTCTGCCGCCGGATATATGCTCACCCGGTCAATATTTTCGATGGATTTCTGGCTCTCGCAGTCAAAATATCTGATGGTGTCTATCTCGTCTCCCCACAGCTCGATTCGGATAGGATTCTCCTCCGTCAGCGGAAAAACATCAAGAATACCACCCCTGACAGAAAACTGTCCCATCGTCTGGACCTGATACTCTTTTTCATAGCCCATTCTGATAAGAGCAGCCTGAATTTCCTTCAAATCCAAAAGCTGTCCCTGCTCAAGTGTAAGCACATTTTCCCACATCTTTTCTATCGGCGCCATTGTATTCATCAGCGCATCAAAGGTGGTCACAAGCGTCACTCTCTCCTGCTCACGGATAGCCTTCAAAGCCCTGATACGCTCTGCTGTCAGGAGATTGCCCCTGATATCCGACTGGTAAAAAAGCACATCCTTTGATGGATAATACACCACATCTTTGTCAAAAAAACTGTACTCATCGTACAGTTCCTTCGCCTTCTGCTCTCCAAAGGTCACAATAAGCTTGTTTTTCCTGTGACCTCCAAAGGCATATATCATCTGTGATTTTTGCGCATCTATGCATCCCGTGACAGATATAAGTCCGGACGATTTTTCTGCCGTTTTTGTCATCTCCTCAAAGCCCGCAAGGGAAAGGAGTGGCTCTGTAAATGCTTTCACTTTCAATTCTCCATTTCTGTCTGTTCAAAATCACCTTGTCGATTTCCAGCTAGTTATATATGTTCATAGCCTTATCCGTCTCGCCCTGCATCATAAGAACTGCTGCATCCATCGCATGACCGATAGCTTCCTCCACCTTTGCCCTGTCCTCAGAGCTGAAACGCCCGAGCACATGGTCAGCAAGATCCCAGCCCTGCGGCTTCTCTCCAACACCGACCTTGATACGGCTGAAGCCCTGTGTGCCGGTCATTGCAATGATGCTCTTAATCCCATTGTGACCGCCGGCGCTGCCCTTTTTGCGGATACGGATACGCCCCGGTTCGAGCGAAATATCATCAAAAATAACGATCATTTCCTCATCCGGATCAAGCTTATAAAAATTCATCACCTCAGCAACAGACTCGCCGCTTAAGTTCATGTATGTCTGCGGCTTCACAAGCATCACCTTCATGCCCTCAATCACTCCGCTTCCACAGAGCGCCTTGTGCTTTTTGTCTGTCACACTTATATTATATTTATCCGCAAGCGCATCTATCACATCAAATCCGATATTGTGTCTTGTATGCTCATATTTTTTGTCAGGATTTCCAAGTCCTACTATAACGTACATCGTTTATCCTTTCTCTTTCTAATATTATTTTATCTACATGTCATATGCATATTGTCACATGTCATCTACGTATCTATCCAGAATCTACAATTCAAAATAAAACAAATACTGCTGGATAATTCCCGCCACACCCTTGTAGCGTTCAAAATCAAAGCCGTCACTATAATATTTGTCCAAAAGCTGCTTTACATGCGTATCTATCGGAAACGCATCCACATGATGTAAACCAAAAAGACATATGCAGTTCGCCACCTTTTTGCCAATTCCTTTGCGAGAAAGCAGGCTTTCCATCGCCTCATCATAGCTCATTTTGCGCAGATTATCAAGCCAGTCAGGATTATTTGCGCCATACTCATATATTTCCTTCAGATACGGTGCCCTATAGCCAAAGCCCATGCTCCTGTCATCAAATACCTCATCCGGTACCTCAAGAGGCTTGGGAAATGTATACAGTTCTTCCCCCTCTGCACTGCCGTCTATTTTATGCCCGCACCGCCTGCAAAGTAAATCCACACTGTTTGTGATTCGCTTTATGTTATTATTCTGGGAAATCATAAAAGTAACTATCATCTCCCACAAATCCTGCCTTAAAATGCGCACACCACTGCCATATGCATACGCCTCTTTCAGATGCGCGTCATCTCCGTCTGCTATAAGCTTTGCAATCCCTGCATAATCCGTATCCATATCCAGATAGCTTTTCCATATATTGTTCCAGTCTGCCTCATCACAATCCAGCTCAAACTCATTCCCATCCTGCTTAATCCGAAGTGCCCTGTCAAATGCCACTACCGTGTATTCATTTTCTCCTGTATTCTTCCATCTAAAGCACTGACCACTGTCAGCAATCTGTTTTAAATCCAGATTATCTATTTTCGTCTTGTACATATCTGTTTGTCTATCCTCTTTTATTGTAGCTACACTCTAAAAAGCCGGTCTTTCTGTGGCTTATTGTACCACGGATAGACCGGTTTGTGTGAAATATATTGATTTGAGGGTCAAAAAAATCCTCCCTCGCAACTCGAATCTTTGTTTGATTTTATACATTCTCAATCTCTGTCTTATACTTTTCAAGAATCATATTCTGGATATTCTCGCGTGTGGCAGAGTTAATCGGATGGGCTATATCCCTGTACTCGCCATCGTTTGCCTTGCGGCTTGGCATGGCGATGAAAAGTCCCTTTTCTCCTTCGATTACCTTGATGTCATGTACCACGAATTCATCATCGATTGTGATTGACACAACCGCCTTCATCTTGCCTTCTTTTTCTACCTTACGAATTCTGATGTCTGTAATCTGCATATTTTTGTCCCCCTGGTCTGTTTTTAAATTACATATCTTACATTTTTTTCTTTTACTATCATGACTCCATCCTCACCACAATAGCAGGTGTTTGGATTGATGGTTCCGCGGCTCTCTACGATGCAATTTTCGAGGTGCACATTGTCGCCTATGTAGACGTCATTGAGTATCACGCAGTTCTTCACTGTGGTGTTTTTGCCCACAAATACCTGCTTGAAAAGCACCGAATCCTCCACGCTGCCGTTTATGATACAGCCACTTGATACGAGGCTGTTTGAAATGTCTGAACCCGGATTAAACTTGGCAGGTGGCAGGTCGTCCACCTTTGAGCAGATGGTCGGCTCCTCCCTGAAGAAATAGCTTCTGACGTCAGGTCTTAAGAAATCCATATTGGTCTTGAAGTATGCATCAATATCGGCGATATTGTTCCAGTATGAATTTATCTTGTAGCCATATATTTTCTTTACATTTTTGTAGCGCACGAGGATATCATTTACGAAATCGAATCTGTTTTCCTCAGCTGCCGCCTCCAAAAGCTCTATGAGCTGTCGTCTTCTGATGACATAGATACCTGTGGAAATGGTATTGGATGAAGCCTCGATTGGCTTTTCATCAAACTCTGTGATTCTTGACTCATCATCCATGCGTACCACGCCAAAACGGCTGACATCGTCGTTGTACATCATGTCCTTGCATACCACTGTGATGTCTGATTTTTTCTCGATGTGGAAATCCAGCACTCTGTTGAAATCCAGCTTGTATACACAGTCACCGCTGCTGATGATGACATATGGCTCATGGCGTCTCTTTAAAAAATCAATGTTCTGATACATCGCATCTGCCGTGCCCCTGTACCAGTCACTGTTGTCCGCTGTGACTGTAGGTGTAAAGAGGAATAAGCCCCCCTGCTTTCTGCCAAAATTCCACCATTTTGCTGAGCTTAAATGCTCATTCAGTGAGCGTGCATTGTACTGGGTCAGTACTGCGACAGTCTGTATATGTGAGTTTGACATGCTGCTGAGCGCAAAATCTATGCTTCTGAAGCTGCCTGCTACCGGCAGGGCCGGTACTGCTCGTTTTGCTGTCAGTTCCTTCATCCTATTATTGTTGCCGCCGGCCAAAATTATTCCTATTGCCTTCATTTTCCGTCACCTGCCTTGATAATAACTTCTCCGCCCTCAAGCACACCGTCTTTGTAATCCTCTTCGTATGTAACACCGGAGATTGCTGTATTTTTGCCTATCTTTACCCCGTCCGGTATCACAGAATCTTCTCCTATAGTGACCAGCCCAAATGAGTATATGCTCTCATTTAATACGTTCGGCTTCTCCTGTCCGAAGCCAAGTGTCACATTGTCGCCCACCTTGCAATTTTCGGCAATGATGGACTTGTCTATCGTGACATTGGAGCCTATCTCCGTGTCACACATGATAATGGAATCACGTATTACTGCGCCTCTTCCAATCTTGACGTTGGCACCTATGACAGAATGCTCCACATGACCATAGCATTCACAGCCCTCACCCATGATGCTTCGCTCCACATGACCTCCTTTGGCTATATAAAGTGGCTCGATTGCATCATTCTTTGTGTAAATCTTCCAATACTCCTCGTACAGATTGAACTCCGGAATGAGGTCCACAAGCTCCATATTTGCCTCCCAGTATGAGCCCAGTGTACCTACGTCCTTCCAGTATCCGTTGAACTCGTATGCAAACATACGTCTGTCGTTTTCAAAGCAGTATGGTATGACATGCTTGCCAAAATCACAGTTTTCCTGATCCTTTAGTGCAAGTAATGCTTCCTTTAGCACCGGCCATGAGAATATGTAAATACCCATTGATGCGAGATTGCTGCGCGGATGAACCGGCTTTTCCTCAAATGCATTGATGCGCTTATCATCATCGGCTATGACGATACCAAATCGGCTGGCCTCCTCGATAGGCACCGGCATGGTTGCTATGGTCACATCTGCATTGTTTTCCTTGTGGAAATCAAGCATCACCTCATAGTCCATCTTGTAAATATGGTCTCCTGACAGTATCAACACATAGTCCGGGTTGTAACTGTCTATATACCTCATATTCTGGTAGATTGCATTGGCTGTACCTGTGTACCACTCGCTGTTGCCGCTCTTCTCATAAGGAGGCAGTATTGCCACTCCTCCATTATTCCTGTCGAGATCCCACGGAATACCTATTCCGATGTGGCTGTTAAGTCTGAGTGGCTGATACTGTGTAAGTACACCCACTGTATCAATACCTGAATTGATGCAGTTGCTAAGCGGAAAATCTATGATTCTGTACTTTCCACCAAACGAAACTGCCGGTTTTGCTACGTTCGCTGTCAGAACACCAAGTCTGCTGCCTTGACCGCCTGCTAAAAGCATGGCTATCATTTCTTTCTTAATCACGTTATCACTCCTCGTCTGTCCTAATTTTTGTTGTGCCCATCCGGTTCCCACCACTTGTTTCTGTAATAACCGTATCTGTAATGCTTCCATAATAAATCACAATTGTTTCCATATAAATTATAGTTGCTGCTGCATATATTGCAGTTACTGCTATATACTTTAAACCCATCAAATTCATATGGTCCGGATGAATTATTTTTATAGAAAAAATTATACCACAGCCGCATTATCACTTCAACATTTTTCACAAAATCAAATAATATTTTTCTTTTTTTTCGACATTTTGCACAAGTGGCATTTATCGTATATCTGTTTAACCTGCTATGGTTCTTATCATTTGAAAGTCCTGCCTGCTTTCACCTTATTTTTCCTTTGCAAATACTATATTTAGTTGTATAATTAATATAAAGTAACTATTCAGAACAAGAAAATCTGTTGCTTACATGCAATCATGACGCATCGGCTTTTTGTTCTCAGCGATTCTTAATAGTTACAATATAAATTATAATAAATCAGGCAGGTAAAATTAATGTATAAAATAGATTTCAGCAAACCAATACACATCCATTTCATAGGCATCGGCGGTATCAGCATGAGCGGGCTCGCAGAGATTCTGCATGAGGAGGGCTTTACCATTTCCGGCTCCGATTCAAAGGAATCAGACCTCACAAAAACTCTTGCTGCCAAGGGCATAAAAGTCATATATGGCCAGAGCGCAGACAATATCACATCCGGTATCGACCTGGTGGTTTACACTGCTGCTATCCACGAAAGCAATCCTGAGTTTGCCGCAGCAAAAGCAGCCGGTATTCCAATGCTTACCAGAGCCGAGCTTCTCGGACAGATTATGGACAATTACGATTATTCTATCGCTGTAGCCGGCACACACGGCAAGACTACCACCACATCCATGATCAGCGAGATTCTTCTCGCCGCCCAGACAGATCCTACCATTTCCGTAGGTGGTATTTTGTCATCTATCCACGGCAATCTGCGTGTGGGCAATTCAGAGTATTTTATCTCCGAGGCGTGTGAGTACACAAACAGCTTTTTGAATTTCAGACCACGCTACAGTATTATTTTAAATATTGAGGCTGAGCATCTGGATTTCTTCAAGGATATCAACGACATCAGGCATTCCTTCCGCGAGTATGCATCAAACACTCTCGCAGGCGGTGCTACCATCATCAATGGTGAGATTGACCGCTATGAGGAAATTGTCGCAGGGCTTCCTCAGAAGATTATCACCTATGGCTTTGATTCAAAATATGATTTCTATCCGGAAAATATAACCTATGACGATAAAGCTTGTGCATCTTTTACAGCTATGAGACAGGGTAGTCCACTTTTCGACGTAAAACTCTCTGTTCCGGGCGCTCACAATGTAAGCAATGCGCTCGCAGCCATAGCTTTATCCACCACACTCGGTCTCGATGAGGAGTCTATCCTCACAGGCCTTGACAAATTTGGCGGTGCTGACAGACGTTTCCAGTACAAGGGCAAGGTAAACGGCGTCACAATCATTGATGACTACGCTCACCATCCAACCGAGATCCGCGCAACACTGACAGCTGCACAAAAATATCCACATGACAGGCTTGTACTTTGCTTCCAGCCACACACCTATTCCAGAACCAAGGCATTCTTAAATGATTTTGCCGATGTTCTTTCAATGGCAGATGTTGTGGTGCTTGCTGATATCTATGCTGCGCGTGAGCAGAACACATATGGTATCTCATCTAAGGATATCCTGAATTTATTGCTCGAAAAAGGTGTGAATGCGCACTATTTCCCATCATTTGAGGAAATCGAGAAATTTTTATCAGAAAATTGTGTAAACGGTGACCTGTTGATAACAATGGGTGCTGGAAATGTTGTAGAAATCGGCGAAGACCTGCTTAAGAAATAAGTTATCCACGTTATCCACATACAAAATGTTAACAACTCTCATTTTGTGTGTGGATTTTTTAAATAATTTTCAACAGCTTATATACCCTGTGATACATTGATTTTTCAATTATTTTACACAGTTATCCACGTTATCCACATTTTTTTGTGGACTCGGAAAGCCCGAGTTTACAAGGCTTGTAGCACTTTTACCATCTTCACACAGTTAAAATATTGTGCTATAATTGCTCACAGGTTAAGCGAAAGAGAGTTTTTTATATGACAGCGATAAACATTAGCAGTGACATAGCAACATCATTCACTACTGTGTCAGATATTTTTATAGATCAATACATGCCAAAGGCAAACGGTGAGTTTGTCAAGGTATACCTTTATCTGCTCCGTGCAACAGGCTCCGGGGCAGGCATAGCAACTATTTCAGAGATTGCCGATCATTTCAGCAATACTGAGGCCGACATCATACGTGCCCTCAATTACTGGGCCTCTGAGGGCATTTTACAGCTGCAATCCGGCGCTGATGGCCAGATTATGGGAATCAACCTCTGCAGTCTTTCTGTATCCGGTATGCAGGCTGCTCAGAATAATATACAAAGCGCTGTGGATGATAATGCCGCGCAGAATAATTTGCAAAACGGCGTGGTTAATAATGGTGCACAGAATAGTTGGCAAAACGGTGTTGTTAATAACGTTGCGCAAAATATTTCTACCGCAGATATTCGGATGCAGGATTCTGTTGTGGAAAAGCTTAAGAGCCAGACTCCTGACAAAGCTGCTTCTTCACAGAAGGAATACACACTTGATGAGATTAAGGAGTTTAGAAAGAATCCTGACATTTCAGAGCTTTTCTTTATTATAGAGACATATCTGAAGCATACGCTCTCATCATCAGACACCAATATGGTGCTCTACTGGCTGGACGAGCTCCATTTTTCTACCGACCTGGTGGAATATCTCGTGGAGTACTGCATTACCAAGGGACATTCAAGCCTTCGTTACATGAACAAGGTCGCTCTCGGCTGGGCCGATGCCGGCATAAAAACCGTAGACCAGGCAAAGGACGATGCAGCCGCTCATTCACAGATTTACTATTCTGTAATGAAGGCTCTAGGCATCACAGGCCGCAATCTGGTTGACTCTGAGGTGTCACTCATAAACAAATGGGTCGGCGAATACAGTTTCGATATAGAGCTTGTAAAGGCCGCCTGCAGTAAAACCATTTCAGCTATCCAGAAGCCAAGCTTCGAGTACACAGACTCGATACTCGCGAACTGGAGGAAAAAGGATGTACATACTTTAAAGGATGTTGAAGTGCTTGATGCCAACTTTGCCAAGGCCAATAAAGCCTCTGCTACAGGCTCATCACAAGGCACAAATGCTGCAAACGGTTCCTCAAAACCAAAAAGCAATAATTCAAGTTCCAAGAATAAATTTAACAACTTCAATCAGCGAAACAATGATTACGACAAGCTGGAGAAGCTGTTTCTGAATTCTACGGTATGATTTTTCAAGTTAGATTTACACATCCCAAGGAGGAGATATGGCACTTACCAATGCTCAATATGATGAGATAATGCGAGGCTACGATAAACGCCAGCTTCGAAACAAATACATACATGACAAGCGTATTGAGGAAGCCTATCGCAAGACGCCCCGCCTCAGGGAGATTGACTCAGAGATTGCATCCGCATCTGTCAGGCAGGCGTACAGGCTTATGGACGGCGACGAGAATGCTCTTGCCGCTTTACGCCTTGCAATCGAGGACTATAAGGAGGAGCGTGCTGCACTGCTATCCACACTCGGATATCCACTTGATTATTTTGAGCCTATTTACACCTGTCCAGATTGTCATGATACCGGGTATATAGATGGTCAAAAATGTCATTGCTTCAAGCAGGCTATTATCAATACCGTTTATTCGCAGTCCAATATCAGGGAAATTTTATCAAGAGAGAATTTTTCCACTCTCTCATTTGATTATTACTCAGATGAGCAGAAAAATCCTGCAACAGGGCTGTCTGCTCTTGCCACAGCAAAGCTTGCCGTGACGAACTGTCATGAATTTATAGATAATTTTGAAAACAAACCTAAAAATATATTTTTCTACGGTAATACCGGTGTCGGAAAGACTTTTTTATCTAATTGCATTGCAAAAGAGCTTTTGGATGCAGGTTACTCCGTAATTTACTTTACAGCATTCCAATTATTTGATATATTAAGCAAAGGTGTGTTTGAAAAGGATGCAGATGCCATCGCAGCGCACCAGAATATATTCGACTGTGATTTACTTATCATAGACGATCTCGGAACCGAGCTTTCCAACTCATTTACCACATCACAGCTTTTCCTTTGTGTAAATGAG
>ERZ791603.2940-NODE-2940-length-10073-cov-2.938710_pt1 | contig 10073 bp, 7 predicted proteins | sample MGYA00509966_ERZ791603 | MGnify/ENA primary metagenome ERZ791603 (study PRJEB30046, sample SAMN00791931) | human gut metagenome | study: EMG produced TPA metagenomics assembly of the A metagenome-wide association study of gut microbiota in type 2...
AATCTTGTGATGCAGAACCCGAGCCTCCACATCTTCCACAAAATTGTATACATATGCCGGAAACGTCAGCTGCAGCCCACATGGCTCTATGCGAAAATGCAGCCTGCGGTCGGTATCCTCGGTTTCCGTTACATTTTCCGGAGTCCTGGAGGGACTGGGAAAGGGCATGCCATCACTTTTGATTTCTCTTGCGCGCTATATCGTTGTGATGCTGCCGGTGTTTGGGAGGATGGTGTAAAACGGCCGGGCTAGGCTTCACTGTGAGCGATCGTTACGGGGAAAAGCGCTTCCATGCGAGACCGTGCCTTTCCAAACGATGGTTCCGCTGATTTTTCTCTCGCTATTCCGATTTGTTGTGATGGTTCCGCTTTTCGTGAAAAAATGTGCATTTTCGGGGTAGCCAACCGGGGGCATTTGAGGTAGTGAGAGTCGTGTTTGGTTAAGCACTCAAAGTTCCTTGATGGCGCCGTATCGCGGCGGTGGCTCCGGAAACGGCGCCGCCCCGTGGGAGCGCATCCAGTCGAGGCTTCTTTTTCACATCTCTTTTTGACGGTAAGGATTGAACATGTCTGTTCCTGGCAAGATGCACAGTTTTTTTGTTCCGGGCATTTCCCTGATCGGCGTGGGCGCGTGCCACGGTATCCCTCATTATGTCCACACCTACCATATCACCAAGCCGTTGATCGTCACCGACAAGGGCATCGTGAACACGGGGATTCTCAAGATCATTACGGACATTCTGGACGGCGACAACATCCCGTACAGCATCTATGACAAGACCGTGCCGAATCCCACCGATGAAAACGTGACCGAAGGCGTCGCCCAGTATAAGGCCGACGGCTGCGACGGCCTGATTTCCATCGGCGGCGGCTCCTCGCACGACTGCTGCAAGGGCATAGGCATCCTGCTTTCCAACGGCGGCGCGATTTATCAGTATGAAGGCGTGGATAAGGTCAACCACATGCTGCCGCACTACATCGCCATCAACACGACGGCGGGCACCGCTTCGGAACTGACGCGCTTCTGCGTGATCACCGATAAGGAACGCCATGTGAAGATGTCCATTGTGGACTGGTTCCTGACTCCCAACGTCGCGGTCAATGACCCTGTCCTTATGGTCGGTATGCCGCCGTCCCTGACCGCAGCCACGGGTATGGACGCCCTGACGCACGCCATCGAAGCGTACGTTTCCACCAACACCACGCCGATGACGGACGCCTGCGCGGAACAGTCCATCCGTTTGGTTGCCAAGTACCTGCGCAAGGCCGTGGCCAACGGCAAGGACATGGAAGCCCGTGAAGGCATGGCCTACGCCCAATATCTTGCCGGGATGGCCTTCAACAACGCCGGTCTGGGGTACGTGCACGCGATGGCGCATCAGCTTGGCGGCTTCTACAGCCTGCCCCATGGCGAGTGCAACGCCATCCTTCTGCCGCATGTGGAGTCCTTCAACCTGATTTCCCGCCTCGATCGCTTTGTGCGCATCGCGCAGATGATGGGCGAGTGCACTGACGGCCTGTCCGAACGCGCCGCCGCTGAATTGGCGATTTCCGCCATCAAGACGCTGTCGAAGGATGTGGGCATCCCCACGACCATCACCGAGCTCGCCGCCCGGTACGTGAAGGCCATCGATCCCCGCGACATCCCCGCGATGGTCGGACATGCCCAGAAGGACACCTGCGCCGCCACGAACCCACGTACAATGAGCCTGGAAATCATCAGCCAGCTATACAAAGACGTTTTTTAGGAACCGGCAATGAGGGGCGCTCGTTTTTGAAACGGGCGCCTTTTCTTTCCGTATCTGGCCTATTCTTTTCCCATTCCCGGAATGCAATCGGTTGAGAAGGGGAGTGGGCTTGGCCTCCCCATATGGAATTTTCCCGGTTTCTCAGGCGAGGGCCGGGATTTGTTTGGAATCAATGGGGAGAGGGATTTTTAAGGGAACGGCGGGGTACCCGGAGGGCTTTGGACCTCCGGGGGGGGCGGGGATTGGCTGAGAAAAGGGGCTGTTTCGCTTTTTTTCATGTCCGCCGTGTCCCCCGCTTTGGTGCCTTGTATACGTAACTCTTTTGAAATACATATTTTTAAAAAGTATGCCCATACAGTTGAGCCGATATAATTTCTTGATGCCCCATAGTGTTTTCTGATACGGAATTGATGACGCCGGAGACCCCCCCATAAGGAAAGCTTTTTCCTGAATAACCCGTCTGCCGTTGTCAAACGCTCAAAGAGAACTTACACTGTGCCCGAGGCTTGGCGGGGTTTGGCGCTGCCGGGCCATACGGAGGTAACTTTTGAATCAGTTTACGCGGAATCTCATGCTCTGGGGGGTCATCTCCCTGGCTATGGTCATTGTGTTCAACCTGTTTAGCCAGCCTCAGCATTCGTCCCAGCCGAGCGTGACGTACAGTGAATTCCTGCGTCAGGCCGCCAAGGGTGAAGTGTCCGAGGTGGTTATTCAGGGGAATACCCTTACCGGGAAAACGACCGACGGCAAATCGTTCCAGATTTACGTCCCCAACGATCCCGGCCTTGTGGATAAACTCATTGCCGAGAAGGTCGAAGTCCGGGCCGAGCCTGTCGAGGACTCCCCATGGTACATGACCCTGTTGGTGTCGTGGTTCCCCATGCTGCTGCTTATCGGCGTGTGGATTTTCTTCATGCGCCAGATGCAGGGCGGAGCGGGCCGTGCCATGTCCTTTGGTCGTTCCCGGGCCCGTATGCTCAATCAGGAGCAGGGCAAGGTCACGTTCGATGACGTGGCCGGTGTGGACGAAGCCAAGGAAGAACTTTCCGAAGTCGTCGACTTCCTCTCCAATCCGCGCAAGTTCACCCGTCTTGGCGGGCGCATTCCCAAGGGCGTCCTGCTCGTCGGCCCTCCCGGTACCGGTAAGACTCTGCTGGCCCGCGCCGTAGCTGGTGAGGCGGGCGTGCCCTTCTTCTCCATTTCCGGTTCCGACTTTGTGGAAATGTTCGTGGGCGTGGGCGCTTCGCGTGTCCGTGACCTGTTTGTGCAGGGCAAGAAAAACGCTCCTTGCCTTATCTTTATCGACGAAATCGACGCCGTGGGCCGTCAGCGTGGCGCTGGCCTCGGCGGGGGGCATGACGAACGCGAACAGACCCTGAACCAGCTCCTTGTGGAAATGGACGGTTTTGAGTCCAACGAAGGCGTCATCCTCATCGCGGCGACCAACCGTCCCGACGTGCTTGACCCCGCGTTGCTCCGCCCCGGCCGTTTTGACCGTCAGGTTGTGGTCCCCACGCCCGACGTGAAGGGCCGCCTGAAGATTCTTGAAGTGCATACCCGCCGTACGCCGCTGGATAAGCACGTCAATCTGGAAGTCATCGCCCGCGGTACGCCGGGCTTTTCCGGCGCGGCGCTGGAGAACCTGGTCAACGAAGCGGCCCTCCAGGCCGCCCGCCTTGGCCAGGATACCGTGTTCATGCGCGATTTCGAATATGCGAAGGACAAGGTGCTCATGGGCAAGGAACGCCGCAGCCTTATCCTTTCCGACGAGGAAAAGCGGATCACCGCGTACCACGAAGGCGGTCACGCTCTGGTGGCCAAGCTGCTGCCCGGGACCGACCCCGTGCACAAGGTGACGATCATCCCGCGCGGGCGTGCGCTCGGCGTGACCATGCAGCTGCCGGAAGGCGATCGTCATGGCTACTCCAAGGCGTTTCTTCAGAACAACCTCATGGTGCTGCTGGCCGGGCGCGTGGCCGAAGAAATCATCTTCGACACGATTACCACCGGTGCCGGCAACGACATTGAGCGCGCTACGGGCATGGCCCGCAAGATGGTTTGCGAATGGGGCATGAGCGATGTCGTCGGCCCCATGACCATCGGCGAGCAGGGCGAGGAAGTCTTTATTGGCCGCGATTGGGGCCATGCGCGCAACTACAGCGAAGACACCGCCCGCATCGTGGACGCCGAGATCAAGAAGCTGGTGGAGACCGCGCGCGAGAACTGCCACAAGCTGTTGCAGGAAAACATCAATCTCCTGCACGCGCTTGCCAAGGCCTTGCTTGACCGCGAAACCATCACCGGCGACGATATTGATTTGCTCGTCAAGGGCGAACCGCTGCCGCCGTTTGATGCGGACGGCAGTGCCGCGAAGCAGGAACCTGCGGCTCCCGCCCCTGCTTCCGCTGACGCGGAGGGTGAAACCTTCAAGCTGGAAGCGGAACCGTCTCAGGATGGCGGGACGGGCGAGAAAACGCAGGACGAAACCAAACAGCAGTAAACGGCTTGCCCCGGCATCCTGCGGATGTCGGGGCATTCAGCTTTATTAGGACAGCAGCGTGAACAACGAACGCAAATGGATTCTTCGAGGGGGGAGGGTGTTGAACCCTGCCCCCTTTTGTCTGATAGGCATTGTGAACGTAACGCCGGATTCGTTTTCCGACGGGGGAAAGTATATCGATCCGTGTAACGCCGTGGCTCATGGCCTCCGCCTGTTGGACGAAGGGGCCGGAATGCTCGATCTGGGGGCGGAATCCACCCGTCCTTTTGCCGAACCCGTGCCCGAAGGTGAGGAAATCGCCCGGCTCATGCCGGTTGTGGCGCGCCTTCGTGAGCAGCGGCCTGATGCGGTCCTTTCCGTGGATACGTTGAAGGCCGGGACGGCCCGGGCGGCATTGGAAGGCGGCGCGGACATCATCAACGACGTGTCGGCCTGCGTGGCCGATCCGGCGTTGCTCGACGTGCTTGCCGAATACAAGCCGGGGTATGTGCTCATGCACAGCCAGGGCAGCCCGCGTGAAATGCAGGTGAACCCCCGCTACGGGAACGTGGTGGAGGAGATTCTGGCCTTTTTTGAGGAACATCTGGCACGGCTGGTCAAGGCCGGTTTGCCCGAGGATCGGATAGTACTTGATCCCGGCATCGGGTTCGGTAAGAATAAGGATCACCGTGGCCATCCTGAAAGGGCTGGAACGGTTTGCTTCGCTGGGCCGCCCCTTGTATGTGGGGCTTTCCCGGAAATCCATGTTCCGGGAGATCCTTGGCCTCGAACTGGAACAACGGGCCGAAGCCACCCGTCTGGCTGTCGCGCTGCTGGCCGCGCGGGGCATCCCTTACCATCGCGTTCACGACGTTGCCGGTTGCGCGCAAGCGCTGCGGCTTGTCGAAGCTATGACGCCTCTCGCCTGATCCTTCCGGCGTACCCTGTAAAGCTCATTTTGGAGCCGGATCATGGATTTCCTGTCTTTTTATTGGCGTGACGTGCTGGATATCGCCCTCGTAACGCTGCTTTTATACCGCATCCTGCTTCTTATCCGGGGAACGCGCGCGTTTTCGGCGCTCATCGGTCTGGTCGTTCTGGTGGCGGTGTACGCCCTCTCGCATTTTATAGGCCTCTATTCCTTGTCATGGCTGCTGGAGAACCTGTTCGGTTCGCTGTTCCTTGTCATCGTGATCCTGTTTCATGATGATATCCGGCAGGCTCTTGCCGCGATGGGGACGCGATACCTTTCGTGGAAGAAACGCCCCGCGCCGTCAAATATGGTCGGCGATCTCGTCTGGGTGTGCCAATACTTCGCCAAGCGGCGCATCGGGGCTCTCATCGTTCTGGAAGGCAAGGTGCAGCTTGGCGACATGATGAAGGGCGGGGTAGTACTGGACGCCCGGATATCCCGGGAGCTCCTGCTGACCATCTTCTTTCCCAATACCGCGCTGCACGATGGGGCGGTGATCATCCGCAAAGGGCGCATTGCCGCGGCGGGGTGTATCCTGCCGCTGGCGCAGATGGACCGCCAGAATTTCGGTACGCGGCACCGCGCCGCGCTTGGCGCTACGGAAGTCAGCGATGCGACGGTCATTGTCGTTTCAGAGGAGCGCGGCGAAGTGAGCGTGGCCTCTAAGGGCCATTTGGCGGTTATGCCCGATGCCGAACAACTGAAAGAGACGCTGAACAATGTTATCGAACACTAAAGACCCCCAGAAAGGCAACTGGCGCTATCTCTTGGTAGCCTTTCTCCTTGCCCTCGGGTTGTGGTATACGCTCAACGCGCGTGAGCAAATCGAGCGCGTGGTTGAGGTGCGCCTTGATTATAAGGGGTTGCCGACCGGATTGATCGTGACGGGAGGCCAGCTCAATAAAGTCAGCGTGCGCCTCCGCGGTCCACAGGAATTGCTGCGGTCCATGACCAACCGGGAAATTTCCTATACGATGGATCTGTCCGGCGTGACGCCGGGCAAGAACGTGATCCCGCTGACGACGGGGGAAAACAAGCCGCCGGAACTGCGGGCCTATGAGGTGCTTGAAGTCACGCCATCCCGGATGATTCTTGAAGTGGACAAGATCATGGAAACGAACCTGCCTGTAAAAGTGGCGCTGAGAGCTTCGCCCGCTGCCTCGTCGGTAAGGCTGAAAGATCTGGTGGTCGACCCGCCGCAAGTGACCGTGCGCGGTCCGGCAAGCGTGATCGCGTCCATGAAGGAGATACAGGCGGAGATCCCGGTGGATCTCGGGGCGGAAGGGAAGGCCGTCTCGGAAGAGGTTCCGTTGCTTGCCCCGCCCGCTGTGGAGCTCAATCCGCAGGTCGTTAAGGTGACATGGAAAATCGATGTGAAGAGGCGTACCCTGAGTTTGCAGCGCGATATCATTTTTGAGGGTGAGAATCCCAATGTAAGCGCTCAGCCTTCACGGGCCAACCTCATGGTTTCCGTCCCTCAGGCGATGGTCAAAGATGCCGGGTACCTCGCGCAATTTCAGGTTTCCGTCCCGTCCGATACGGCGATGCCTGCGGAAGACGGGGCCGTGAACGCGCCTCTTCAGGTTGCCGTGCCCCAAGGCGGGCGCGTCCTGAAAATCAGCCCGGAAACCGTGTCGATTTCCCGGCATCCGAGCGAATAAGCGGTCTGTTCCGCTGTTCTATAACAAAAGAGATCTTGGAGTAGTTGATGAGCGTTCGTCTTTTTGGGACTGACGGGATGAGGGGCCGGGTCAACAAGTATCCTATGACGCCGGAAGTGGCTTTGCGCCTGGGGCTTGCCGCTGGCACGTTCTATCGGGACAAGAACCGACGCAGCCGCGTAGTCATCGGTAAGGATACCCGTCTTTCGGGATATGTGTTCGAGAACGCGCTGGCGGCGGGCTTGCTGGCGGCGGGGATGGATGTCTTTCTTGTCGGCCCCCTGCCCACTCCTGCGATTTCCTTTCTCACGACCAACATGCGGGCGGATGTGGGGGTGGTCATCTCCGCGTCGCATAATCCATTCAGCGACAACGGGATCAAGTTTTTCGACGCCGAAGGGTTCAAAATCCCGGATGCCGATGAAGATCGCATGACGGAAATGGTGCTGGACCCGAATTTTGACTGGAATTATCCCGAACCCGCGAACACCGGCCGTGCCTATAAAATCAAGGACGCTCCGGGCCGTTACATCGTGTATCTCAAAAACAGTTTCCCCGCGCACTTGTCCCTTGAAGGGCTGCGGGTGGTCATTGACTGCGCCAATGGCGCCAACTATAGGGTCGCGCCGCTGGCCCTTGAGGAGTTGGGCGCCGAAGTCGTTAAAATCGGTACGGAGCCCAACGGGTTGAATATCAATTACCGCTGCGGTTCCCTGTACCCCGAGGCTGTGGCCGCGAAGGTCCGCGAGACGCGGGCCGATATTGGGCTTGCTCTGGACGGCGATGCCGATCGCCTCATCGTCGTGGACGAAAAAGGCACCGTTCTGGATGGCGACCAGATCATGGCCCTGTGCGCGCAGGATCTCATGCAGCAGGGCAAGCTTCCGGGCAACATCCTTGTGGCCACGGTCATGAGCAACATGGCGCTTGAAGTGTTCATGAAGGAGCGGGGCGGTACGCTTATCCGTACCAACGTAGGCGATCGCCATGTCGTGGCGGCCATGCGCCAGCAAGGGGCTCTCCTTGGCGGGGAGCAATCCGGCCATCTTATTTTCCGTGAATACAGCACAACCGGCGACGGTCTCCTTGCCGCTCTTCAGATCCTGCGGATCATGCGCCAGCGGGGGCGGCCTCTGTCGGAACTCGCCGGCCTGCTCGTCCCCTATCCGCAGGAACTCCGGAACGTGCACGTCGAACACAAGATACCGTTTGAGGAAAACGCGGAAATCGCCGATGCCGTCGCCCGTATCGAAGAAGGCCTTGAAGGCCGTGGGCGTGTGTTGCTGCGTTATTCGGGCACGGAACCTTTGTGCCGGGTTATGGTTGAAGGGCAGGATGCGGACAAGGTACGCGTGTATGCCAACGAGCTTGCCGGAATCGTGGAAAAAGCGCTCGGATAGACGGGTTTTGAGAACTGTCCGGGTGCATGGCTCGGCTTTTTCTGATGGGGAGGGTGATATATTTATATTGCTCTTCAAGAAGGAATAGGACTTAGCAAGATTGTTTGATATAAAGTATAGATCGAACAAGTATTTGATCGAGCATATCAGTATATTGTTGCAATGAGGCTCGCCTTTCCAGTGGAAGGAGTGAGAGAGTAAAGAAAGGGATACGGGGGAAACCGGCCCAAAATCTTTTTGCGGGGGAAACGAAGTCACATGAATATTCGTAAGGTTGTCATTCCGGTTGCCGGTTGGGGGACGCGTTCTTTGCCTGCCAGCAAGAATATTCCCAAGGAAATGCTGCCTATCTACAACAAGCCCGTTGTGCAGTACGTTGTGGAAGAAGCTATCCGTGCTGGTGTGGAAGACGTTATTTTTGTGACCAACCGTGACAAGAGCGTTATTGAAGATCACTTCGACTATAACCTTCAGCTTGAGGGCGTTCTGGAACGCGCCGGAAAGCTGAAGATGCTCAAGGAAGTCCGCGATGTGGCCGAGATGGTCAACATCATGTCCGTTCGTCAGAAGAAACAGCTCGGTCTCGGCCATGCGGTGCTGTGCGCCAAGGAGATGGTACGTGACGAACCCTTTGCGGTCATGGTCGGCGACGACTTTATGATCGGCGATGACGCGGGATTGACGCAGCTTGTCCAAGTGGCGTCCGAACACGACATGCCGGTTATCGGAGTCATGGAAGTACCCGCAGACAAGGTAAACCGTTACGGTATCGTAATGGGTGAAGAAATCACTCCCGGCGTCTATAACATTACGGATATGGTGGAGAAACCAGCCATAGGCACGGTGGATTCCCGCCTCGCCATTGTGGGACGCTATGTGCTGACTCCGGATATTTTTGAACATCTCGCACGGGTGAAGCCCGGACACGGCGGCGAGATTCAGCTTACCGACGCGCTGGCTTCTCTGGCCCGGGAACGCGGTATGTTGGCTGTGAAGATGGGCGGCATCCGTTTTGACGCCGGGGACTGGGTGGATTATTTGACGGCCAACATCTACTTCGGACTGCGCGATGAAAAACTGCGCGACGGCCTGAAGGCCAGGTTGCGCGAATTGCTCGACTAGGCATTGTGGATGACGTTTGATAAACAGGGGAAACCGCCTTTCCGGCACATCCTCCGGCAGGAGGTGCTGCCGGATAAGGTGGTTTTTTCCTGTTCTTTTATTGTATTGAAATGTATTGTTTTCGTTTCTTTTTGAATTGAACCGATAGAGGGAACAAGCAGCGATTCCTGGATAGGCTGCTGTCCACTCCCTAACACCTCAGGATATCCCCTTGCTTCGAACCGTTGCTTTGCTGACGCCCCCATTCGCTTCCTTGACCTATGCCGTTCCCGAGTGGCTTGCCGGGTTTGCGTGGTGCCCCGGCTTGAGGGTCGCCGTGCCGCTGGGAAGAGGGATGTTGCGTATTGGGGTCGTCCTCGGCGATGGTTCCCCTCTGCCGGAGGGGGTAACGGTTCGGCCCATGCTTTGGCCTCTGGAAAAGGAACCTTTGCTGCCGTCCGGGCACATGGAAATGGTGCGCCAGCTTGCTTTGCGCCAGGCCGTGACGCCGGGGCAGATCCTCGCGATGGTGCTCCCTGCGGGGCTTCGGGTGACGCAGATGCGTCTCCGTACGATGGAAGCGCAAGGCAAGGCGCAGATACGGCTGCTGAAGGATTTGCCCAAGCTGCCAGTAGAGGTTTTGGCTGCGCTTGGTGAAGCATGGATGCGGGGAGGGGCGGAGTTGCTCGGGCCACGGGAAGACGCCGCCGCC
>ERZ791603.2944-NODE-2944-length-10069-cov-9.014979_pt1 | contig 10069 bp, 10 predicted proteins | sample MGYA00509966_ERZ791603 | MGnify/ENA primary metagenome ERZ791603 (study PRJEB30046, sample SAMN00791931) | human gut metagenome | study: EMG produced TPA metagenomics assembly of the A metagenome-wide association study of gut microbiota in type 2...
CTCTGCTGACCATCGCCGCCTGCGTTGTCATCATGCTGGCGCTGACCACCTTCGTCAGCAAGTCCAAGATGGGCAAGGCCATGCGGGCCTGCTCTGAGGATAAGGGCGCGGCCCAGCTCATGGGCATCAATGTCAACTCTACCATTTCTGCCACCTTTGCCATCGGCTCCGCTCTGGCAGCCATTGCCGGTGTGCTGTTGTGCTCCTTCAACACCTCTCTGATGCCCACCACCGGCTCCATGCCCGGCATCAAGGCCTTTACCGCCGCCGTGTTCGGCGGCATCGGCTCCATCCCCGGCGCATTCCTCGGCGGCCTGCTCCTCGGCATCATCGAGGCCATGGCCAAGGCGTATATCTCGACGAATCTCGCCAACTCCATCGTGTTCGCCGTGCTGATCGTCGTGCTGCTCGTCAAACCCGCAGGACTTCTCGGCAAATACGTGCCGGAGAAAGTGTAAGGTGACCGGAATGACACAGAAAATGAGCAAATTCAAGTCTCTCAAAAAGACTACTAAGGTCGATTTTGCGACCTACCTCGGCGTGATCATCGTCTTCATCATCACGACGATCCTGCAGAACAACGGCTCGCTCAAGCGCTCCGCCGTCGGCCTGCTCGTCCCCATCTGCTGCTATATGTCCATGGCCGTGTCGCTGAACCTCACGGTCGGTATCCTCGGTGAGCTGAGCCTCGGTCACGCGGGCTTTATGAGCGTCGGCGCATTTTCCGGCATCGTGGTCTCGCAGAGCCTCATGGGTGCGATCCCGAGCGCTCCGGTGCGTCTCGCCGTCGCGATGATCGTCGGTGCGATCTTTGCCGCCATCGTCGGTCTTCTCATCGGCACGCCGGTGCTCCGCTTGCAGGGCGACTACCTCGCCATCGTGACGCTCGCCTTCGGCGAGATCATCAAGGAGCTCATCAACTGCCTGATCATCGGCTGCGATGAAAACGGCCTGCACTTCATCTTCAACCCCGCCGGCAGCAAGACGGTCGATGACCTCGGCCTCAGCGCCTCCGGCACCGCCATCATCAAGGGCGCGCAGGGCGCGACCGGCACCGCCACCATCGCAACGTTCACCGCGGGCTTCGTGCTCGTGATGATCACGCTCATCGTGGTGCTGAATCTGACGCGCTCGCGCGCAGGCCGCGCGATCATGGCCATCCGCGATAACCACATCGCCGCGCAAGCCATCGGCCTGAACCTGACGAAATATAAGCTCATGGCCTTCGTCACCTCCGCCGCCCTCGCAGGCGCGGCAGGCGCACTCTACGGTCTGAACTACTCCTCCCTCCAGGCGACGAAGTTCAACTTCAACCTCTCCATCCTCGTGCTGGTGTTCGTGGTGCTCGGCGGGCTCGGCAACATCTGGGGCTCGCTCGTTGCCGCCGCAGCGCTCACCATTCTGCCCGAAGCACTGCGCCAGTTCTCCGATTTCCGTATGCTCATCTACGCGATCGTGCTGATCTGCGTCATGCTCGCAACCAACAATCCGCAGGCCAAGGCATTTTTCCAAAAGCTGCTGCCGCACCGCCGCGCGGTCGCTGAAAAGGAGGAGAATTGACCATGACTCAGAAAACCAAACTCGTTCCCGTCTCCCGCGAGCCGGCGCTCCTGCCCGAGCGAGACGCGGACAAGTCCCCCGTGCTCGAATGCATCGACCTCGGCATCACCTTCGGCGGCCTGAAGGCAGTCGATAACTTCAACGTGACCATCGGCCGCACGGAGATCACCGGCCTCATCGGGCCAAACGGCGCCGGTAAGACGACGGTCTTCAACCTTTTGACCAAGGTCTATCAGCCCACCCACGGTACCATCCTCTTAAACGGCAAGGACATCCACGGGCTCAACACCGCGCAGGTCAACCGCGCGGGCATCGCCCGTACCTTCCAGAACATCCGTCTCTTCGGCGAGTTGAGCGTGGAAGAGAACATCACCGTCGCCATGGACACACAGATGCACTACACGATGCCCGAGGGCATTTTCCGCCTGCCCCGCTTCTGGAAGGAAGAGCGCATCGTTCACGAGCGCGCGATGGAGCTGCTCTCCATCTTCCACATGGAAGACCTTGCCAATGCCAAGGCAAGCTCGCTGCCTTACGGCGCGCAGCGCAGATTGGAAATCCTGCGTGCACTGGCCACAAACCCCAGCCTGCTGCTCCTTGACGAGCCCGCCGCCGGCATGAACCCGAGCGAAACGGCCGAGCTGATGGAAAACATCCGCTCCATCCGCGACACCTTTAAGATCGCGGTGCTGCTCATCGAGCACGACATGAACCTCGTCATGAACATCTGCGAGGGCATCGCCGTGCTGAACTTCGGCCGCGTCATCGCCAAGGGCACGCCCGAGGACATTCAGAATAACCCCGAGGTCATTGAAGCCTACCTCGGCAAGCAGAAGGAGGCCTAACGATGAGTCAGATCTTACAGGTGAACGATCTTCACGTTTACTATGGCAGCATCCACGCCGTCAAAGGCGTCTCCTTCGAGGTCAACGAGGGCGAGGTCGTCACGCTGATCGGCGCGAACGGCGCGGGCAAATCGACCGTCCTGAACACGGTCTCCGGCCTGCTGCACCCCAAGCACGGCAGCGTCGTCTTTGAAGGCAAGGACTTAAAGGGCGTTCCCGCGCACAAGATCGTCGAGCACGGTCTTGCGCAGGTCCCCGAGGGCCGTCACGTCTTTTTGCAGATGACGGTCGAGGATAACCTCGAAATGGGCGCCTATACCCAGCCCAATTCCACCATCGAGTCCGGCATTGCGGACGTCTATGAGCGCTTCCCGCGCCTGAAGGAGCGCCGCCGCCAGATCGCCGGTACGCTTTCCGGCGGCGAACAGCAAATGCTCGCCATGGGCAGAGCGCTCATGTCGCGCCCCAAGCTTTTGATGCTCGACGAGCCTTCCATGGGTCTTGCGCCCATCCTGGTCGAGCAGATCTTCGACATCATCCGCGAGCTGCACGCCGCAGGCACGACGATCCTGCTCGTCGAACAGAACGCGCAGGCCGCGCTTTCCGTCGCCGACCGCGCCTACGTGCTGGAAACGGGCCGCATCACCCTCTCCGGCACCGGCAAGGAACTCATGGCCAGCGACGCTGTGCGCAAGGCCTACCTCGGCGGTTAACATCCATCATTGAAAAAGAGTCGTCCGAAAGGACGGCTCTTTTTTTGCGCAGTTCCGCTGCGGTGCAAAATTTCCTGCAATTTCCGTGCACTTTTTGCCGGGATATGCTATACTGTCCGGGCAAGACTCATTCCATCCGCCGCGGTGCGGCGCGAACGATGATCGGAGGGTGCCATGTTCAAAATTCTCATCGCCGAGGATGACCGCGAGCTGCGTCAGCTCTTTGCCCACGTGCTCACAAAGAACGGCTATACGGTCCTCGGCGTCTCCAACGGGGAGGAGGCCCTTGCCGCGCTCGATCAGACCTATTTCGACCTCATCATCTCCGATATCATGATGCCGAAGATGGACGGCTTCGAGCTCGTGCGCTCCATCCGCGAGAGCGGCTCGTCCATCCCCATCCTGATGATCACCGCGCGCGACGCGTTCGACGATATGCGCCTCGGCTTTCTCTCCGGCAGCGACGACTATATGGTCAAGCCCATCAACATCGGCGAGATGGTGCTGCGTGTGAGCGCGCTGCTGCGCCGCGCGCAGATGGCGAGCGAGCGCCGCCAGAGCATTGGCGGCACGGTGCTTGAATGCGACTCGCTGTGCGTCACGGTGAACGGCGAGAGCACGGTGCTGCCGCAGAAGGAATTCATGCTGCTCTACAAAATGGCGTCATTTCCCGGCCGCATCTTCACGCGCCAGCAGCTCATGGACGACATCTGGGGCTACGACTCCAGCACCGATACCCACACCGTCGACGTGCACATCGGAAGGCTGCGCGAGCGCTTCCGCGATAACCCGGACTTCAGGATCGTCACAATGCGCGGCGTCGGCTACAAGGTGGTGAAGGCATGAGCAAGCGCAGGAATAAATGGCTCGATATCCGCGTGCAGTTCTTCTTTATCTGCATGGCGGGCTTTATCGGCGTGGCGCTGCTGGCTACGCTTGCGACCTGGGGCCTTGAGCACCTGGGCATCAACGTGCCGACCTTCGTCTGGCTGCTCATCTTCACGCTGCTGCTCGGCAGCGCTACGGCGGCGGGCTTTTCCGTCGCGTTTTTTGCCCCCATCTCGCGCCTGTCGCGCGCGATGAAGGAGGTCGCGGGCGGCAACTTTCAGGTCAAGGTGGAAACAAGGAGCCTCTTTCGCGATATCCGCGACATTTACGACAATTTTGACCTCATGGTGCGCGAGCTCGGCGCGACCGAGACGCTCCAAACCGACTTCATCTCCAATGTCTCGCACGAATTCAAAACGCCCATCAGCGCCATCGAGGGCTACGCCTCGCTTTTGCAGGAGCACCAGCAGTCAAGCGAGGAGCAGGCGGAATATGTCGACAAGATCCTCTTCAACACGCGCCGCCTCTCCGCGCTGGCGGGCAATATCCTGCTGCTGAGCAAGCTCGACAGCCAATCCATCCGCCCCCGGCGCGAGCGCTTCCGCCTCGATGAGCAGGTGCGCCAGAGCATCCTTGCCCTTGAGCGCAGGTGGACGGAAAAGGACGTCGACTTTGACGTCGATCTCGACGAGATCGAATACACGGGCTATGCGGGGCTCCTGCAGCACGTGTGGTCGAATCTCATCGACAATGCCATCAAGTTCGGTCCGCGCGGCGGACTCATCCGGATGCGGATGCTGCGCGAGAACGGGAGCATTCTCTTCACCATCGACGACGAGGGCCCCTCTATCCCGGATGAGGATAAGGCGCGCATTTTTAACAAATTCTATCAGGGGGACAGCTCGCATGAGTCCGAGGGCAACGGTCTCGGTCTCGCCCTCGTGCGCAAGATCGTTGCCATGCACGGCGGCGAGGTACGGGTCGAGGATCCGCCCCTGGGCGGCTGCCGCTTCGCCGTCTCGCTGCCCGAGCAGGGATGACCTGCCATTGTCCTGCAAAGTTTCAACAAAAATTGAGCTTGGCTTCACCATTTATTCGCTTTTCTATGCTATACTGAATCTTAACGGCCGCTTGACGCGGCATTTTCCCGGCGCACTGTCCTGCGTCGGGCTTTCCTTACGAAAAAAGGAGGTAGGATCGTGGGCTTTCTGCGCTGCTGCATTTACTACGGGGTCCTGGCCGTCTTGTCGTTTTTCATCGGCAGGCTCCTGCCGAAAAGCTGGTTTCATGCCGACCGGTTCCCCTACCGCTGCGCCCCCTGGGAGGCGAAGCTTTACCGCTTTCTGCGTGTGCACGACTGGCAGGACAGGGTTCCCGACATGAGCCGGATCGTTCCCAAGCTCATCCCCGCCAAAAAACTGAACGCGGACTTCCGCGCGCAGCTTCCGCGGATGCTCCAGGAGACCTGCGTGGCCGAGTTCACGCACTTTGTGCTCATCCTGCTCGGCTTTTACGCCCTGCGCCTATGGCCCGGAACGGGCGGCGCGATCGTCACCGCCATCTATATCCTGTTCGGCAACCTGCCGTTTCTCATCATCCAGCGCTACAACCGCCCGCGGCTGCAAAGGCTGCTTGCCGCGCAGCAGCGCCGGAGCACAAAAGAAAACAAATAACAGTAAAGGATCGGATCTTTTCATGAAAGTTTTGATTTTAAGCTGCAACACCGGTGAGGGGCACAACTCCTGCGCCGCGGCGCTCGCGGAGGAGTGCCGCCTTCAGCACATCCCCTGCGACACCGAGGATGCCCTGCGCTTCATCTCGCCCGAGGTCTCGCGCTTCATCTCCAACTGGCACGTGCGCATCTACCGCCACGCGCCGGGGCTGTTCCGCGTGGGCTACCGCGCGGCGGAGGAGCATCCCACGCAGTTTCACGAGGGCTCCGCGCTCTACCGCTATCTCACGCAGGGTGTGGAAAAGCTCTGCGGCTTCATTGCCGGCAGCGGCTACGATACGGTCATCTGCACCCATCCCTTCTCCGCCCTCATGGTCAGCGAGGTCGTGAAGACGCACCTGCCCAACCTCAAGACCTGCTTCATCGCAACGGACTACACCTGCTCGCCCAGCGTGAAGGACAGCTCGCTCGACCGCTACTTCATCCCTGCGTCCTCGCTGGGCTCAGACTTTCTCGGCGGCGGCATCACGCCCGAGCGAATGCGCGCCTGCGGCATTCCCGTGCGCCAGATGTTCCAGTCCCGCGTCCGCAAGGAGGAGGCCAAGCGCGCCTTCGGCATTCCCGCCGACCATAAGCACCTTGTGATGATGTGCGGCAGCATGGGCTGCGGCCCCATTATGAGCATTGCCCGCCGCATCGGACGGAATTTGCCCGATAACCAGGACCTCACGATCGTCTGCGGCACGAATGAGCGGCTCTACGACCGCCTCTCCCGCAGATTTTACGGCGCGAATAACGTGCACATTCTCTCCTATGTCAAGGATATGGCCCTGCTGATGGACTCGGCGGATCTCTACCTCACCAAGCCCGGCGGTATCAGCGTGACCGAGGCGGCCTCAATGCGCCTGCCGATGGTGTTCATCGACGCGGTCGCAGGCTGCGAGGAGTACAACAAGGACTTTTTCCTGCGCACGGGCGGCGCGGCCACGGGCAAGACGCCCGCCGAGATCGCGCGCGTGAGCTTAAAGCTCCTCAGCGATGAGAACACGCTCGAAAAGATGGGAGACGCGCTGGATACCGCTGTGCCGCACGACGCGGCGGCGAGCATCCTCTCGGAAATGAGCGAAGCGGAGGAGGGAGAGCTCGCATGATCAGGCCCTATGTCGACTACCGCGAGTTCCGCTTCAGCAAGCTGAACACGCCGGAGTTTTCCCACGTGTGGCTGCTGCTCTACTGGCCGCTCTTCGGCCTCGGCTTTTCGTATGTCGAGCGCTTTTACCCCGTCACTCATTACATTGCGATGCACTGCGCGCTCGACGATCTCATTCCCTTCAACGAGTGGTTTCTCATCCCGTACCTCTTCTGGTTTGTCTACCTCATCGGCGCGGTGGCCTACACGTTCTTTTTTGACGTGCCGGGCTTCCGCCGCATGATGCACTTTGTGATGATCACCTACTCCGTCACGCTGCTCATCTACTTTCTCTTCCCCACCTGCCAGATGCTGCGGCCCGAGACCTTCCCGCGCGACAACGTGCTCACGCGCTTCATCGCAGGCTTTTACGTATTCGACACCAACACCAATGTCTGCCCCTCGCTGCATGTCATCGGCTCGCTGGCGGCGTTTTTTGCCTTCTGGCACACCCCTCTTTTCTCCTCGAAGGGCTGGCGCATCGCGTCCGGTATCGCAGCCTTTCTCATCAGCATCTCCACGGTCTTTATGAAGCAGCATTCCGCCCTCGATGTGCTCGCGGCGATCCCCCTCTGCGCGATCGGCTACTATTTCGCCTATGTGCGCAAGCCAAAGCGCACCAAAGCCACGGCCGCAAAAAGCTGAACATCCCTCTCGGCAGGAGCATGAAGCTCCTGCCGATTTTATACACCCGCAGCCGTCGCTTTATCGCAAGAAAGTGCATATATGCGTGCATAAATGTATATTCTTTAGATTTTTTGTGCTGTTTTTCCGTTTTCTGTACGATTTGCACAGAAAACGGCCGTTTTTTCTCCTCTTTTTTGAATCAAAAACCATTGACAACGAATAAATAAACATCTATACTCTCATTATCGTTTATGAAACGAATGAAAATTCGCTCGACGATAAAACAATATGCAAGATGGAAAGAAATTACAAAAGGAGCTATCAACCATGAAAAAGTTTACCGCACTGATGCTGGCTCTGATGATGAGCCTTTCGCTGGTTGCCTGCGGCAGCAAGGCCGACGACAGCAGCACCACCGATGACACCAACACCGACAACACCGAGCAGACCGGCGGCACGCTGGTGCTCGGCACCTCTGCCGACTATGCCCCGTTCGAGTTCATGTATGCCGATGACAGCGGCGAGATGCAGTTTGCCGGTATCGACATTTCCGCCGCGCAGTACATTGCCGACGAGATGGGCATGGAGCTGCAGGTCGAGAACATGGGCTTTGACTATCTGCTCACCTCTCTCGCCAAGGGCGACTATGACATCGTCATGGCGGCCATGGAAGCCACGGAGGAGCGTCTCAACTCCGCCGACTTCTCCGATCCCTACTACACCGATATCCCCCCGATGATCCTTGTCAAGGCTGACGCCGCCGACCAGTACGCTACCCTCGCCGACTTTGCCGGCAAGAGCGTCGGCGCACAGTCTGCCACCACCAAGGAGGGCATCGTTACCGACCAGATGGAAGGCGCCAGCCTCGTTTCCCTGCAGCTTGTGACTGACCTTGTCAACGAGCTGGTTTACGGCAAGATCGACGCGGTCGTGCTCGACGGTGCTGTCGCGCAGGAATATGTCGATGCCAACCCCGATCTGGCCATCGCCAGCGCCTCCTCTGAGCTCGGCGAAGCCCAGCCCTACTGCATCGCCGTTGCCAAGGGCGACCCCAAGGGTCTGCTGCCCGGCATCAACGCGGCGATCGCCAAGATGACATCCGAGAACAAGATCGATGAGTTCATCGCCGACGCCGATGCGCTGAGCGGTGTGGCTGTCGAGGTCACCGCGGACGCTCCTGCGGCCTAAGCGCTCCCACTAATTACGCTCTCTTCTCACTATCTCTCATAGCCAATGAGCAAAGCCCCAAATGGCTTTGCTCATTGGCATCTCTATGAAAAACGCGTTTCCCATCACACTTTTGAAAGGAGATCCCTCCCATGGATTTTGCCACATGGTGGAGCAACCTTTTCGTCGGGATGTCCCCGGCGTCGTTCGTCAACTTTTCCTTCCTGCCGAAGTACGGCGTGTACTTCCTGCAGGCGCTGGGCTACACGCTGCTGCTCGCGGTCGTGTCGGTCGCGCTGGCGGTCATTCCGGCGCTGCTGCTCGCGTTCATGCGCCTGAGCAAGAACAAGTTCGTGCGCGGCATCTCCGGCGCGTACATCGCCATCTTCCGCTCCACGCCGCTGCTCGTGCAGCTTTCGATCATTTACTTCGGTCTCTTTGGCGCGATCTCCATCCCGCGCCTCTACCTCTTCGGCTTTATCGACATTTCCCGCTTCATTCCCGGCGTCGTGGCGCTGGCGCTTAACAGCTCGGCCTATGTCGCCGAGATCTTCCGCGCGGGCATTCTTGCCGTTGACGCGGGCCAGACCGAGGCCGCGCGCTCGCTGGGCCTTTCCGCCTCCCAGTCCATGACGCTCGTCGTGCTGCCGCAGGCCATCAAAAATGTCCTGCCCGCGCTTGGCAACGAGGTCGTCACCATGGTCAAGGAATCGTCCATCTGCTCCACGCTCGGCATGGTCGAGCTGATGTTTGCCGCGAAGACCGTGGCAACGTCCACCTACATTTCCCTCGCACCTTACGTGCTGGCAGCGCTGATGTATTTCTGCATCACCTACCCTGCCGGCAAAGCGATCGAAGCACTCGAAAGGAGGATGCGTCGTGGCGACAAGCACTGATTCCCTCATCCGCGTGGCAGACGTTTCCAAGGAGTACAACGGCGGCACTGTCCACGCACTCTCCCACTGCGATCTAAGTGTGAAAAAGGGCGAGGTCGTGGCCATCATCGGTCCCTCCGGCAGCGGCAAATCGACACTGCTGCGCTGTTTGAACCTTTTAGAGCAGCCGACCTCCGGCACGATCTATTTTAAGGATGTCGCCCTCAACGGCAAGAAGGTCAACCTCGACCTCCACCGCCGCGAGATGGGCATGGTCTTCCAGCACTTCAACCTCTTCCCGCATATGACGGTCAAGAAGAACATCACCCTCGCACCCGTCAAACTGGGCCTCAAGTCCCAGGCAGAGGCCGACGAGCAGGCCATGGCGCTGCTGGAGCGCATCGGCCTTGCCGACAAAGCGAACGAGTATCCCGCGATGCTCTCCGGCGGCCAAAAGCAGCGTATCGCCATCGTGCGCGCGCTTGCCATGGCGCCCGAGGTCATGCTCTTCGACGAGCCGACCTCCGCGCTCGACCCCGAGATGGTCGGCGAGGTGCTCGATTTGAAAAGCCTCGCTCAGCAGAGATCGGAAG
>ERZ791603.2956-NODE-2956-length-10041-cov-4.483677_pt1 | contig 10041 bp, 19 predicted proteins | sample MGYA00509966_ERZ791603 | MGnify/ENA primary metagenome ERZ791603 (study PRJEB30046, sample SAMN00791931) | human gut metagenome | study: EMG produced TPA metagenomics assembly of the A metagenome-wide association study of gut microbiota in type 2...
GCCGCATATCCCCCGGCCCCCGGCCAGCCCCGCGGGAGAATGCCCAGGACTGCCGCCCGCCGTGTGTGCCGTTTGAGTATACCGCAATGGGCATATTATACAAATACCCACACAAATTATTATCTATATTTTAAGGGCATTATATTTCACATAACTATTGACGAATACCCTATTGGGCATTACAATAGACACATACAAGACGAGGGCGCACCCGGCAGCCGACCAAAGCACACCGGGAACGCCCCCACACCAGCCAACAGGCCAGCACGGAGAGTATACCACATCCGGCAGCCGTTGGCAAGAGATAAGGCCATAGGGCCGGGAGGTAATACAATGGATTATACAACAGTACTTGCACAGGCAATGCAGACGCTGGAGTCGCGCAAGGACCGCAGCGCATGGGGCCGGGGCGTGAATGGGTACGCCGTGGACATGCTGCAGCAGATCGAGGAGTACTACAAGGGCGGCTACATCTCCGCCGATGATCTCGCAACATGGGCCACCGCCGAGGCCGCAGCCCTAGACGGTGCGCAGGACTGGGAGCAATACAGCTGGGGCGGCTCGGCCCTTGTGTATGATGGAGACATAGCCGCCGCGCTCTGCACCCCGTCCGAGCTCAAAAAGACCCGCAACGGCGACCGTAGGCCGAACAGCCGGGAAGAATGGCTCGACGTGCAAGCCCGGGCACTGCGTCAGGCTTTCCGCCGCGTGTATTCGGCGATCCGGATCGCCCGGCAGGAGGTGCAGGCATGAGAAAGTACAAACTTTCCGCGCTGAAAAGCCTTGTCCGCTCCGGCATGGCGCACGATTTGACCAACGCAAGCACCGCCGAAGTTATGGAGCAATGGAAGCACGGCGAGAAGGTCGGCTACAGCTCCGGCACATACGGCATTAACGGTGGGCTTATCCAGAACACCGAAACGGGCGAATATTACGCCATCACCGCGCGGAATAGCAATCTTTTCCGCATGTTTTAAGGGGGATTTACAATGAACATTGATACCATCATGGCCGAACTTGCCCAGTATATCCGGATGCAGGAGGAGGCCGCCGCAATGGTGGAGAGCCTAAAAGACCAGCTAAAAGAGCGCATGACCGCCGCCGGGGTTGAATCCCTGGCGGGGTCAGAGCACAAGGCCACTTATAAGACGGTTACCTCCTCCAGAGTGGACACAACCGCCCTGAAAAAGGATCTCCCGGAGATTGCAGCCCGCTACACAAAAACGACAACCGCCCGCCGGTTTACTTTCGCTTGACCCGCTCCGGCGGATGTGGTACAATCAAAAAAAGGGGGACAAAAAAATGAAAATTACAGACGGGAAGAAAACGGTGGAAATCAGGATACAGCGCTGGAACGGCAGCGGGTACGATCCGGACTGGAGCATCGACTACTTTACCGCCGGGGCGCTACCCTACAACGAGGATACGGACACATATACCGTAGACAATGTTGACTATTGCATCGACGCGGCGAACAGCGCAGACGAGGAGGGCGCTTGCTGTACGTATGATGCCGAGGCAGGCGAGTTTGTCCGCGACGAAGATATGTGCGTCTTTGTCACGGAGCTTTGAGGAGGTGCCGCCCTTGATCTTACTCATGATCTTGCTTGCCCCGGTTTTTATCCTGCACGACCTGGCGAAGCTCACCAAATAACCACCGCCCCGCATGGCTCACGCTGTGCGGGGTTTCCCTTTGCTCCCGGTGTATTCCGGGGGCTTTTTGTTATATGCCTTATTTGCCATTTTAACGCACCTGTAAGGCGTTTTAATTCTGGGCGCTACCCCCTATATATTGTCGCTGCTCTGCGTGCGCTGTGCGCCTTGCTTATGGCCTTGTGGCGTGGCGTTGCCCTCCGTACATTGCCGCTTTGCGGTGTGCTACCAGCTTGCCGCCATCGTGCGCCGCCCCTGTGCCCTTGGGGGGGTGGCTGGTCCCTGTGGAGCTGGTGCAGATTGGTTTGGGCTGTCGGCGTTGTCCCTCCATGCTGGCCGTGGCTTCTGGTGGGGGAGTGCCTCTCTGCCAAAGTCGTTGTCATAGTTGCCGGGAAAGTCGCAAAAGTCGCTGGCATAGTCGTTCGCTTTTGTGCAAAAGTCGCTACGAAAGTCGCCAGTGTCTGCGCCAAAGTCGCTACGAAAGTCGCTCGCTTTACCCCAAAATCATAGTCGTTTACAGGATTCCGTGTATAAACGCGGGATTTTTCTTGCCCACTTTCCCAGAGTTGACGGAAAGTCGTTCAAAAGTCGCTCGATTTCGGCTCATTTTGCTTCAAAGTCGCTGGCTTCGATGTACTTCTGCTGGAGCTGTTCGGGGGTCAAGCCCTCAATCTGCGGCTGGTTCGGGGTCAAAACCATCTCCTGCTTGTCTACCATGCCGTAATAGTTCTTTGCGCGGAAGCAATAGGCGAGGAAATTCAGCTTCCCGGAAACCACAAGTTTTGCGTCAAAAGTCTGCATAAAACCCTTGGCTTTTTTAATTATGGCCGCCGTTTCGGGGCTAAATCCCTTGTGTCTCCCGTATTCCCAGTCCTTAACCGTGCTAATTGCGTAACCGGTAGACAGGAATAGTTCCTCTACTGTTGGTGTCTGCCCTGTCTGTGCGCAGCGTGCGTAATAGTCGTTTATTCTCTCCTTGAGTTCTTCATCGCTCTTTACCTTTGGCTGTCTATACTCTACAAGTACCTCTGTAAGGAGCTGAGATACAAGCGCTCTATCTTCATCGCTACTGAGGTCAGGCAGACAGGAAGGGAAGTTTCTTTTCCCGCCTCTGCCGGTCTCCGGTCGGTTATCCTTTGCTTTTGCAATGGCGGTAGATTTCTTTGTTGCCATTATGTGTCACTCCTGTTCATCTCCTGCTTCGGATAATATGGATTTAATCATGTCGGCATTATTTCTGATGATATCCATCGTTACATCGCTTTGGATGTGGTGCGAAAACACAGCCTTATCTTGCGCATCAGCATTGTAATACCCTGTGAATGTCGTTCCATCATGCGCCGTTGCTGCAATACAGATCGATTTTGGCGATACACCTACAACTGTTTCTATGGCTTCTTCCAGCCATGCAGCATACGGAAGCTTCGAAATATCCTCCATGTAAACCCTCCTTGTTTGTCACCAGCCCCCGCCCCTTGGCTACAGTAACAGTCTTTCCCCTCCCATGCGGCCTTCTGGAAGCTCTCAAACATGGGTTACACAGTTATTTCGGCGCCACACCGCGCCGCGCTTTTTCACAGGTTCCGGCATTGCGCTCTGTTTGAATTTGCTTACACAGCGGCCTAATCATACGATTGCCGCCACCACGCCACATCCATTGAACGCCTCGGCACTCGCGCAGATTGCAGCAATGCCGGTATCCCACGGAACTTTTCAGCCCTGCGCCGGTATGTCGGTCGCATCCGTTTCTTTATCCATAGGCCGGAGCCAGCCAAATAATTATTCGGCCTGCCGCTTTCATACAGCGCACAGGCAAGCCCCTTGTAGCGGTCTTACCCTTCCGTGGTGCCACAATGCGGTAGCATACATCTGGTGCGGCATTACAGTCCTGCCCTGCTTTTGCGCTTCAGGGAAAGTCCCCGTCACTCGCTGTGGTCTCCCCTTGCGGGGCACCTATGCCGCATATTGGCCGTCTTCCCGCTTAGATTGTCACACGCTACCGGCAACTACGCTCCGAAAAGTCGCAGCCCCTATTCCGTCTGGTCAAACCGGTCTTGACGCATCAAGACAAGCGCAGTTTTCAGCGAGCATTGTCATTTCCATGTAAGCCATGACGACAACGGTCTCACATTGTCCGGGCGCTACCCGGCATCTTGTGCAGGCGGCTGGACTCGAACCAGCGACCAAGGGCATTCAATCGCATATCCCTTCGCGCGATAAAGCTCTGCCGACTGAGCTACACCTGCATATATAGGTGCCGTGTAGGAGGTGCGACCTCCCGCCCCTGATCGTGGGGTGCAACGAGCGCACGGCATATAACAACAGCCCGCAGGTTTCCCTACAGGCTGTTTGTGCCGGTATGACCTTTCGGTGCCAGAAGGTGCGCCCAATACCGGCGGCGCATAAGATGGAGGAAACGGGTTGAGTGGAAAGACGGGTGGATGACTATGCCTTATCATCCACTGTACCTATTGTAGCACATCATTAGGTGGAATTTGGCTCATCTTTTCCTGCAAAACCACAATATGTAGCAATGTCGAACAGGAATCTTTCTTTTCTCCGGCGGAATGTTGCTTCGCTTATCCCCGGAACAACAATCTTGTTGCGGGAATACTTATGCTTGCCCTGACAGTTGCGCATGATCCCCTGTGTAAGCTGCTTTCGAACGCTCTCGCTCTCCAAATCCCGCCCACATCGGTCTATGGCATATTCAACAGCCCGCATTTTCTTGGTTTCCGGCCAGTTCTCTATGGCGGCAAGCTGCTCCGCCTTGCTCTCGGCCGGTCTACCAATACCGGGGGAGCGGGGCATACCCTCTGTTGCACTTCTTCCGCCGCTCAGTATCTCGCTCCGTGCGTCGTTGTACGCCTGTACCCGCCGTGGATAACCTCTGACATAGGCAATGCACTCAAGCCGCACATCATACGGTAGCGTTTGTTTTCGGCTCATGCCAGCCTCCTTACTCTGCGTTGTTTATCAGTTTGTAGTCGCTCCGCAGAGCGTCCGCAATATCCTTCTTGGTCACATAGCCACTGTTTTTTGCGTCCACCAGCTCCACAAGGCATTTTTGCAGATACTCAACACTCATAGTGTCGTGGCTGTCCGGCGTTTCCTCCAACACGTGGAATCCAAATTTTGTAAGCAGCACTTCGGATACCAAATCCATATTCTGCTTTGTCCCCATCAGCTTGCCCTGCTGGTACGCCCTCATGGGGTTGTTGGGTATGGTTTTGCCGTCAATCCTCATTTCCGTCCCTCCTTGAGCTTGTCCATCAGAAGCAGCCGCACAGCTTGGCATAAAGCATATACAAGGCTATTCTGCCAAATGCTCCGCTGCTCCTTAATGCGGCACATACCGTTCTCTATCTCCTCTAATGCTTCCAGCATTGCGTCTTTATTCGCCATCGGCTGCCCTCCACGGAGTGTCCACGCATTCAGGATGGACAATCTCCATCTCGATCGCCCACAGTAGGTTCCACGCCGCAGCTACAAGGTGCGGCTCATCCACATAGCCCGCCAGATATTTTGCCGCATGGCGAATAGCGGAATCTAACAAACTGTGGGTTGGGATCCCTTTATCGACATTATGCTCCCCGTATTTCAAAGCGCCCGCCTCGCAGTGCTTCGACACTTCCATGATAGCCGACCAAGGGAGCAAATCCATCCGTCCCTTGCCCGTGTGCATATCCCGGAGTGCTCCGCTTGGAAACTTTGTTCTTTCTCCGCTGTCTTTAATCATATGCTTATACACTTTGTTCCTCCGTGGTGCCCATCTTTGCACCGCAATTTTCACAGTATTTCGGGAGTTTGTTGTCTGTCACACAAACGCCGTGCATAAATGTGTACCTATTCGGAAACATACCAAACCCGCACACCGTACACTTGATCGTGTCTCTGTCCTTTTTCCAGTGTCCCAGCACCACCGGGGCCACATCAGCGGCGGGAATAAAGTCAAGAGCGTTTTCGATGAACTCCGCATCAAACCTACGCCCATCGTAATTGGCATCACATTCAGCCATTCTCACAGCTTCTTTTGCTGCATCGATATCCACGTATTTAGTCATTGTCGTTCTCCTTCCCGGTAAACCACTTCCGCAATTCGTGCGCGCACGAAACACACAGCTCGTAGTCATTGTCGTTTATGTCGTTTTTAACTCGCCGCATACCGGCATAGGTGACGGAGTTGAACGGGTTAATCTCCGATCCGCAACGGTCACACACTCTCTTTGTCGCCACTGTCAGCCCTCCTGTTCCCACCGGATTTTCATCTGCGCCGGGTATAAATCCACCTCCGGCCTGCGCTTTCCCGTCCAGCGCAATCCGCCAGCCTGTCCCACACACTTCCACCCGGCGGCGCGGAGGCTTGCGCCGTCCTCTGTGTCAAGTATGTATGTAACCAGCCGTTTATAGCCCATTGCCCTTGCCGCCCGCCATGCGGCGGCGTAAAGCATAGAGCAGGCGTTCCGTGTGCCATCCGTGCATAGCCGGTTTACTTCCAGTGTCCACCCGTCATCAAGGTGACGAGCGACAGGCCGGCCTACAATGGCCACACCCACGATTTTCTCCCCGTCAGAGCAGCCAATCGAAAACTTGTGTCCTACGACCGGCTTATGATGGCGGTGATACTGCTCAACATAGGCGTTTGCCTCTTTTAGCGTCATCGGGCATATCTCAAGCATCCTTCATCGCCTCCACATAGCACCAGCTTTGGGGTGGGCGACCGATAACCCGGCCATCACAATCCATTTTGGTGTAGTTGTAATAAGGGCAGGCACAGCAATCGGCATCAACTCTACATAGCGTCTTGAACTCGCTCAATTCTTTCGGCGTATCATAAATGCGCAAGTCGGAGATGTGCCAGCCATAGCCGGTTCTCCCGTTGCCGATGTAGTCAGCAATCTCCTCGTATGTAAGACAAGATCGCTCCATGTGCTCGAAAAACCAGTTCTGAATGCCACCATTGTCGAAAACATTGATTGGAAATATCCGGTCACAGGTAAACTCCCCGATGACTTTGCCGTGCTTTCCCCACGCTCCGAGCGCAACACCGTTCTGTGTGCAGTAGATGTAGCATTTGAACGGCGTGTCCAGCTTCGGCTTAGTTTTTCTGACTCCGATAGTCTTCTCACCGTTGGCGATCTTCTCCACCCACTTCGGGCGGATGCTCAGCATGACAGCCTTACTCATTCTTCGTCACCTCCAATGCTTTCTCCGCTTCCTCGCGGGTGAGAAACCAGCTTACTCCATACTGGCCCGACGGCAGCCCGACATCGATATACCTCCCACGGACAATGGCGTTCCACACAATGGCCGTGACCTTGTGGGGCTGAATGCCAAGGTCTATTGTCCCGTTGCAGTCGTAGGTCCTGAAATATACCGTATCGCCCACCTTGCACGGCAGAACCACCAGCCGCCCGTCCTTGTCGGCCTCGGTCAGCTCCCGCAGGCGGGTATAGCTGCAAAGACTCTCCAAATCCGCAAGGCGAATGAGCTTCAGCGCGATCTCATCCGCTTTATCCTTCGGCAGAACTTCCTCCGGCTCAAGCCCCGTGTCCTCGTATTCCACCAGCCGGTCTAACAGACGATTGCGGCAATACAGCGCAGTGCAGTCAGCCATCGGCTTACCATGCTTACCCGTCCAATCCGCTTTGCACTTCTCGCAGTCCATCATTGCCTGTCCATCGGTGGCGCGTTTTGTCAGTCGTTCCATCACTCCACCTCCTGCATCCAGAACTCGCGGCGACAGTCCTTGCATTCGCGTTTCATAGTTGCGCAGTTACCGCTTGCATTTCTGTGCGACGCGGAAATCGAGCAAGGATCTACATGCAACACACCATCATCTCCCATGCGTGCCTCCGGATATTGCTCCAGAAACACACTCTGTCTGGTCTTGCAAGGATGCGCAGCAGACCACTCTTCGACGATTTCAACCGCCATAACCGGGTCAAAATCATCCTCCAGCCCAATGCTCGGAGTGGCCCTTCCGCTCAAAAACATCCGATTTCGTTCCTGCAAAAATTTTACGGCATCCATAATTTTTCTCCTATCGTCTATGGTTTTTCCCGCGCTGGGTGCTTCTCCAATCCGATCGACACATACTCTTTTTCCCTGCAGTTAAAGATCCCACAGACAGGCTTCGTACATTCTTCAGCCGCTGGGCCTCGTACGCCCGGAACGCCTCGCAGCTCTTCCGGCAGGCCCCGCATGGAAGCCTGTCCGGGCAATCTTTTACGCAGGGGCTTTTCACCCAGCCCACCTCACAATCTTTTCCCGCACGCCCCATTGGAGTGCATCCTCGTGGCTGTCAAAATACAGGTCAATGCGGTTTCCGCTGATTGCTCCGCCCACATCCTGCGCTATGTAGATATGCCCATCAATCTCAACCTCCGTACCCATCGGGATAACATCCGGGTCCGTTGCGATGGTCACGCCCTGTGTTGCTTTCACTCCTGTGGCTGTATAGCCGTTTGAATACGCTCCACAGCATTTTTCGCATGGGCAGTATGCTGTCACGGTCATGGTGCTTTTGTGCGTGTAGGCGGCTTCCTGCGGCGTTTCTTGGCGGATTACTTCCGCCACCGGCGGGGAAACGGGTTCTTGCTCCTCCACATATTCCGCTTCTGCGGCAAGTAGCTCCACCCACAATATCCCGGCGGCAAACAGCAGCCCAAGGGCCGCACCTCCGACAACTGTAAATATGCTCTTTCTGCTCATTTTCTTCCTCTCCCGTATACCATCCATTGCATAGATACCCCAAGCGCATCACAGATATGTGCCAGCACCCACACCGATGCGGTGCTGTGTCCACACTCAATATAGCTGATTGTCGATGGTGCTACACCAGATTCCAAAGCCAAATCATTCTGCGACATAAGTTCCTTCTCCCTCGCCTCCCGCAGGCGCTTCCCCATACCCGCAAAATCTGCCGTCATGTGTATTCTCCTTTCTATCATCAGGATCGTACTCTGGGCAACTTACCGCCAAAAATGATGTGTATTTTTCATTTTTTGTCGGGATTGCATTCCACCCCTTTACCGGCTCAAATCGTATAGGCCAGCCCTTTTTTGTGTAGTCTACTTCTGTCCATGAGCATCCTCCATACGCTTTTCTACAAGTCCAGCAAAGCGTCTTCCCTCCAGTGGTAATATGCTCCTTCATGCTTGCCCTATCTCCTCTCAAACAGCGTTATTTCGTCACTTTCGGCAAGCATCTTCTCCTGAGCAGACTTGCAAAAATTCCGGTCGATTTCAAACCCATAGGCCTTTCTTCCCAGCTCAGCAGCCGCCCGAAGTGTTGTCCCAGACCCGGCGCAAGGATCTATCACTACATCGCCGGGGTCTGTAAATATCTCGATCAGCTTTTTCAGCACCTTGACGGGCTTCTGCGTTGGGTGGATGCGCGGAATCTCTTTCCCGTCTCTCTCCCATGAGAACCAGTCAAAAACCATCTTACCAGTACCACGGATGACCTTGCCGTTTTCATCCAGCTCCCGCCCGTTGTTAAACTTTGGCAGTTTGTCCCGGTAAAGAACAACAGCAAACTCTGTTGCTCCCACAATCCTCATGTTGGCTTTCAGAACCTGCGCAGAATAATTCTTACAAAAGAATAAAGGATAGTAATGGTTGAATCCATATTGCTTTCCATACTGAACAACTGTTTGAATCTGCTCAAACGCACAGAATACAATCATTGCTGGTGCTTTGCCTTTCTCTTTTGGCTCTGGGATTAAAAGATGATTACAGAAGTGCATATACTCCGCAATCTTAAAATATCCATCGGAATTAAAGAAGGAAGATTTTGCCAGTTTGCTTTCACCATTCTTGTTGTCGCCATCTTTATACCACATCGGATTGCTGCCATAAGCATCTGCTCCAATATTATAGGGAATATCTGCAATCACAAGCTGTGCTTTGGGAATCCCATATCGTTTGTAGTTTTGAAAGTTATCTCGATACAGTTCTATCTTAGGCATTTAAATATCCTTTCTTGGATGTCCACAGCTATATGCTCCCTCTGGACAGTGACCATATGTACAAGGCGCACCGGCTTTTGCAAAGACATTAGGAGCAACATTTTTTACAAGCTGGAGCATGGTATCTGCAAGTTCTCTAATCTCCCACTGACTTCTGTTGCAGCATCTATGCTGGAAGAAATTGAACAGCGACCTTGCGTTCATAGTCACAATCATCTTGGTACAGGTAGCATTCGGCAGGACATATCTTGCATCTTCGATTGCTTTCTTTTCTGCTGCTTTTGCATCCATACCCTGCTCTACATATCGTTTCTGCAAACCATCCGCTAATCTCTCGTAAATCTGCATACTGTTGAACATTGCCTCTAAAAATACACCATGCAGATAACCATCTTCTGCAATAGCCGGTGGGGTTA
>ERZ791603.2957-NODE-2957-length-10039-cov-4.148237_pt1 | contig 10039 bp, 7 predicted proteins | sample MGYA00509966_ERZ791603 | MGnify/ENA primary metagenome ERZ791603 (study PRJEB30046, sample SAMN00791931) | human gut metagenome | study: EMG produced TPA metagenomics assembly of the A metagenome-wide association study of gut microbiota in type 2...
GGTAAAAACCCGCCACAAGGAGACTTCGCTTATTTTCCCGGTTCTGGCGCTGGTAGTGCTGTTCCTGTGGGGAAGCAGCCAGACACTACCAGTGGTCATTGCCATCAATCTTCTTGCGCTTATTGGTATTTTAAGTAGCGCCTTTAGTGTTGTCCGTCATGCGGACGTATTAGCCCATCGCCTGGGAGAACCTTACGGTTCGCTTATTCTTAGCCTTTCAGTGGTTATTCTTGAAGTCAGTTTGATTTCAGCTTTAATGGCAACCGGCGACGCCGCGCCAACGCTAATGCGTGATACGCTCTATTCAATCATTATGATTGTTACCGGTGGGCTGGTTGGCTTTTCATTATTGTTGGGCGGTCGTAAGTTTGCCACCCAATATATGAATCTGTTTGGTATCAAGCAGTATTTAATTGCGCTGTTCCCCCTGGCGATAATCGTACTGGTATTTCCAATGGCTCTGCCTGCGGCGAATTTTTCAACCGGTCAGGCGTTACTGGTAGCATTAATTTCTGCGGCAATGTATGGCGTATTTTTGCTGATCCAGACCAAAACGCATCAAAGTTTGTTTGTCTACGAGCACGAAGATGACAGTGATGACGATGACCCGCATCACGGTAAACCGTCTGCCCATAGCAGCGTGTGGCATGCTATCTGGTTGATTATCCATCTGATTGCCGTTATTGCAGTCACCAAAATGAATGCCAGCCCGCTGGAGACATTGCTCGACAGCATGAATGCCCCTGTCGCCTTTACTGGCTTCCTGGTGGCTCTGTTGATTCTGTCGCCGGAAGGTTTAGGTGCGTTAAAAGCAGTGTTGAACAACCAGGTCCAGCGCGCGATGAATCTGTTCTTTGGTTCAGTGTTAGCAACCATTTCGCTTACCGTACCTGTCGTCACGCTAATTGCCTTTATGACGGGTAACGAATTACAGTTTGCACTTGGTGCGCCAGAAATGGTGGTGATGGTGGCCTCTTTAGTGCTGTGCCATATCTCCTTCTCCACCGGACGTACTAACGTGCTCAATGGCGCAGCGCATCTGGCACTGTTTGCCGCCTATTTGATGACGATATTTGCCTGACAGTTATATCTCCTCCGATGACGGAAATCGGGGGAGATAAGATAAATTCCTGCTTATTGTATTTCTTCATACTACCTGGACAGCTCGTTAATCAGAATTGCGAGCCTGTACCACAACCTGCACGAAACCACTGCAACAGCTGTTGAAAAGCCGGAATGTACTCTTTATTGCAAACATTTCAGGGATGAAGTGAAGATGAATTGAGACGTAGTATCCACATCAAGCCGGCGTTATCCGGTGAGGCGCAATGTTGCGGGGGCTTTATCCCTGGTGGCATTGGTTGCTGGAGAGAGAAAACCCCCGCACGTTGCAGGTATGCACCTGACAACATCACGGGGGCTAATCTTGAACCTAGACCACTCAAGAATAGCCGCGAAACGTTGTCATTACAACACAGGCGGCTATATGACGCTCGCAGAACTGGGCATGGCCTTCTGGCATGATTTAGCGGCTCCGGTCATTGCTGGCATTCTTGCCAGTATGATCGTGAACTGGCTGAACAAGCGGAAGTAACGTGCCATGCGGGCGTCAGGCTGCCGTAATGGCAATTTGCGCCCGGACCAGGCCGCAGGGGTGAAACTCTGCGGCCTTTTTCGTGCTTACTGCGGGTAAGGCACCCAGTCGCCGCCGTTCAGGCGAACGTACGGTTTATCCTGGTATTGAATAACTACTGCATTTGAGTTCTCGGAGACCGGTGCTGTTTGTGGCAACCCACTGGTGAGTTTTTTCCAGTCAACATTGTCTTCGGTGAAAATCTTGCCATCAAGAACGCGAACCACCAGATCGGAGATAGCCAGGAAGCTGCTCGGTTGGTCAATGACAATCGGTGCCCCCTGATGTGGTGCCTTCATGCCGAAGAATTTCACCCCAACGGGGACGTCTGTGATAGACGGGCTAGGGATATCACGTAGGCCAGATACCTGCATTCTGTCGCCCTTCAGCGCGCCGCCGTGTTCCGGCACCACGACCACCATCACTTTACGACCCGATTTCTCCAGTTCAGTAAAGAAGGCGTCCAGTTCATCAAAGAATTTCTGCGCCCGCGCTTTGTAATCCGCTGTTTTGCTGACCCCCGGATAATGGTTGCCGTCATGCAGTGGAAGCGTGTTGTAGAACGTGGCACTACGGCTATTTTTATCTTTTTCGGTAACGTCCAGCCAGCGGTTAAGCACGGCGGTATCGTCATAAACCGGCGAACCATCAAAGCCCAGCAAAATAACCGGCAGATTTGTTTGATCCATCAATTCAGTCTGCATGCCGCCATTTTCGCGAACTTCTTTCAAAAAACCGCCGAACTGGCCGTTATGCCCCATCATCAGGTGCTGGGTAAAGCCCAGTTTCGAAAGGTTATCAAACAGATAGCAGTCGTTATTTGCCGGTTGATACAGATTAGTGTGCGAAGTCTGCCCGCAGCTGGCGCGCAGTAAACGGATCGCCGCCGGGCCACTGTAGGAGGTGGCGGAGTTAAAGTTCTTGAACTCAATATCGAAATGCGACCACAGTGGATGCGACATCAACCCGGCGGCTTCTATATCCGACCAGGAAAGCGAACAGATGTTAATCACCAGTAGTTCAAATGGCTGAGCATCAGCGGGCAGCGAAGACGGGAAGGTCGATTTACGTTTCGCCTCCGCGTTATAGAAATTATTCAGCCAGGCGTTAAGGTTCGCCGTTGTTGGCGGTGCAGTTTGTGCGGGCATATCACCCACTACCGGTGCGCCACCCGTCGCCGCAACGGTTGCCGCTGCGTTACCACCCGTCGTTGTTACAGTGGTCGTCGGTTGTCCGGCTGGCCACAAGGAGAAACTTGGTCCCGCCAGGGTAAGTACGTTCAGCCATAGCAGTATGGCAACCACAAAAACGGTAATGCGAATCCATTGTGACAGGAATAACCAGGCCACTAATAAAACAAAAATGGCCCCAATCATCTGCCAGTTAATAAAGCGTGTGACAAGGTCGATTAAATAATCGGTACTGAACCCCGCCACCTGCGAACCCTGGCTCATTATGCTTTCCGGGCCAGGCAACCAGGTGTCATGCCAGAACAAAGCAAAGCCGATCGGCAGGGCAATCCAGTGGCGCAAGCGATGCAGGCTGTAGCGCGGAATGGGCATCAGCAGAAACGCGGCAAACACCAAATTGAGGAGCGGATGGAAGTTAAGATATCCCGCCCACAACAGGCCGAACTTAACCAGAAAATAGAAGTTCCAGCCGGAAAGGCCGCGCCAGTATTGCCAGAGGGAAGAAGGCATGGCGGTATTTTGCGTAAATTGAGTCATTTTTTGGTTGCCCTGGCTTTTTCCGTGCGGCGTAACGTCCCGGCCGGTTTAACATAACGAGGTTTAGCAAAGAACAAACGTAAGGTGTCGCGAATGCGTCGCAAAGAGTGCCGCGCCAGATAGCCCAGCGGGAAAAATATCAGTGCGCAAACGACAATAATTTCAATGATATCGCTGATGGTCATCATGATGAGCGCTCCACAGCATCATCTAACAGTCGCATGGGTTCTGGTATTCGTCGCCAGTGGCGACCATCGTGCTCGGCATTGATGACCGGTTTAGAACTTTGCGTTAAAGGCAGCGGCATGCCCCATTGTTCTGGGGCAAGCAAGCGCATCTGCACCAGCTCGGCACTGATTTGATCATCTTCAAACCAGACCATACGGTTTGAGAAAATGTCGCCAGTAGGCAATGGGAAAATATGATTCAACGCGGTATCCAGATCGTTAATCCGACAGAATGAGAGAAACAGCACCAGCCGATTACCGCCAATGGTCATGATATCGCCGGTACGGTTAGGGCGACACAGCGTCAGGGCTTGTTCAACGCGGATACCCGGTACCGGACGTAGGGCAACCAGAACGCCTTTACCGTGGGCAGGTAATAGAGGGTTATTCATCATGTTGTTGACGGCATTACAGAACACATCCCACTTCTGGAAACCACGCAGTTTGAGCGGCTGGGTCATTGACAGCAAGGTAGTGATATCTTCCGGCACATAGCGACTAAACTTCTGCCCTTGCACGCTTTCGATCATCGTCAGACAACGGGAGAGTGGCGCATTCCACGGAATAACCATATTTGCACCGCAGGCCAATAACAAACGTTCATCGGTGGCGCGCAGGCTAGCGGTATTTTCCCGCACGAGGATTTTCATCGCACTACCGCGCTGGCGACGCAGGGTATGAATGCTGCGGGCCAGTGGCTCGATTTGCGCATTTTGCTGTAAAGAAAAGACCACCGTCGCCGCCTGAGCGGTACGGGCTTCATTGAACAGGACTTCGTTATTGTTGAACAGTTGCCAGTGTTCCGATAGCGGCGGCGCACCTTCCAGTACAGCAACATTACTCAGAATGCGTTTTTCGTCGCTGCGTGGTTGGATCTCCGCCTCTTCGCTTTGAACTAATGTCCAGATACCATTTTGTTGCTGAACGCTAAGCTGCTGACGGGCGCTGACCCCTTTTTCGTTGCACCAGAAGGCAATATCCAGCAAATGTTGGTCACCCTGAAAACGCAAACTGGCAAGACCAAAAAGTGAACGGTATTCCTCAAGCAACAATGAAAATTGTTTATCGTTATTATTTCCGGGATTAATTACCAAAAGCGAACAATGGTTTAACCTGCTCCATTTATTCATTTTATCCAACCATGAGCGAAGCCGCTCGGCAGGAATGTTTTGCCATGCGTTATTTGCGCAAACAAGAATAAAAAGGTAATTATGGGGATCAATAGAACACTGCAAATCACGGGTCAAATAGTATAGACCTTTTTCATGATTTAGCATTGAAAATAATTTTATTTTTTCCGGCCCTTGAGAATCATCTAATTGAAAGATTTTCGCCGGATCGCTGTCCATGCTAATGACCGCGACGTGTGCGGTTTCAGCCTGGGATGCAATTGTTTGATTCGCCAGACTGATAGCATCTTCATGGCGATCGACGTTAAACCACCAGACGCCGCCTGCTGGCATATGTCGCAGCTCATCCCATAATGATGAGATACCGATAGAGAATACAGGGTCCACAATGTCCCTCATGTCACCATTTTGTCTGATTATCAGTTTACTAGCGAAAGCTAAGAAATAAACCTACCATTGAAATTAAAACTTATCAGATTTAGCATGTGAATCAATTTAGAAGGTCACAAGACGTGTGATTTTAGTCTTTTCGTTTTTAACTTTTTCTGTTGCGTAACGGAAAGTCAAAAAGTGAGCAAATTCCCGTCTCGCCGTAAACAATAAACCGGCGAAATGCTCACGGTTAGAATTGTCTCATGAACGGTACAGTTATTTCATAGGGATCAAGCAAAATGAATAACAATGAACCAGATACTCTGCCTGATCCCGCGATAGGCTATATCTTCCAGAATGATATTGTGGCGTTAAAGCAGGCATTTTCACTGCCTGATATTGATTATGCCGATATTTCCCAACGCGAACAGTTGGCCGCGGCATTAAAACGCTGGCCGTTGCTGGCAGAGTTTGCGCAACAAAAGTAGGGGATTGGTGAATGGCCGTACTGGGATTGCAGGGGGTGCGGGGAGGCGTGGGGACAACAACCATCACCGCCGCATTAGCCTGGTCATTACAAATGTTGGGAGAAAATGTTCTGGTGGTCGATGCCTGCCCGGACAACTTGTTGCGCCTGTCATTTAATGTTGATTTTACCCACCGTCAGGGCTGGGCCAGAGCGATGCTGGATGGCCAGGACTGGCGTGACGCTGGGTTGCGCTACACCTCGCAGCTCGATTTGCTGCCTTTTGGTCAGTTATCCATTGAAGAACAAGAAAATCCACAGCACTGGCAAACCCGGCTGAGCGATATTTGCTCCGGCTTACAGCAACTAAAAGCCAGCGGGCGTTACCAGTGGATTTTAATCGACTTACCGCGTGATGCCTCGCAGATAACCCACCAGCTGCTGAGTTTGTGCGATCACTCGCTGGCAATCGTCAATGTGGATGCCAACTGCCATATCCGACTGCATCAGCAAGCGCTGCCGGATGGCGCACATATTTTGATTAATGACTTCCGTATTGGCAGTCAGGTTCAGGACGATATTTACCAGCTTTGGTTGCAAAGCCAGCGCCGATTACTGCCGATGCTCATTCATCGTGATGAAGCGATGGCTGAATGCCTGGCGGCTAAGCAACCAGTAGGTGAATATCGCAGTGATGCGCTGGCGGCTGAAGAGATACTGACGCTGGCGAACTGGTGCCTGTTGAACTACTCCGGGCTGAAAACGCCAGTCGGGAGTGCATCATGAGTATCCTGACCCGGTGGTTGCTTATCCCGCCGGTCAACGCGCGGCTTATCGGGCGTTATCGCGATTATCGTCGTCACGGTGCGTCGGCTTTCAGCGCGACGCTCGGCTGTTTCTGGATGATCCTGGCCTGGATTTTTATTCCGCTGGAGCACCCGCGCTGGCAGCGTATTCGCGCAGAACATAAAAACCTGTATCCGCATATCAACGCCTCGCGTCCGCGTCCGCTGGACCCGGTCCGTTATCTCATTCAAACATGCTGGTTACTGATCGGTACATCGCGCAAAGAAACGCCGAAACCGCGCAGGCGGGCATTTTCAGGTCTGCAGAATATTCGTGGACGTTACCATCAATGGATGAACGAGCTGCCTGAGCGCGTTAGCCATAAAACACAGCATCTTGATGAGAAAAAAGAGCTCGGTCATTTGAGTGCCGGGGCGCGGCGGTTGATCCTCGGTATCATCGTCACCTTCTCGCTGATTCTGGCGTTAATCTGCGTTACTCAACCGTTTAACCCGCTGGCGCAGTTTATCTTCCTGATGCTGCTGTGGGGTGTAGCGCTGATCGTACGGCGGATGCCGGGGCGCTTCTCGGCGCTAATGTTGATTGTGCTGTCGCTGACCGTTTCTTGCCGTTATATCTGGTGGCGTTACACCTCTACGCTGAACTGGGACGATCCGGTCAGCCTGGTGTGCGGGCTTATTCTGCTCTTCGCTGAAACGTACGCGTGGATTGTGCTGGTGCTCGGCTACTTCCAGGTCGTATGGCCGCTGAATCGTCAGCCGGTGCCATTGCCGAAAGATATGTCGCTGTGGCCGTCGGTGGATATCTTTGTCCCGACTTACAACGAAGATCTCAACGTGGTGAAAAATACCATTTACGCCTCGCTGGGTATCGACTGGCCGAAAGACAAACTGAACATCTGGATCCTCGATGACGGCGGTAGGGAAGAGTTTCGCCAGTTTGCGCAAAACGTGGGGGTGAAATATATCGCCCGTACCACTCATGAACATGCGAAAGCGGGCAACATCAACAATGCGCTGAAATATGCCAAAGGCGAGTTCGTGTCGATTTTCGACTGCGACCACGTACCAACGCGATCGTTCCTGCAAATGACCATGGGCTGGTTCCTGAAAGAGAAACAGCTGGCGATGATGCAGACGCCGCACCACTTCTATTCGCCCGATCCCTTCGAGAAGAACCTCCACCTCGAGCGGGCGATGCCGATCGAAAATTCGCTCTTTCACGACTTCATCCAGAAGGGGAACGACACCTGGAACGCCGTGATGTTCTGCGGCTCGAGCGCCGTCATGCGCCGTGCGGCCAAGACGGTGAACTTCGGCATCATTTACGGCATTTCCGCCTTCGGCCTTTCCCAGCGGCTGGGCTGCCCCCGCAGTGAGGCCGCCACGCTGATTGAAAATTACTTCATCCAGTTCCCCGTGGTCAAGTCCTTCATGGAGGACCTGGTGCACAAGGCGGAACAGGCCGGTTACGCGGAAACGCTGCTGGGCCGCAGGAGAATGATTCCGGAGATCAATTCCGCCAACAAGACCATCAAGTCCGCCGCGGAGCGCACCGCCATCAATACCCCCATCCAGGGCACCGCGGCGGATATGATCAAGATAGCCATGATCCATGTGGACAAGCTGCTGGAAGGCACCAGGTCCCGCCTTATCCTGCAAATTCACGACGAGCTGCTGGTGGACCTCCACAAGGACGAGACGGAGCTCATTCCAAAGATTGAGGAAGCCATGATCGGCGCCCTTCCCCTTCCCAACGGCGTTCCCATTCTGGTAGAAGCCAGAACGGGGAATAACTGGCTGGAAGCCCACTAGGATTTTGCGGCGGACCAGGGGCGCGGACCGCCCCTCCCGTCCCCCGTATTTTTGAATTGACGGATGCCTCCCGATTGCGGATTCTTCCGGATTATGCACTCATCATCCCTGCCGGCAATTGCCCTGGCTGCCTGTTCCTGCGTTTGCTTTCAGACAGCCGCCGCGTCCGTAACCTATCCGGGAACAACACCGGGAGCCCCCGCCGCCCACCGGGAAGGGGATGTTTATACGTTAAGCAACAATATTCTGAGCGCCTCATGGAAGGTGGACGGCAGCAGGCTGATTCCCCTGGGAATCGTGAACAAGGAGCGGGGTGCCAAGGACGAAAAGGCCGCCACCGGCGCCCAGGCTCCGGAATTGTTCCGCCTTTCCACGGAGAAGGACGCCTACAATCTCCCCTCCTCCCGGTTTGTGATGGAAGGAGTTCCCGCCATCAGCGCATTGAAAGGGCATTCCGCCGGCCTCCGCCTGGGGGAACGGCTGGAAGGGGCCGTTATTTCCGCCGTTTTCCGGGACAAAAACAGCGGGCTGACGGTTCACTGGAAGGCGGAATTGAGGGAGGGTTCCTCCTACGTCAAGGAAACCTACCGGATTGAAGCGTCCAAGGAGGTGGATTTGAAGAAAGTCCAGTTGATTGATTTGCAGGATCCCACCCTGGCCGTGAAGGGCACCGTACCGGGCAGCCCACTGGTCAGCGAGCGGGAAGGCACGTTTGCCGGCATTGAACTTCCCGTAGCCAGGGCCCAGGCCGCCGGAGGAACGGGAACCGTCGGGTTTGACTGCAACCTTCCCATGGGCAGCGGTAACGCCCAGACGTTCACCACGGTGCTGGGCGTATGGCCGGAGAACCAGCTTCGCCGCGGGTTCCTTTATTATCTGGAACGGGAACGGGCTGCGCCCTACCGTCAGTTTCTGCATTACAACGGCTGGTATGACGACGGCCTGGACCCCACGGAAAAGACGCTCGTCAAGACAGCCGGGGAATACAGGAAGGAACTGGGTTCCCGCCACGTCAGGCTGGACGGCTTCGTGCTGGATGACGGCTGGGACGACGTTAATGAAGACCTCTGGCAGCCCTCCACCAAAAAATTCCCGCACGGGTTTGAACCTGTAGTCAAGGCGGTCGGGAAGATTCCTTCCGGCTTCGGCATCTGGATTTCTCCGCTGGGAGGGTATTTCGGCCCGGAAAAGAGGGTTCAGCATGCCAAGGACAAAGGCATTCTCCCGGCGGACGCCGCGGGATTCGACCTTTCCTGCCCCCAGTATTACAAGTGGTTCAAAAAACGCTGCTCCGACTTGATGAAGAAGGACAAGGTGACCTATTTCAAGTGGGACAAGGCCGGAGACGGCATCAGCCCCCATTTCATGGCCCTTCTTTCCATCGCCAACGACCTTCGTCGGGAGAATCCCCGCCTGTTCATCAACACGACGGTAGGCACCTGGCCCTCCCCCTTCTGGCTCAACCATGTGGATTCCACCTGGCGCAGCGGTACGGCGGACGTAGGCTGGACGGGCAAGGGAGACGACCGCGAACAGTGGATCACGTTCCGCGACGGGGCCTGCTATAACGTCATCGTCAAGCCCGGCCCGCTTTATCCCCTGAACTCCATCATGCACCACGGCATGGTGCTGGGCACCAAGTTCCAGGCCGCGCGCGTCAGCAAGGGAGAGGACGGGAAGCAGGACAACAGGGACCTGAAGAACGACGCCCGCATTTATTTCGGTTCCGGAGCCAATCTCCAGGAACTTTATCTCACGCCGTCCATGATGGACAAAAAGGCGTGGGACGATGTGGCGGCCGGGGCCCGCTGGGCCCGGCGCTTCCAGGACGTCCTGGCCGACGTGCACTGGGTGGGCGGCAAC
>ERZ791603.2962-NODE-2962-length-10016-cov-8.806144_pt1 | contig 10016 bp, 9 predicted proteins | sample MGYA00509966_ERZ791603 | MGnify/ENA primary metagenome ERZ791603 (study PRJEB30046, sample SAMN00791931) | human gut metagenome | study: EMG produced TPA metagenomics assembly of the A metagenome-wide association study of gut microbiota in type 2...
CCTGGCTGCCCCGGCTTCCCGGCGCCGCGCAAGGGCAGCGGTAGACACTTTTTTCAGCAGGTATGTTAAGCTAGGCGAAAATGTTCAGACAGAAAAAGCCATGCCAACGATTGATGATGTTTCAAGATTAGCGAATGTCTCAAGAGCGACGGTATCCCGCGTGCTGACCGGCACCCGGGGCGTGCGCGAAGAGAGCCGGGAAGCTGTGCTGCGGGCCGTTGAAGAACTCAACTATCGCCCGAGCTTTGCCGCGCAAAACCTCGCCAGTCAGACATCCAGCCACGTTGGTCTGGTGATTTCCGCGCAGGACGAAAGCCACGGCGCACGTCTGCTGCCGCTGCTCTCTCAGGCGCTGAAAGGGCTGAATAAAAGCCTGCTGGTCCAGTACGTCAGCGACCCGGTAGAGCAGGCGGCGGTAATCGACGATCTGCAGCGCCAGTGCGTGGCGGTGGTAGTGCTGGGCGCCGTTGCCGCCGACGCGCCGCGCAACGTTATCGCCTTTGACCGCTTCGGCGTCGCCGGGAGCAACAGCCAGGGCTATGACTTCGCCTTTGCCACCGAAAGCGCCTGCCGCTATGTGATTGGCAAGGGACACCGCAACATCGCTCTGCTGGTGGACAGCGATAGCGACGATGCCAGCCGTCAGATGCTGGAAGGCTACCGCAACGTCCTGCAGAACTACTCCATTCCTTTTAACCGCCAGCTGGTGCTGACGGCCAACGATGACGTCGAGCAGGCGCTGCTGACCTTAATTAACAGCTTCAGTAAATACTCAGTCATTATCGTTAAACGCGACCGCTACGCGGCAGAGGCGATGCGTCTGCTGCGCGAATTCACCATCGCCGTCCCGCAGGAGGTCTCCCTGCTGAGCCTTGAGGATTCCCCGCTCGCCTCGCTGCTCTACCCGCCGCTGACCTGCATCTCCTGGCCACTGGAGGCGCTGCTGGATAACTGTATTCAGCGTATTCGCAGCCTGATTGACGACCGGCCAATCTTCGCCACCGAGGGCCGCTCGCTGGCTGGCCGCCTGATCCCGCGCCAGTCGGTCGCCGATATCTCTTGATCTTCGCCCGGTTGGCGCCGGGCCAGACTTACCTCCCCTTTTCGCGCTTTCGTTTCCGGGCTCATTATTACCCACGCATGCAAATAAGAATTATTTTCATTTATAAATAGCTTGTGCTATATAACATAGCAATGGCTATAAACGCTGGGAAATTAACCACACCATTGCGAGGGATCCTATGCTACACCTGACACCGCTGAAATCATTGCTGCTGGCCAGCGCGCTGGCTCTGCTGGCCGCGACGCCGGCCTCGGCGCAGGAGAAATTCAGGGTTATCACCACCTTCACGGTTATCGCCGATATGGCGCAGAACGTGGCCGGCGACGCCGCCGACGTGAGCTCCATTACTAAACCGGGCGCGGAGATCCATGATTACCAGCCCACGCCCGGCGATATCAAACGCGCGCAGGGGGCGCAGCTGATCCTCAGCAATGGGCTTAATCTCGAACGGTGGTTTGCCCGTTTTTATCAGCACTTAAAAGGCGTTCCGGAGGTGGTGGTCAGCGAGGGGATCCAGCCGATGGGCATCAGCGCGGGCCCCTATAGCGGGAAGCCCAATCCCCATGCCTGGATGTCGGCAGATAACGCCCTGATCTATGTCGATAACATTCGCGATGCGCTGGTGAAGTACGATCCGCCTCACGCCGACACCTATCGCCGTAACGCCGAGGCCTACAAAGAGAAGATCCGTCAGACGATGGCGCCGCTGCAGGCCAGACTGGCGCAGCTGCCGGCGGATAAGCGCTGGCTGGTCACCAGCGAGGGAGCCTTCTCCTATCTGGCCCGCGACTATGGCCTGCGCGAACTGTATCTGTGGCCGATCAATGCCGACCAGCAGGGCACCCCGCAACAGGTGCGCAAGGTTATCGACACCATGAAGAAAGAACGCATCCCGACCATCTTCAGCGAAAGCACCATCTCCGATAAACCGGCGCGTCAGGTGGCGCGGGAAGCCGGGGCCCACTACGGCGGCGTGCTGTATGTCGATTCGCTGAGCGCCGCCGACGGCCCGGTGCCGACCTGGCTCGACCTGCTACGCGTCACCACCGAAACCATCGTCAACGGTATCCAGGACGGGATGAGGAAGCAGCCATGAATGCAGCGCAAGCGGGACTGTATGTCGACCAGCTCACCGTCACCTGGCGCAACGGCCACACTGCCCTGCGCAACGCCTCGTTCAGCGTGCCGCGCGGCTCCATTGCCGCGCTGGTGGGGGTTAACGGCTCGGGGAAATCCACGCTGTTTAAAGCGCTGATGGGCTTTGTCCGCGTTGGTCACGGCGAGATCGCCATACTCGGCCAGCCGGTCAACCGCGCACTGCGCCAAAACCTGGTCGCCTATGTCCCGCAGTCGGAAGAGGTGGACTGGTCCTTCCCGGTGCTGGTGGAGGATGTGGTGATGATGGGCCGCTACGGCCATATGGGCTGGCTGCGGCGGGCAAAGCCGCGCGATCGCGAGATTGTCGATGCCGCGCTGGCCCGCGTGGGCATGAGCGAGTTCCGCCATCGGCAGATTGGCGAGCTCTCCGGCGGGCAGAAAAAGCGCGTCTTTCTGGCCCGCGCCATCGCTCAGCAGGGTCAGGTGATCCTGCTGGATGAGCCTTTCACCGGCGTCGATGTGCAGACCGAAGCGCGGATCATCAGCCTGCTGCGCGAGCTCCGCGATGAGGGCTGTACCATGCTGGTCTCCACCCATAACCTCGGGTCAGTGAGTGAATTTTGTGATTATACGGTGATGGTGAAAGGCACCGTGCTGGCCAGCGGCCCGACAGAAACCACCTTCACCGCCGAGAATCTGGAGCGGGCTTTCAGCGGCGTGCTGCGCCACGTCGCGCTCACCGGCGGGGAAGCGCAGGTTATCACCGATGACGAGCGGCCGTTTATCAGCCGGCGCGCGGCGGGAGGCCCACGATGAGCTGGCTGCTGGAGCCGTTTGGCTATCACTATATGCTCAATGCGATGTGGGTGTCGGCGCTGGTGGGCGGCGTCTGCGCGTTTCTCTCCTGCTACCTGATGCTCAAAGGCTGGTCGCTGATTGGCGACGCCCTCTCCCACTCGATTGTGCCCGGCGTCGCCGGGGCCTATATGCTCGGCCTGCCTTTCGCGCTCGGCGCATTTCTCTCCGGCGGTCTGGCGGCAGGCAGCATGCTGTTTTTGCAACAGCGCTCGCGGCTAAAAGAGGATGCTATTATCGGGCTGATCTTCTCCTCCTTCTTCGGGATCGGGCTGTTTATGGTGTCGCTGAATCCGACGTCGGTGAATATCCAGACCATCATCCTCGGCAATATTCTGGCCATCGCCCCGGAGGATATTATCCAGCTGGCAGCGATCGGCTTTATCTCAATGGCGATTCTGCTGCTGAAGTGGAAAGACCTGATGGTGACCTTCTTTGATGAACACCACGCCCGCTCGATTGGCCTGAACACCCGCGGCCTGAAGCTGCTGTTCTTTACCCTGCTGGCCGCCTGCACCGTGGCGGCGCTGCAGACCGTCGGCGCCTTTCTGGTCATCTGCCTGGTGGTCACTCCCGGGGCCACCGCGTGGCTGTTAACCGATCGCTTCCCGCGCCTGCTGGCTATCGCCGTGGCTATCGGCAGCCTGACCAGTTTCTTCGGCGCCTGGCTCAGCTACTATCTCGACGGCGCCACCGGCGGCATTATCGTGGTCGCGCAAACGCTGCTGTTCCTCATCACCTTTATCTTCGCGCCGAAGCACGGCCTGCTGGCCAGCCGCCGCCGCGCCAGGGAGGCCGCATGCTGAACCTGTTCCTGGCCCCGTTCCAGTTTCCTTTTATGGTCAATGCGATAGCGATATCGATCGTCGTCGCCATTCCCTGCGCGCTGCTGTCGGTGTTTCTGGTGCTCAAAGGCTGGGCGCTGATGGGCGACGCCATGAGCCACGCGGTCTTTCCGGGCGTGGTGCTGGCCTACATTATCGGCATCCCCTTCGCCATCGGCGCGTTTATCGCTGGTCTGCTGTGCGCCGTGACGACCGGTTTTCTCGACGATAACAGCCGACTCAAGCGCGATACCATCATGGGGATTGTCTTCTCCGGCATGTTTGGCGCCGGACTGGTGCTGTACGTAGCGATCCAGTCCGATGTTCATCTCGACCATATCCTGTTCGGCGATATGCTGGGAATATCCCTCCGCGATATTGGGCAAACGATGGCGATCGCACTGGTGATTGCGTTGATTATCGGTCTCAAATGGCGGGATTTTTTGCTGCACGCCTTCGATCCAACGCAGGCTAAAGCCAGCGGCCTGCGCGGCGGACTGCTGCACTACGGCCTGCTGTGCATGATCGCCCTGACCATCGTCGCGACGCTGCAGTCGGTGGGGATTATTCTGTCGATTTCGCTGCTGATTGCCCCCGGGGCGATCGCGCTTCTGCTGGTGAGACGCTTTATCCACGCCCTGCTGCTGGCGGTAGCGGTGGCCATCGGCTGCTCGGCGGGAGGGGTGTGGCTGGCGTTCTATCTCGACAGCGCGCCAGCGCCGACTATCGTAGTGCTGTTTACCGCGCTGTTTGTGGTCGCCTTTGTCGCAAGCACGATCCGCGATAGTCAGAAACAGAAAACTTCAGCAATTATCCCCGGTGGCGGCTAACGCCTTGCCGGGGCTACAAGAGCACGACTTGTCGCCCGGCTGCGCAGCGCTGACCAGGGAAAGCCGCTACTTTTTCGGTCGATATTTTTCCGGCAGCGGCGGCACCGGGCGCCTGTCGTCCAGCAGATGGCGAATAGTGAGGATCGGGTGGCGCCAGAGCATCCGCGGCCCGGCCCAGCGCATAATCTGCTTCATCTCCTCGCGCTTCGCCGGCTGGTAGCAGTGCACCGGACACTGCTTGCAGGCCGGTTTATTCTCGCCAAACACGCACTTATCAAGGCGCTTGTCAGCGTAGGCGTTCAGCGCCTGATAGTGCGCATCATCGGCCTGCGCCTCGGGACTGCGCCGCTGGTAGAGGGCAATCATCCGCTGAATCGTCATTTTTTCCCGTTCGATACGCTTCCCCATCTCCCCGCCTTTCGTCTGCTCTTAAGGTGTATTTATCATACACCTTAATATCCATACCCGACCAGACTCACTGCTTCAGATGCTGAATCAACTGCAGGGCTGCCCCGGACAGAACCCCGAAATGGCTGTAGGCATAGAAATCCCGGATAAAAACGCTGCCCTCGAGCTCAAACGGGCGCAGCAGGCCAAGCGCTTCTTCGTGTCGGTAAACCGGGGCCGGCATCGACGTTAACAGATCGCTCTCGCACAGAAAGGCCTTAATGGCCGAGGATGAGGCGCACTCAATAACCGGCTGCGGACAGGGCAACTGCCGGGCGCGAAAGATATCAGCCAGGATGTTCATTGGCGTACTAGACGGCGGCGGCATGATCCACGGATAGTCCAACATCGCCTCCAGGGTGACGTCCGCCGCCTGATGCAGCGGGTGGTGCTGCCTGGCGACGATGCAGATCCGGTCCTGCCAGTTAATTTTGCCCCGCACCACGATTTTCTCATCATGCGGTAAGGGACCGCAGAGGGCGATATCGATGTCGTGCATCAGCAACAGCTTATACAGCTCGGAGTCAATGCGGTCGACGATCCGCAGATGGATCTGGGGATGGCGCTGATGGAAAGCCGCCAGCTTATCGATGAAATGGCTGGTCAGCAGACTGGAAACGCAGCCAATCCGCAGAATGCCTTTCCCGGCGCCGCGGATGAGCTCAATTTCCTCGCGCGCCTTTTGTTCGGTATTCAGCATCGTCAGCGCGTAGGGTAAAAAGGCGCTGCCATATTCGCTCAACGCCATGCCGTGCTTATGTCGTTCGAATAAGGATGCGCTCAGGTCCGCTTCCAGGCTCAATAGCAGTCGGCTCAGTCCCGACTGGGTGATCCCCATTTTCTCTGCGGCCAGGGTCATATTGCCTTCGCGGGCGACGGTAATAAATGCCTGAATCTGCTTAAATTTCATTGGCATGATATTTACTCATTGAATAAACGGTTTTTGCATTTCCCCTGCGCCCTTTTTTAGCGAATAAATATCGCTATCAATACGCTCAAAAATCACCGGAACGCATACTTCAAAAGGATTTATTTATCTCACCACCCACGGCAAAACACATTTCTGAACCGAAGATAATTTATAATGAGAATATATCACCATGACACAGAACAATATTCTATTAATTTCAGGCGCTATATTACCGGTCATCATTACCGTCATCATCGGCTATATTAGCGGTAAACGAAAAGACTTTAACTGGCAGCAGGCGGGAGACATCAATAAAATTGTGATGCTCTACGCATTGCCGCTAAGTATTTTCAGCAATATGGTGATGACGCCGCGACACATCGTCATGACCATGGGCCCGGTCGCCGTGGCTATCATCCTGGCGCTGATTCTCAGCTTCGTCATTCCCTTACTGGTCGCCCGCTATCTGTTTCGACGCGACCTCGCCCTCAGTACGCTGCAGGCGCTGGCCATCGGCTCGCCGGCAGTCCCGTTTATCGGCACCTCAGTGCTGGCCTTTTTATTTGGCACCGTCAGCGCGTCGCTGATCACCGTGTCCAGCATCACGCAAAACGTCTTCCAGCTGCCGCTGGTGATGATACTGATGTCGGTCGCCACCGGCGATAAGAGCCAGCATATTTCCTTTGGCGCACGGGTGGTGAACGCCATTAAACAACCCGTGGTCTGGTCGCCGGTAATCGCCCTGATCATCGTGCTGGCGGATATCCATATTCCGCAGACTATCTCGATGTCGCTGGGTCTGCTGGGCAAAGCCTCTGGCGGGCTGGCGCTGTTTGCCGCCGGGATCGTGCTCTATACGCGCAGCATTGTTATCACCACCGCTACCATTATCACCGTTATCGCCCGCAATATTCTGGTCCCCGGCGCCTGCTATCTCATTTTATTAAAAATGGGCTTCAGCATGGAGCAAATAAAGGAAGTCGTATTGACGATGGCTATCCCGGTAGGATCCATCGCGATAATTATTGCTATGCAGTATAAAACCGGCGAGCAGGAAATGGCCTCGACGATGGCGCTGAGTATTATTGCCTCCATCATTACGATGGGCGGATTTATTTTCTTAACCTTTTAATTACCGCGATTACACCGCGTGAATACGGAGAGAATATGGCCTCTATCACATTATCGGCTGCTGAACTGTTACTGCATCGGCTACAGGCGCTGGACGTGGCGTATATTTTTATCAACTCGGGCACCGATTATCCTCCAGTCATTGAAGCCTGGGCAAAGGCCCGGGCGACCGGGCAAAAGGTACCGGAGTTAGTGATCTGCCCGCATGAAAACGCCGCCATCGGCATGGCCCATGGCTATTACCTCGGCACCGGCAAGGTGCAGGCGGTGATGGTTCACACCAACGTCGGGCTAGCCAACGCCGCCTGCGGCGTCATCAATCTGGCGAACAGCAATATTCCGGTGCTGATTTTTGGCGGCCGCACGCCGATAAGCGAACATTCCCACTTCGGCTGCCGCAATACGCCGATTGGCTACGGCCAGGAGATGCGCGACCAGGCGGCGCTGATCCGTGAATCCGTGAAGTGGGATTTTGAACTGCGGCTGGCCGATCAGATCGGCGAGCATGTTGACCGGGCCTGGGCGATCGCCAGCTCCCTGCCGAAAGGGCCGGTCTACCTGAGCTTACCGCGTGAGCCACTGTGCGAAACCTTTGCCGTCGATGAGGCCGCGCTGCAGGCCGTCGGTCGAGGACATGGCGACCGTGCGGACGACGCCGCCCGGAAGCTGGCTCTCGACCTCAAGGATCGTGCTCAGATGACCGATCGGGGTCTCGGCCTCGACCGTGAGCGCGTTGTAGATCGGGGGCACCGCGCCGTCAAACTTGACGTCGACGACAGGGCCGATGATTCGCACGATGCGACCATCACCGGCAGTCGTCTTCTTGGTGGCTTCCTCGACCGCAAGCTTTACGGTGTTATTAGCCATTACTGTTCCTCCAATGCTGAGGCTCCGCCGACGATCTCGTTGATCTCGGTCGTGATCGAAGCCTGGCGCACGCGACTATACGTGCGGGTAAGGGTCGAGATGATCGCGGTGGCGTTTTCCGTCGCGGAATGCATGGCCTTGCGGCGTGCACCCTGCTCGGCGGCCGCCGAATCGATCAGGGCCTGGTAGATGACCGTCAGGATATACGACGGTACAAGCTTGCCGAGAACATGCTCGGGAGAGGGCACGAACTCGAACGTGGACGAGATGCGCTTAGGGGCGTCGGTCTCGTTCTTACGCGGACCGTGGGCCATAGCGATCATCTCGGGATCGAGCGGCAGCAAGTGCTCGACGCGAAGCTCCTGATCCACGCGGTTCTTGGCGTGGTGATAGACAAGCTCGACACGGTCAAGCTCACCGGCACGATACGCATCGCAGATATGAGAGGAAATCATGCGAGCCTGATTAAAATCGGGCTCGGAGGAATTGCCCTCAAAGTGCATGACGACGTTTGCGCGGTCGCGGAAATACGTGGCCGGCTTGCGTCCGCACGCAATGATCTCGCACTCGATGCCGTCGTTCGCCCAAGAAGCGGCGAGCTTTTCGGCCGTGCGCTCCACCGTCGTATTGAAACCGCCGGCAAGGCCGCGGTCCGAGGCAATAACGACAATCAGGCCATGCTTGACGCTCTCATGCTTCTGCAGCATGGGATCGGTGCCCGAACAGGAGGCGTCGCCGGCGACCGTCAACATGACGTCGGTCAGCGCCTCCTTATAGGGCTCGGCCTGCTTGGAGCGATCGAGGGCACGACGGATCTTGGCCGTAGAGACCATCTCCATCGTGCGCGTGATCTGCTTGGTCGTGGTAACCGAGGAGATTCGCTTCTTAATGTCGCGAAGGTTGGCCATGGGGCTTAGTTCTCCTCTGATCCAGAAACATCCGAATGGTGCTTGGCCATGAACTGCTGCTTGAAGTCGCCGATGACGCGCAAGAGCTCAGCCTTGGTGTCATCATCGATCTTCTTGGCGCGAACCTTGTCGAGCAGCGAGCCAAAGCCATTGTCCATGTACTCGATGAGCTCGGCACGGAAGGGCAGCACGTCGGCGATCTCCAGGTCATCCAGGAAGCCCTCGTTGCCAGCGAACAGCGTAACGATCTGCTCGCCAACCTCAAACGGTTTATAACGCGGCTGCTTAAGGAGCTCGGTCATGCGGGCACCATGGGTCAGCTGCTTCTGAGTAGCCTCGTCGAGGTCGGAGCCGAACTGCGTAAAGCCAGCGAGCTCCTGGTACGAAGCGAGGTCCAGACGGAGGTTGCCGGCGACCTGCTTCATGGCCTTGGTCTGCGCGTCGCCACCAACGCGGGACACGGAAATGCCCACGTCGACTGCCGGGCGCTGGCCCTGGAAGAAGAGCTCGGACTGCAGGTAGATCTGACCATCGGTAATGGAAATGACGTTGGTCGGAATGTAGGCCGAGACGTCGCCGTCCTGGGTCTCGATGATCGGCAGTGCCGTCATGGAGCCGTAACCGTTCTTCTTGGACATCTTGACGGCACGCTCGAGCAGACGAGAGTGCAGGTAGAAGATGTCGCCAGGATAGGCCTCGCGTCCGGGCGGACGATGCAGCGTCAGCGACATCTGACGATATGCCACGGCCTGCTTGGACAGGTCGTCGTAGATGACGAGCACGTGACCACCGGGGTTGGTCTCGCTGGCGGGCTTGCCGTCCTCGCCGTTGTACATAAAGAACTCGCCGATAGCGGCACCGGCCATAGGCGCGATGTACTGCATAGGGGCGGAATCGGCAGCGGTGGCCGAAACGATGATGGTGTAGTCGAGCGCACCGTGCTGAGCGAGGGTCTCGCGGATGTTGGCAACCGTGGAGGCCTTCTGGCCGATGGCGACATAGATGCAAACCATGCCCTTGCCGCGCTGATTGAGGATAGCGTCGATGGCAATGGCGGTCTTACCGGTCTTACGGTCGCCGATG
>ERZ791603.2963-NODE-2963-length-10016-cov-8.072884_pt1 | contig 10016 bp, 9 predicted proteins | sample MGYA00509966_ERZ791603 | MGnify/ENA primary metagenome ERZ791603 (study PRJEB30046, sample SAMN00791931) | human gut metagenome | study: EMG produced TPA metagenomics assembly of the A metagenome-wide association study of gut microbiota in type 2...
ACAGAGGTACAACACCACGCTGGTCAACAAGGTCGAGAACGTCGACATCCACTACAACGTCGACCGCCGCGTGCTCTACGGCCGCTGGCAGACTCCGGGTCAGAACGCCATGTTCAAGAAACTGGGCTCCTACACCGACGAAAACGGCAAGCAGCACGACGAAAAGACCCGAGCCACGACGCGCTTCGTGCAGAACAACGACGAACTGACATTCTCGTCGCTGAGCCTCTACTACGAGTTCAACCCGCGGCTGATCAGCAAAATCCGCCTCAAGCGGCTCAAACTGGCCTTTTACATGAACAACATCGCCACGCTCTCGTCGATCCGCATCGAACGCGGCACGACCTATCCCTTCGCACGAAGCATGTCGTTCCAGCTGACCGGAACCTTCTAACGCAAACCACCGAAGCCATGAAAAACAGCATCAAATACCTCCTTCTGTCCGCCGCAGCCCTCGCAGCCGTTTCGTGCGAGAACTGGCTCGACGTGACACCCCCGTCGGAAATCCGCGCCGAGGACCACTACTCCTCGGCCGAAGGTTTCCAGCAGACGCTCATCGGCTGCTACCTCGCCATGGGCGAAGCCGACCTCTACGGCGAGAACCTGACGTGGCACATGGTCGAAATGCTGGGACGCCAGTACGACGCCCGCAAGAACGCCGCCGCGGACGACTACGACCTCGACCGGTACAACTACAAAACCACGAAATCCACGGCCGTGATCGAAAAGGTCTGGGAGAAATCCTACTCGGTGATCACCAACGCCAACGACGCCCTCGACTACATCGACCGCAGGAAGGACGAACTCGACACAATCAACTACCGCATCATCAAGGGCGAGCTGCTCGCCGTGAGGGCCTACGTCCATTTCGACCTGATGCGCCTGTTCGGGTCGGGCCGCATCGCCTCGATGATGGATCGCATGGGGCTGAAAGAGGGCGAGGTGATTCAGGCCGGCATGATGACGCGGGCCATCGAGCGCGCCCAGAAGAAGGTCGAGGAGAACAACTTCGGCATCCGCAAACGCCTGCTGGAGTACGACGACGTGATGAACTCGCAGCGCGAGGTGATCTACACGCGCCGCCGCCACGCGCTCTACGGCGAGCGGATCGAAATCGACCTGAACAACATCATGTACGACTACGCGGACAACTTCGTGGAGGTCAACCGCGGCATCGAATTCGAGGATTTCCGGTTCGAGCTGATCCGCGAAGTCGCCATCGAGCCCTCGTTCGACGAGGCGACCTACGGCTCCGCAAAACCTGCCGAGCTGGCCGAACTGATCGTAAAAGACCTCAAGGATGCCTATGCACGCCGCGCGAAATCCGTGGCCGACACGGTACGCCCCGTGATGGAGCGCATCTACGAGGATCGGAAAGAGCAGTTGGATTCGAACATCTATTTCCCGATCACCGACGGCCACCTGGGTTACAACGTCCCGGTAAACCTGCTGAAATGCAAGAATTCGGACGGGGCGGAGATCTTCAGGGTATTCTCGAAGGTGGTGATGTTCACCTCGATCGACGACGCATGGCGCGAGCACCTGCGCGAGATGGACGACCTGCGCCAGAGCGTGCAGAATGCCACCTACGAGCAGAAAGACCCGCTGCTGATCTACAAGTTCGAATCGTTCGGGCTGTTCTCAAAGATGATCGTCAAGGTCAACCGCGACGTGCTGGCCATCCTCAACAAAGCCTACATCCCGGTGCGCGACCAGAACGCCGAGGCCGTACAGCGGGAGCGTCAGGAGCGTGCCAAAGTCGACGTCAACAAGTTGCAGGCCTCGCGCATGCAGGCTGCGGCTCAGGCCGGGCAGCAGGACAAACAGAAACCGATGCCCCTGCATGTCGAGAAGAAGGTCGGCCGCAACGACCCGTGCCCCTGCGGAAGCGGCAAGAAATACAAGCAGTGCCACGGAAAAGGAATTTAACCACCTGCAAACAAGTTCGCCCGTACGGTGAAAACCCTGATAAAATACAGCATAACAGCCGCGGCATTCTGCCTTGCCTGCGGGGCGGGCCGCGCAGCTGCGCAACAGCAAGGCAAAGCCCCGAAGCAATACGACGTGGCGGCCTATGTCTACCCCGCCTATGCATCGGACGACCCGCGCCTGCGGCCTTTCTGGCCGATGGGGATCGGGGAATGGGAAACCGTCATGACCATGCAGCAACGCAATCCGGGGCACTACTGGGATCGCAAACCGCTGTGGGGCTATGTCAACGAAGCCGACCCGGCGGTGATGTCGATGGAGATCGAGCAGGCGACCCGTCACGGCGTGAACGTCTTTATTTTCGACTGGTACTGGTACGACGGACGGCCTTTCATGGAGACCACGCTCGACAACGGGTTCCTGAAGGCCGGCAACGTGGACAAAATGCGGTTTTACCTCATGTGGGCCAACCACGACGTACTCAACCATTGGGATACGCGCCTGGCGCGCGTACACGAGCAGAATGTGATCTGGACGGGAAAGGTCGACCGCGAGGAGTTCGAAAAAATATGCCGGCGAAACATCGAAAAGTATTTCAAGCACCCGCAATACTACAAGATCGACGGCAAGCCGGTCTTCATGGTTTACGACCTGCCGCAACTGATCGCGGGACTGGGCGGCGTGGAGCAGACGGCCGATGCCCTGAAATGGTTCAAGAAGGAGGTGAAGAAAGCCGGATTCCCGGGGCTGGAACTCCAGTTTGCCATGTGGTCGATCAACCTCAATTACAGCGGGTTCGATGGCGGCAAAACCGAAAACCCGGAGAACGATTTTATCAGGACGCTGGGATTCACCGGCACCACGCACTACCAGTTCGCGCATTTCGCCAATGTCGACCAGGACTACCTGACCATCCTGGAGCAGGTGCGCGACGAATGGGCGAGGATCGACACCACGTACGATTTCACCTACTACCCGCATATCAGCGTCGGCTGGGACAACAGTCCCCGCACGGGGCACAGCGCCGTGGTGAAGAACAACACGCCGGAAAATTTTGCCAGGGGGCTCCGCATGGCACGTGAGTACATCGACGCACATCCCGACCGGGCACCGCTGATTACGGTCAACAGCTGGAACGAATGGACGGAGACCAGCTACCTGATGCCTTGCAACGTATTCGGGTACGGGTATCTCGAAGCCGTCAAAAAGGTATTCATCGACATACAATAAGCCTCCCGCACGGAGGGCGACAACGGATTATGGGTTACAACGAGGAAAAACAACGCCAGCTGGACATGCGTTACCTGCGCATGGCCCGCATCTGGGCTGAAAATTCGTACTGCGTACGGCGCAAGGTCGGGGCGCTGATCGTCAAGGACAAGATGATCATTTCCGACGGTTACAACGGCACGCCCTCGGGCTTCGAGAATGTCTGCGAGGACGAGAACGGCAAGACCAAACCCTACGTACTCCATGCCGAAGCGAACGCCATCACGAAGGTCGCCAAAAGCGCCAACAACTGCGACGGCTCGACGCTCTACATCACCGCGGCGCCCTGCATCGAATGTTCGAAACTCATCATCCAGGCAGGTATCAAGCGAGTGGTTTACTGCGAGGAGTACCGCTCGGAAGAGGGGCTCGACCTGCTGCGCAAGGTCGGCATCGAATGCATACAGCGCGAAATCGACGAACGCTGACATCCGGCCTGTAAAACGGATACCCCTGTTGCTCACCACCCTGCCCTGCATATCCGGCGGGCTCATCTCCTCGCGGGGTCAGGAGCCTTCCGCACAGCACCCTGCAAGCATTGAGGCGCTCAACTACATGGTCGGCCGGGGCTGGTAATTCGTACAGGCCTACGTTTCGGTGAATGAGCACCAAACCACGCATTTCCTGCTGCGACGTGCCTCCTCGTGCCTGTCCGACACGGAAAAACGGCTGTTGCTTGCTGAACCCCGCACGCATAAGGAAGCGCCCGAAAAGAGAAAAAAGGGAAAACGACAGGAAAAGAGCCGAATCACGGTTCTTTTTTACTTTCCTCATTCCCGGATGCGCAACGGAGAGTTATTTGCATTTCCCGAATAAAGCCTTTATCTTTAAAAGGTAAATCATCTAAAACCGACCGGTATGAAACGTATCGTCATCGTAGGCGCCACATCAGGCATAGGGCTCGAAGTGGCGAAATTGTGCATCCGCGAAGGATGGCGCGTAGGCGCAGCAGGAAGGCGTGAAGAGGCGCTCGAGGCACTCCGCGCCACAGCCCCCGAACAGGTTGAGACCGAACCGCTGGACATCACGCGCGACGACGCACCCGGACAGCTCGCCCGCCTGATCGACAAGCTGGGTGGCATGGACATCTACCTGCATTGCTCGGGCATCGGCAAGCGGAACACCGGCCTGCTGCCGGAGATCGAACTCGACACCCTGCGCACCAACGGCGAAGGGTTCGTGCGCATGGTTACGGCGGCTTTCGGCTATTTCCGGGCCAACGGAGGCGGGCACCTGGCCGTCATCAGTTCGATCGCAGGCACGAAGGGACTCGGCAGCGCCCCGGCCTACTCGGCTACCAAGCGCATGCAGAACACCTATATCGACGCGCTGGCGCAGCTCGCGCACATGGAAAAACTCGGCATCCGCTTTACGGACATCCGCCCGGGTTTCGTCGCCACCCCGTTGCTGGCAGGCGACGGGCACTACCCGATGCTGATGAAGACCGAAAAGGTCGCTGCACGCATCATGCGGGTATTGAAACGCCGGCGCCGCAGAGTGGTCATCGACCGCCGCTACGCGGTCATGGTATTTTTCTGGAAACTGATCCCCGAATGGCTGTGGGAGCGGCTCAACATCCGCAAAAACGAGTGACCGCAAACAGCCCCAGGCCGTGCAGACAGCAACGGGTCAAACGGCAACAGGTCGCTAATGGCAATAGGCCGTGTTAACGGCGAACGGTTGTGCAAATCAAACAGCCTGCCGCCCATCGCATCATTTCCGCCACAGACCGCCACACCGTGAAAAACCGATCGCTCCGGACGCCATCGCCGCACCAGCCTGCCACATAGCCCCCGGGTCATGGCGACAAGTACGAGACAGGTTACCCGACCAAATCGGGAACCTTCCGACGCACCCGCGTGATACGGGCGGGAAGAAGCACAGTTCGACACATAATCGAATGACACGAAAAAGGTTGTCTAACAAGTCTAATTTTAACGATTTCACCCCTGTCAGAATAAACTCTGGCAGGGGTGATTTTCGATTTTCGGGACTGGTTAGACAGCCCATTCTTTCCGAAACCCTCAGAACGGCAAGTCGTCGGGATCGTCCGCCGGAACGGCCGGCGCCGCGGGTTGCTGCGCCGCAGGCTGCTGGAAACCGCCCGCAGCAGGTTGTCCTCCGTAAGCCGGGGCCTGCTGCTGCGAACCGTACCCCGAAGAGGCACTGTCCGAAGCCGGGTTGTCACTGCGCCGCCCCAACAGGTTCATCACGTCGGCCATGATCTCGGTCGTATAACGTTTGTTGTTGTCCTTGTCCATCCACTCGCGGGTACGCAGGCGCCCCTCGACATAGATCTGCGTCCCCTTACGGACATATCTGTCGACCACGTCGGCAAGGCCGCGCCACAGCGTGATGGTGTGCCACTCGGTATGCTCCTTGGCCTCGTTGGCCTGACGGTCGAACAAGCGCTCGGTCGTCGCCAGGCGGATGCGGGCGACCTTCACGCCGCTCTCGGTGGTGCGGACTTCGGGGTCTATACCCACGTTGCCCACCAGAATCACTTTGTTTACCATATCTTACAGCTGTTTTATCATACGTTTGAAGAGTACCTCCATCTTGATGCCGGCCTTCTTGCCCTGCCGCTGCACGTCCTCGTGATCACCCACCTCGTCCGAAAGGCCGCAGTTGGTGATGACCGAGACGCCGAAGACCGGGATCGACATGTGGCGCGCCACGATCACCTCGGGCACAGTCGACATACCGGCCGCATCGCCGCCGATATTCTTGAAATAACGGTACTCGGCCTGCGTTTCGAACGTCGGGCCCGTGCCGCCGACATAAACGCCGTACTGGAGTTTGATGTTCTCCTCCTCGGCGATGGCCGTGGCCTTGGCGATCAGCGCCTTGTCGTAACAGTTGTGCATGTCCGGGAAGCGGGGCCCCAGCTCGGCGATGTTACGGCCGATCAGCGGGTTGGGCATCAGGTTGATATGGTCGGTGATGACCATCAGGTCGCCCACGCGGAACGAGGTGTTGATCCCGCCTGAAGCGTTCGACACGAAGAGGTATTTGATGCCCAGCTGCTGCATGACGCGCACCGGGAAAGTCACCTGCTGCATCGTGTAGCCCTCGTAGTAGTGGAAGCGCCCCTGCATGGCCACGACCTTGCGGCCCTCGACCGTGCCGAAGATCATACGCCCCTTGTGCCCCTCGACGGTCGAAACGGGGAAACCCGGGATATCTTTGTATTCGATGGCGAATGCAGTGTCGATCTTATCGGCGAAACCGCCCAGGCCCGTGCCGAGGATGATGCCCACCTCCGGGGCGAAAGAACTCGTGGCGGCGTCGATAAAAGCCGCTGTTTTTTTAATTTCCTCTAACATCTTCTTCCAGTTTTTGCAGAAAATCCGTCGCCGAATCCTCTATGAATGAAATATTTATCGGTAAATAGTATATCCCGCGCTGTATCTCTTCGGGGATCTTCGCGCGGTTGGTCAGTTTTACGGCATCCTTTTCCGTAGTCACGATGACCGCCCCGGGGAACCTGTCCAGCAATTCGCGCAGGCGGTTCAGGTCGCGTACCTTGTAGACGTGATGGTCGTCGAGCGTCATCTCGGCCACCACCTCGTAGCTTTCCCGCAACGCCGCGAGGAATGGCTTGGGACTCCCGATGCCCGAAAGCGCGATCACCTGCTGTCCCTGCACGAGCGGTTCGCCGGGCGCGGCATCCGGGAAGAGCGGCTGCGGCATGAAACTCTCGAAACGGGTGAAATAGACCCGCTGGTAGGCGACCTGTATGAGCACCTTGCGCAGGATACGCCGGTCGATGGGCGCCATCTTCTCGGGGCACTTCGTCACGACGAAATAGTGGGCGCGGTGCAGTTCTTCGGGCAGGTCGCGCAGGGTTCCGAGCGGCAACATCCTGTCGTGCTGCACGGGGCGCGTGGCGTCGATCATCACGATGTTCACCTTCGGCTCCACATAGCGGTGCTGGAATCCGTCGTCCATGACGATGAGGTCGACGTCGGGGTGCTCGGCACAAATGCGGCGGATCCCGTCGGCGCGCTTCTCGCACACGGCCACCACCGTATCGGGGAATTTGAGTTTGATCTGCAGCGGCTCATCGCCCACATCCCGGTAACGGGAGTCGGCCTTCACTTCCAGATACCCCTTGGTACGGCGGCCGTACCCGCGCGACAGCAGGGCGACGCGATGCATCTGCGACATATAGGCGATCACCATCTCGGCCATCGGGGTTTTGCCCGTACCGCCGACGGTGATGTTGCCGATACAGATGACCGGGATGTCGAACTTCTCGCTTTTGAGGATACCCCAGTCGAAGAGACGGTGACGGAAAGTCACCCCCGCCTTATAGAGGAGAGCCGCAGGAGCAAGCAAGCATTTCAACATTTCGGGTCGGTTTATCCATACAATTTTTCAAAGGTAGCAATAAATCTCCGGAACACAAAACAAAAAAAGCAAATCCCGGGCCTGAATGACAAAGGAATAATAAAATTGGGGATTCCTGCGTTTTTTTTCATATCTTTGCTTGCGTCTATGAGAAGTTTTAAATTACCGATATGCGCCCTGCTGCTCGTAGCCGCCGGGGCATGCAACAGAACCACACAACAGGCCGCGGCCGAAAAGGAAGAAGCCGCGCCGCAGAATATCGTTTACGGCATCAATGCCGACGACTACCGCACCGAAACGGGCGAGGTGGGCAGCGGCGAAACGCTGGGAAAAATCCTAAACGGGTACGGCGTTTCGGCCCTTACGGTCGACAGGCTCGACAAAGCCTCGAAAGAGATTTTCCCGCTGCGCAACATCCGCGCCGGGCATAAATACACCGTCTTCATCCACGAGGATTCGCTCTATGCCCCCCACCTGGACTACCTGGTCTACGAACGCAACATGTCGCAATACGTGGTGTTCGGGTTCCATGAGGATTCGGTCAGCATCCAGACAGGCGAAAAGGAGTTCTCGGTGCGCCGCACCAAGAAGAGCGCCACGATCAATTCGTCGCTGTGGGGTGCGATCATGGAGGAGCACCTGCCCTATGCGCTGGCCGCGGAAATGGAGGACATTTACCAGTGGACGGTCGATTTCTTCGGCATCCAGAAGGGTGACAATTTCACGGTGATCTATGACGAGCGCTTCATCGACGACAGCATTTCGGCCGGCATCGGCCGCATCTGGGGCGCCAAATTCTGCCAGGGCGGCAAGGAGTACTACGCCATCCCCTTCCGGCAGGGCGGCAAAATCCAGTATTGGGAATACGACGGCGGAAGCCTGCGCAAGCAGATGCTCAAGGCGCCGCTGAAATACACACGCATCAGTTCGAAGTTTACCTATGCGCGCAAGCATCCGATCTACAAGGTATACCGGCCGCATACGGGCGTCGATTACGCGGCGCCGAAAGGCACGCCCGTACATGCCGTAGCCGACGGTGTAGTGACCTTCAAGGGCTGGGGCGGCGGCGGTGGCAACACGCTCAAAATCAAACATGCCGGCAACCTGATGACGGGTTACCTGCACCTGAGCGGCTATGCCAAGGGCATCTCGAAGGGCTCGCGCGTTTCGCAGGGGCAGCTGATCGGCTACGTCGGTTCGACGGGCGCCTCGACCGGCCCCCACCTCGACTACCGCATCTGGAAAAACGGCACGCCGATCAATCCGCTGAAAATCCCCCAGGAACCGGCCGAACCGATCTCGAAGGAGAACCGCGCGACATTCGAATTCGTGCGCGACCGTATCGTGGCCGAACTGAACGGCGAGGTGAAGGAGGGGGAGCGCATCACGCAACTCGATTCGCTCGTCATCCCGCAGCCGGCAGCACCGGTGGCGGCGAAATAACGGGGAAAATGACCGCAACGACAGACAAGGGACATCTGCCGGCCGACATGCCGGAAAGCCGGGATCAGGAACCGTTCGATAACAGGCCCGGGAGCAGGACGAGACCGGGAGCCATCCGGGAAACGGACAGTACACCCGGCAAAGCCGGGGAACAACCGGGAACACCCCGGCAAAAGACCGGGGCGCCAAGGCAAACCGGAAATCCGGAGGATACAGCGGAAAGCACCGGGGCGCAGGAAGCCGGGCATAAAGCCGGCGTCGATACGCGGATCGTACGGTTTCTGAAGAAACACCATGTGCTGACGCTGGCGACGAGCAGCGAGGGAGCGCCCTATTGCTGCAACGCATTTTACTGCTACGATGCGGAACGCAATTTGCTGATCTTCACGTCGGACATGGCGACACGCCACGCGCAGCAGATGGCTCGCAACCCGTGTGTCGCGGCCTCGGTAGTCCTCGAAACGAAGGTCGTGGGACGCGTCGAGGGGCTGCAACTGTGCGGGAAGGCCGCGAGGGCCGACGAGGCGGCGAGGCGGGCATACCTCAGGCGGTTTCCCTATGCAGCACTGGCAGAACTGACCCTGTGGGCGATCGCGCCCGACTTTATGAAATTCACCGACAACACGCTCGGATTCGGGAAAAAACTGATATGGAACAACAGATAGGAGTCATCATCGTAGCAGGCGGGGGCGGAACCCGCATGGGAGGTTCGCGCCCCAAGCAATTCACGATGCTGGGCGGCCTGCCCGTCCTGGCACATACGATCAACAATTTCGCCGGGGCGCTGCCCGGGGCGGAGATCGTCGTAGTACTGCCCGCGGCGCACGCCGATTTCTGGAAGGACTTCGCAGCACGCTTCGACATCGCGGCACACACGGTTACGACGGGAGGCGACGAACGGTTCCATTCGGTGAAAAACGGGCTGAAAGCCCTGAAGCGCGATCCGGAATTGATTGCCGTACAGGACGGCGTACGACCGCTGGCCTCACACGGCATGATCCGCCGTGCGGTGGCCGCTGCCG
>ERZ791603.2964-NODE-2964-length-10013-cov-3.507331_pt1 | contig 10013 bp, 8 predicted proteins | sample MGYA00509966_ERZ791603 | MGnify/ENA primary metagenome ERZ791603 (study PRJEB30046, sample SAMN00791931) | human gut metagenome | study: EMG produced TPA metagenomics assembly of the A metagenome-wide association study of gut microbiota in type 2...
TGTTAATGCATAAGGCTGATTTTATACATAACGTAAGAATTGACTTACACGATGATATAATTGATATAGAACTTTTAGATAAGACTGGAGAGATTATCAGTAAAGAAAAACTTTCAAAGGGAGAACAGCAGTTATATGCTACGGCCATTCTTAATGCACTTGTTGAAGAATCGGGAATAGAGTTCCCAGTGTTTATAGATAGCCCTCTCCAAAAGTTTGATAGTATTCACTCTCGTAATATTATTACAAAGTTCTATCCAAGCGTATCCAAACAGGTGGTCATATTCCCGTTGTTAGGTAAAGAATTGTCGGAAGAGGAATATAATGCCTTGCTTCCGAATGTGAATAGAGTGTATGTTATCCTAAACGAAGATGGCTGTTCGTCGTTTAAGACGGTTGCACCAAATAAATTGTTTGAAACACTGTCATGATTATGTTTACATCTATAAAGACATCACGAGCGAATAGAGATATCGTAACCGATTTAAGCAGGAAGTTTAATTTGGGTGCAGAAAATGTTATAGCCCGTATTGCACTTGCTTATTCATTGTCACAAGACTACAAATTGTCACTATCTGACATAGCAGATTCGCAAGGTAAGGAGTATAGCAAAAATGTTTTATTTGGTAGCAATATGCCTTACTACATTGGTCTTATCTGTGTGAAGTATGATTTATATAAAACAGATAAAGATATTCCTAAATACATCAAGTTGCATATAGATGATGGTTTGCAGTTGATGAATAAAGAATTAAGAATGAATAATTAAACCTTCGCGTATCCAACTACTCATCATTAATTTTTCATTATTTATTATCAATTAGTCATTATTCATTACCTAAAACTAATAACTGTGCCGCCAGATTTAGGCTTCTTGTTTTGGTTAGCGGCAGGCGAGGTGAACGACATGCCTTGGGTACGTACCGGTTCCTCACCCTTCCGGCGTATCTGCTGCACGTCTTTGGCAGTCCGCTTGTAGGCAGGTTTGTCTTCCATGAAAGAGATCAGAGCGTCATCGTCCAATTCGTCGACGGCAAATACAACGATTTCGGCATTCGGACGCGAGTCGATATATTCACCGTAATAACGTCCCATCAAGGCATCTTCTTCCGCTCGTCTTTTTCTTTCCGCTTCTTCCTTCTCTGCCATTTCGCGCAGTTGTTCTTCTGTGACAAGCTCCTGCTGTTCCGTCTTGGTCAGGATATCTTCCAACCCGAAACCGGTCACCAAGATCGTAATCTTGATCTTATGCCCTAAACTGTCATCATAACCATGTCCCCACTTCACCTCGTATTCAGTCTTGAATTGCGACATGAAATCATGTATATCGTCCATTTCACTGATACGAAGTTCGTCTTCATGGCTATAATAAATGACAAACGCTACCCGTTTAGCATTGAAAATATTGTTCACATCGTTGACCAACGTACTCTCCAAAGCTTCCGTAATCGCTTGTCGCAAACGTCCTTCTCCTTCTCCGAAACCGATACTGATCAAAGCGACTCCACTGTTACGCATCGTCGTGTCGACATCGGCAAAGTCGACATTCTGTTCCAAATCGGTCGTCACGATTTCGGCTATGCTCTTGGCCGCGATTGTCAATGTTTCATCCGCTTTACGATTCGCCTGTGGAACCGGCATGTCGGCAAAATTTCTCAATCGCTCATTGTTAATCACTAAAAGCGAATCGACATTCTGCGCCATATTTCTGACACCACGGAGCGCTTTCACGATTTTCGGCCGTCCTTCAAAGACAAAAGGTATCGTAACGATACCGACAGTCAGAATCCCCATATCTTTAGAGATCTTAGCGACTACCGGCCCGGCTCCTGTTCCCGTACCACCCCCCATTCCGGCCGTAACAAAGGCCATACGAGTACCGTCATCCAACATCCGGTAGATGTCTTCTTCACTTTCCAAGGCGGCTTTTTCTCCCACTTCCGGAACATTCCCCGAACCAAGTCCATGCGTCGTATTCTGTCCGATCAGCAATTTATTAGGAACCTCCGACTTCTGCAACGCCTGATTATCGGTATTGCACAATACGAAAGATACATCCCGGATACCTTCGCGATACATATTGCTGACCGCATTACCACCACCGCCACCGACACCGATCACCTTGATGATTGTCTGAGGCGCTTTTGCCAAATCAAAATCGTATGTATTATCGTCCATTGTCGTCTGTCTTTTATTGTTACCGATTATTGCTCATCTTTCAAGGCCTTGTCAATGCCTTCTCCCACCTTATCCACCGCATTTTTGAAAAGGTCGCCGATACCCCAGCCCTTACGGTTCTTTTTCTCTTCCTCCTTCTTTGTTCCGGAATTGCGGTTCTTAGTCGTAGCCGCTGACTGCTTTTCAACAGGCGGTTCCTCCTGCTTTTCTTCTATTTCAGCGATCACGGGTTCTTCTTTCGGCTCGATCTTCGGTTCTACCACTTTCGGTCTCTCCGGTTCGGGAGCGATATAAAGGGCGCAGTTCTCCGTTCCTTTTAGCAACAGGGCGGCTGCGGTCGTATACTCGGGATTATTGGCAATCATCTCGCCGTCGGCAATCAGATCTTTCCGGACGGAAGCATAACGAACATCCATCTTGAAACGTTCGCTGAGGGCTTCACGCATGTTCTTCAGAGCGGCTCCGTTGCCGGCAATCACGATGCTGTAACCGGGATCTTTCGCCACTCCCGCATCTTCCATGCGGGCGTATATGTTTTCGATGATCTCACGGCTGCGGACTTCCACCACCATATTGATATCCGAAAGTTTGATCTCGCTCGAATGCTGTCCGTCGGCCAAGTCTACCGTGACCATCTGCTGTTCGTTATCTTTTTCCCAGATAGCGTTGCCGTAGGTGCGCTTGACACGTTCCGCTTCCTTCTCCGGCATACCCAAGGACATCAAGTCGCGAGTGATCAGATGGCTGCCCAACGGAATAACGTAGAGACCGGCCAGACTGCCATCCTTGTACATCGTGACAGAGGTGACGCCTGCACCGAAGTCGATCAACGCACACCCCTTCAATTTCTCCTGTTCCGTCAGGATCAGGTCTGCCAACGCCAGCGGCGCAACAACAACACCTGCCACATCGAGCTTGATCTGCTCCGCCATGTTCGTGGTTACGGCATGACGAAGAGACGGACGGCCAACGAGCAACTTATAGTGGGCTTCAATACGCGAACACCCCAAACCTATCGGATGGGTTTCCGGCTGGTTGTCGAGATAATAAACGGGAGCGGCTATATCCAGCACGTCCAGCATATCGGGACGATACTGCCGGCATTCCTGATCCAGTTCCTTCAGCACCTCTTCAGTCACCGTACCGCTACCGAGCACTTTCGACACGGCATGGTTAATCGAACGAAGCGACTGACCTCCCACCCCGACATATATCTTACCGATACGGGAACCGCCCAATTTGTTTTCCAGTTTGCGGATCAACCGCACGATCTTGCCGGCCGCATCTTTTATATTATATACACATCCTCTTCGTATACAGGTATCGGAGTTCTCCACTTCGTAGGCAATGATGGAAAGTGTCCCGGCAGGGCCTTTCGCGCCTACCATGCCGACCATGTGAGAAGAGCCAAGGTCGATGGCCGCTATAAAGTCTGTGTATGCCATATTCTCTATCTTTTAGTACAAACAATCTGATCCTTATATTTTAAACTGATAATGCTGTACTTCTCCCACCCCACCTTCGGGATCGCTTTCTCGTAGAAGAGCCGGAGATTGTCCAGCTTCTCCTCGAAATCAGCAAAGGAGCCCAGTACGATACGATGGTTACCGACCCGCGGAATCAGCTCCACCTCGTTATCAGGATGAACGTAAATCTGTTCTATCTGATTATTCCAGAAATCATTCTCCTGCAAAAATAATGCAAATTTGTATAAGTCGGTTACCGCCAGCTCTTTTTCCACATATCCGCTCACAACCGGAACGTGCGCCACATAACGGCGGCTGACAGGCATCGTGCTTCCCAGATTATCCACATAATAGTTGCCTCTCGGACTTATCACACGCAAGATAGGAATTTTTTGCTCCACTTCCAATTTAATCATGCCGGAAGGAGTCTTGTAAGCTTCCACACGGGCAATCATTTCGTTTTTCAGCAATTCGTTTTCAATCCGGTCGGTGTTGATCTCGTCCATCGGCCTCTTGATCGGGTTCAAGTCAGCCTTCTTGAGGATATGCACCAAATCGCTCTCGCTCACAAAATGCTTGTCAAGGCTGTCCACGACCACTACTTGCAGGTCACGGCACAACTCCTTCTGCCTGCTTTCCCGAAAGAAGAAGGAGACAAACACGATGTAGCAGAACAACAGTGTTGCAACGATTATGGATACGATACGGATCACGATTTATTCTTTTTTATCCAATATTTGTTTTACCGGATCTACCAACAGTTCAATATTGCCGGCTCCGACCATCAGGACGACTTCGAACTTACCGGCTTCGGCAGCCACCACGTCCAACAGTTCCTCCTTGCGGATCAACCGCTTGTCGGCAATGGTCACGGCATCGAAGATAATCTGTGAAGTGACACCCGGTATCGGCTCCTCACGCGCCGGGTAGATATCCAGCAGTATCAGTTCATCCAGGAGCGAGAGGCTGGCGGCAAAGTCGGCGGCAAAGTCACGCGTACGGGTGTAAAGGTGCGGCTGGAAGATACCGGTCACCTTGCGTCCGGCATACAGCTCCTTCACGGAAAGGATACTTGCCTTCAGCTCGGCAGGATGATGGGCATAGTCGTCGATCAGGACGATATTTTCTTTCTTGAGATGGAAGTCGAAACGACGGCGCGGACCGGCAAAGGTCGCCATACCATGCTTGATCTCCTCCGGTGTCACACCGTTCAGCCAGGCAAGGGCGATAGCGGCAACTCCGTTCTCGATGTTTACTTTCACGGGCACGCCCAGCTGTATGTCGGGGATGCGGACATCAGGACCGACAAAGTCGAAGAAGATTTCGCCACCTCCGATGCGGACGTTCTCCGCATAAAAGTCGGGACTTCCAGTTGAGAGTTGAAAGTTGAAAGTTGAAAGTTCTTTTGCGTCGAAAGCGCCGGTATAAGTATAAAACTTCACGCCTTCCTGCAGGCGGGGAGTGACGTTGATGCTTTGTTTCATAAGCAGGCAACCGTCCGGGCGGATCAACGAGGTAAAATGTTCGAAACTTTCACGATAGGCTTCCGGAGTCCCGTAGATATCCAGATGATCGGGATCGGCCGCGGTAATAACGGCCATATAAGGTTTCAACCAATGGAACGAACGGTCGAACTCGTCCGCTTCTATCACGGTCAGGTCACTCTTGTCGGAAAGCATCAGGTTGCTGTCATAGTTCTTCAGGATACCGCCTAAGAAAGCATTGCAATCCACATGAGACTGTTTCAGCAGGTGGGCGACCATCGAAGAGGTCGTTGTCTTGCCGTGCGTACCGGCCACACACAATCCCCGGTTGCAACCAGTGATCTCGCCTAACACACGTGCACGCTTCATCACCTCGAAACCATTCCCCCGGAAATAGCAAAGCTCCGAATGGTCTTCGGGAACGGCAGGAGTATAGACGACCAGTGTCTTTGCCGGATCGGTAAAGTCGTCGGGGATCAGGTCGACATTGTCTTCATAGTGAATGGCGGCTCCTTCATAATTCAACTGCTCCGTCAGACCGGAAGGAGTCTTGTCGTAACCGCCCACCTTCTTTCCTTTCGAAAGGAAATAGCGGATCAAGGCACTCATCCCAATCCCGCCGGCCCCGATAAAATAGACAGCCGTTATGTTGTTTATATCCATATTTTCTTACTCGTTACTATTCTTTGTTACAAAGATACGATCTTCCCACCGTATTTGCCATAAAAGAACGGCATCTTCTTCAGAAAAGGCTATAGCTTTTCTTGTAAAAGACTATAACTTTTTTCACCAGAGGCCATAGCTTTTCCGGCAAAAAGTCATAGGTTTTTCTTTTCGATAATCTTGACGATCTCGTCCACTATGCGTTCCGCGCTCTGGTGCTGGGCCAATGTCGCGATGTTGCGGCCCAAGACACGGAGACGTTCGTCGTCGTGGATGATTTCGAGAGCCTTCGACACCAATTGCTGTTCGGCATCTTTGTCGGCCACCATGACAGCAGCATCTTTACCCACCAATGCCAAAGCATTCTTCGTCTGATGGTCTTCCGCCACATTGGGAGAAGGAACCAGGATCACCGGTTTCTTCAGCAGGCAAAGTTCGGAAATAGAACTGGCGCCTGCACGGGAGATAATCAGATCGGCCGCCGCATAGGCATAGTCCATACGGGTGATGAAGTCCGAGCACCAGATCGGCATTCCCCTGTAAGCCTTCAGATGTTTCAAGGCTTCTTCATGGTAATAGCGTCCGGTTTGCCAGATTACCTGTACGTCGACATCCGAAGCGAAAAGTTTATCCAGATCTCCTTGTATGCTGCGGTTGATCGTCCGTGCACCCAGACTGCCGCCAACCACCAGAATCGTCTTCTTATCCGGGGAGAGGCCGAAGAACTTCAAGGCTTCCTCACGCTTGTCCGACGCCTCTTCCAGATCCTGACGGACCGGATTGCCGGTCACGACGATACGGTCGGCCGGGAAGAACTTCTCCATGCCTTCGTAGGCGACGCATATTTTGCCGGCTTTCTTTGCCAGGAGCTTATTCGTGACACCTGCATAGGAATTCTGCTCCTGTATCAGGGTAGGGATTCCTAAGGAAGCAGCCATCCAGAGCGTCGGTCCGCTGGCATAACCGCCTACCCCCACGGCAATATCGGGTTTGAACTCCCGTATCGTCTTTTTGGCAAGCTTGAGGCTTTTGAGCAAACGGCCTGCGACACGGATGTTATTGGCCAAGTGGGCACGGTCGAAGCCGCTAACCGGCAACCCCACGATGCGATAACCGGCGGCAGGCACTTTCTCCATTTCCATCCGGTCATCAGCTCCCACAAACAGTATTTCCGCCTCCGGAAAACGTTTCCTGAAGGTATTGGCAATGGAGATAGCCGGGAAGATATGCCCTCCGGTTCCACCGCCGCTTATGATGATTCGGTACTGTTTCATATTTTAGTTTCTGTTGTTGTTTCTTCTATTGTCCGCACGGCCTCCAATGGATTCTCTTCACCCACGGGAGCTTTCGCGGTCGCTTCGAACGGTTTGTCCGAAACGGTATCAAGGGTTGCATCCGCGATCCTTTCGCTTTCCGGAAGCGTACCACCTTCGGCAACAGCAGCAGTCCCTTCTTCTTCCGGTGTTTCTTCCTCATTTCCCATATTGGCCCCGAAACGGCTAACGCTCAAGATGATGCCGATATAGGCGCAACTGATTACAGTCGACGTACCTCCCCGGCTGACCAACGGCAAAGGTTGTCCGGTCACCGGTATCAGGTCTACCGCCACCGCCATATTCGTCAAGGCCTGGACGACAACCAACAATCCGCAGCCCAGCACCAGGAATTTAGGAAAGAGCTTATCACATCTACGAGCAATCATCCCCACCCTGACAAGCAAGATGATATACAGGAGCAGGACAAAGACACCCCCGACGATTCCCATCTCTTCTATAATAATGGCATAGATAAAGTCCGAGTAAGCCTGCGGCAGAAAGTCGCGTTGCTGCCCATGTCCGGGGAACTTCCCGAACAGACCGCCACGTGCTAGTGCAATCTTGGCATGCACCACCTGGTAATCGTCACCGTCAATGCTGACAGCTCTTCCCGGTTCAAACTTGACGGCATCCGCCGGATCGGAAAAACGCTCGATACGTGCTTTCCAAGTGTGCACACGATCCGGCATCAAGTCGATCACCTTGTCCGGGGCAAACCGTATAAAACCCACTAACATCAAGACGCCGATGATACCCGCACCGCCCAATCTCAGCAGACGTCCGATGGATATCTGCCCGATGAACATCATCATGAAAGTCACGGCGAACAGCAGGATAGCGGTCGACCCGTTATTGAAGAAGATCAGAAAACAAACACCTCCAACGCCTCCCAAGATGTACCAGAACATCTGTTTATCCGTGAACCAATTCCGCTTGCTCAGGATAAACGCCGTATAACCGATAGCGGCTATCTTGGCTATTTCCGAGGGCTGGAAACGGATTCCGAGAATTTCCAGCCAACGAGGTTCCCCATTTACCACGACACCAACAAAGGGCGTAATGGCCAACAGAACCATCGAGACCGGCAAAAGCAAACTCAACAAGGAATAGAACCTGCACGGTATGTTGTGCATCAACAGTACAAGCACGAAACCTCCCAACAGGAAAGTCGCATGACGTACAATAGGAGCCCAATGATTCGCATTCTTATAAGCAATCGTACTGGTTGCACTGAAGACCTCGATCACCGAGACCAAACACAGGAACATGAAGATCACCCATATCACCCGGTCGCCCTTGAACAGTTTACTTGCTAAGTCCATTTCTTCGTCTTTCTTTACAGGTTACGCACACAAGCCTTGAACTGGTCGCCACGATCCTCATAGCTCTTGAAGAGGTCGAAGCTGGCACAGCAGGGTGACAACAGGACGGTATCTCCCTTTTCGGCCAGCTTATACGCTTTCGCTACGGCTTCTTCCATCGAACGGGCATCCTCGATAACAGGAACCTTCCCGTCGAAGAAACCATGCAGCTTGGCATTGTCCACACCGAGGAATATGAGGGCATGCACCTTTTTCTTCACCAGCTCTTCGATTTCGGAATAATCATTTCCCTTATCCGTTCCACCCAGTATCAAGACCAGCGGAGTGGTCATGCTCTGCAAGGCATACCAGCAGGAGTTTACATTCGTAGCTTTCGAGTCGTTGATATAATCGACTCCGCGCACACGTGCCACTTTCTCCAGGCGATGTTCCACCCCGGTAAAGTCGCTCAGCGAAGCCCGTAAATTCTCATCGTGGATATCCACCAATTTGGATGCGATACCAGAAGCCAGCGAATTATACAGATTATGCGTTCCCGATAATGCCAATAAATCTTCTTCCATTGTAAACGTTCCGTTTGAGGTTTCAATTATTATCTTTTTGTCTTCCGTATAGCCCTTTACGCCGGCTTCGTGAGTTTCGGCGAACGGGTAGAGAGTTGCCTGCGGATGGCGTTTGGCGATTTCGCGGGCAATAATGGGATCGTCGTTCCAGAATATGAAAGCATCTTCAGCCGTCTGGTTCCGGATAATGCGGAATTTGGCATCCACATAGTTCTGCATCTCGTAGTTATAACGATCCAGATGGTCAGGCGTTATATTCAGCAAGATGGCGATGTCCGCCTTGAAGTCGTACATGTTATCGAGCTGGAAACTACTCAGTTCGATCACGTAGACGGCGTGAGGATCTTCAGCCACCTGGAGGGCAAGGCTGTTCCCGACGTTCCCGGCAAGCCCCGCATCCACTCCCGCCTGCCGGAGGATGTGGTAAGTCAGCATGGTCGTCGTCGTCTTGCCATTGCTTCCGGTGATACAGATCATCTTCGAATCTGTATAACGTCCGGCAAATTCTATTTCGGAGATGATAGGCGTACCTTTCTCCTTCAGTTTCTTTATGATAGGAGCCTTGTCGGGAATCCCCGGACTCTTGATGATTTCGTCGGCATTCAGGATGTCGGCTTCGGTATGCCGGCCCTCTTCCCAACAGATACCGTGGGCATCCAGCATATCCTTATACTTGGGTTTGATGGACGAGAAATCGGAAACGAACACATCGAATCCTTTCGCCTTTGCCAGCACGGCAGCACCTGCGCCACTTTCACCGGCCCCTAAGATAACAATCCTTTTCTTCATTTGATTTATGATTTCTTTATTCATTTATGATTTATGATTTATGATTTATGCGTCGATAATAAATCACAAATTATAAATCATAAATCACTTTACCTCATCTTTAACGTCACAATCGTTATAACTGCCAGGATGATACCGATCAACCAAAACCGGACCACGATCTTCGATTCGGGCACCACGTTAAAAGGTTTCTGTATCAAAGCCTGTATTCCCGCATTACCGGGCTTCTGGA
>ERZ791603.2965-NODE-2965-length-10011-cov-2.811671_pt1 | contig 10011 bp, 4 predicted proteins | sample MGYA00509966_ERZ791603 | MGnify/ENA primary metagenome ERZ791603 (study PRJEB30046, sample SAMN00791931) | human gut metagenome | study: EMG produced TPA metagenomics assembly of the A metagenome-wide association study of gut microbiota in type 2...
AGCTTAATAATTGTTCATTGCCCTTGCTGTGCTTGTCATATATTATGTTTTGATTGAAGTTTGTATTCTCTATTCAAGCATTAAAAAGGAGGCTCTTTCGAGCCTCCTTACCGCAAATGTTCTACCCTACCTTATTGTAAAAAGTGTCTTAGTAAGTTAATTGATGTTATATATTTTTGCGTAGTAAGCCTTGACAAAGGCATCAACCATGTTGACAATTAGGCAAACTGCAATTAAATACTCAAAAAATGCAATAAAGTCATTAAATGTAGCTGTGCTAAGACCACCATTTTGACCTAAAAGGCTAATAACAGGTTTTATAGCAATGGTAAGAGCACCTGCTATCATTCCTGCAGGAAACGATCTTCCATTGTGAACTATCTCCTCAATTTTTGGCAACTTTTTTTCAAACAAATACTTTACATAGATAAAATAACAAAGAACATATATTGCAATCTTAAATATAGCATATATCGCATTAAAAGCAGTAAACTCAAACGCAAAAAAACACGAAAGCAAAAATAATATTATAGAAACATAAAAGTAAGTTATAGCACTATTTAGTATTACACTCCATTTTGTTTTGTAATGATACACAAATACAGTTACAATTGACATAATACAAGACAAAATTCCTGCAGTTATAAGAAATGGTACTACACGGTCATCAAAAAATGAAAAGCCTTCAAGTGGGTGAGCTTGCATTGTAAAAATTTGAAGTGTTATAACTGATACCATTAAAAAGTTGTATGCAAAATAGCTTAACATTTTAAATATTAAGTCAGGAATTCGCATTGATAAATATCTGAGATTCACAAATGTTTTAATTTTGCTATAGCTATATGTTTTAATATCAATATTCATAATCATCTATGCTACCTTTTAATACCAAGATTTTATATGTTCTCTTCCTGTTTTTCCGTTTAATTCATTTCCATCAACTAGTATGGAAACTCTTTCGAGCCTCCTTTCAGCAAATGTTCTACCCAATATCAAAAATCAAGCGAACAACAACGTTATACAATATGTGCAAAATATCAAAAAGACTAATTTCAATTGCAGAAAAATAGATATTTTAAAATTCTTTCTTACAATTATTTCGACACCTCTATATTTTACAATCTGGCGATATTTTTTTAAAGTTAAAAGCAAAAAGCATAAACTAAAAAGCACACAGAAAATAAAAATCCAAAAGTTAATTGCATAACTGTCAACAAAAACATACCTAATATATATAATCGATAAAACTCCTATACAGGAAAATACATAATTAGGAACGGTGTAACAAAAAATAGTTTTTTCAGTAAAATACTTTTCAAAAGGTGGAACGATTGAAATATTGGTTGCGTCATATGCTTCTCTAGAATCATACATTCGTTTTAAGCCTATAATGATTTGATATATTGCAAAAATAACTATTGAGTATATGTACTGTAACTCTTCACTTTCATAAAATTCGGCGACAGACAAATAAATATAATTTTGCAAATACGAATCAGCCAGTATCCACAAAGACAATATTTGAGTTATACAAAACCACAAGAGTAAGCTCGTATAACACAACGGTCTTTTGCTTTGATCATATTTTAACACATCATATTTTACAGTAAAAAATATGAGCCAAAAACTAATCAAGAGTAATAATATTGTTAAAACAATGCCAAACGCATCTGCTGCTTTAATAGATTTATAGCATGGTAACATAAAGCTCAAAATACTAAAAATGTATAAATGAAAGCCACCAGTAATAATATTAACAACCATATTAACAACTGTAATCAAATAAGAAATCAAAAAAAGCAAAAGAGAAAGTAGATATACTTTCTTTTTTTTACACACCACACCACTTTCTTTCATTTTCACTACTCCATTTATTACTCCAATATGTCGATAAGGAAATTGTTACTAAAGAAGCTACCACTGAACATACCATACTTCCTCGCATAATTTTAACACAATATTATATATTAGTCAAACTATTTTATTGCTATTTTATGCGTTTTCTGTCAGATAAATTCATTTAACTAATCTCCCAAAATGTACAATAAAAAAATCACCCCCTATGATAATAAAGAAATTATCATAGGGGGCTGTAGTCTGATGATGTGCGATATTCGCTTTCAAAAAATAGATAAATGTAAAAAATACTTGTGAAGAATACATCTAATATTAGGATGCTCGAATGAGCCTCCTAAATTATTGCCTATATACTTTTATAACTCCATTTAACATGATAATGAAATCAGCCAAACACTTTTTCAAGATTTTTGCCGTCTTGAGTTATTCTGTAAAGGTTAAAATATGCATTATCTGTGAAATATAGGTATTTTGAATCTACGATATAAAGACCGTTCAACTCGATATCATCATTAAATATTTTAGTAGTTTTGTCAGTTGAAGTATCAATTGAATATATTCCCTTGTCTTTACCGTTTTCAACTGATAAAAACACCTTATCTTTGTAGCTGTTCATAACCATACCTGCATTTGATTTAAACAATGTATTTATAGTACCGTTTTTTAAATCCGCACAATAAACTGTTTCATATCCGTTATCAGATTGATTAACTATCATGCCGTATATCTTATCATTTACGGCAGATAAGCAGGTAATTTTGACAAAGTCACTGCTTGGAGTATAAGGAATTTTGTAAACTAACTTTCCGTTATTTGGATTATATTTACAAAGGAACAGGTTTGTAGAAGCGTCTTCTTTATCGCTTGTTCTCTTTCCTGCAACAAAATAAATATATTCATCATAAAATCGAAGATCTGAGATATAGTCAAAATCAAGGTTATCCACCGACAATATTAACTTTGTATCATTTTCATCTTGTCGGTAAAGGTTGTAGAAACCGTAAACTACCATAGTATCGCCTATAACATTACCACTGTATAATTCAGAATAGCTGAAATAGAGTTCATCACCTACAACAAACAATTCTTCAAGCGAAGCGTTATCATTATTAAGATCAGGCAATTTCAAATATTCCTTATAATGTTTTTGATTCAAATCATAATACTGAACAATGTCATTGTGTATATAAGGTGAAAAAATATTCTCATTGGAAACACGGTTTAAATCAAGGCATTCACTTGTAATTGCAGGACCTTTCCAATAAATTCGCTTGGTATAGTCCGAAGTGATTTCATATGTTCCGTATTTAAAAAAGTCGTTTGCCGCATTGTAATATAGTTTGTCACCAACTCTTGCCAAATTACACATTACATTTGAGCAAGTATTCATATAACTATTGTTATCCGGCTCATTTTCAATCTTAACATTATGTTGCGGAACGCTGGTAAGTGAAAAATACACCACTCCTGCAACTGCAAAGAAACAAAATATTAAAGCAATAGCAATGATTTTAAAAGTCTTTTTTCTTTTCATTTTAAAAACCTTTCTTAAAGCTTTATGAATAATATGAGTATGTTACCCATTTTCCAAATTTTTTAAATTTGTTTATGGCAAATTTTGGAACAGTACCCACATGCATCAGTTGTAACTTGAATTGCACATCGTTATTATTTAAACTACCATACTTTAAATAATAAGCACTGGCTTGCAAACAATTATTAAACGATGTATCGTAAAAGTCATTTTTAGTTAATATATGAGAATATGGTCGGTCTTTACCTTTATATTTTTTTGATGGATATCTAAACCTAACATAAATCTTTCTTTTAATGCCAAAGCTATATGAATACTGATTATTACTGATAAATTTTTTAATTTCTTTAATACTATTTTCAAAATGCCCAGAAAATTGTATAGCTTGCGTATAATTTTCGTAATAGTACAACTTACCAAATTTATTAGAATAGTTCCTGTTATAATAATTGATCTGATCTCTTACTTTACCTGTAATTTCCCTTAGGGAAGAAGTTTCTATAAATAACAACTGAACACTTCTATCTCCCCAATAGAAATACCACCAATACCCTGATTTTTCTTTCAATAAAAGTGATGTATGCCCAGCATTCCCTAAAATAAGTGGAACACTATTTGGCGACTGTATCCACCAAGCATCTTTTCCTTCATCATCAGATTTATTTATCGCATTATTCTCACAATAAGCAAACATATTTGTGCTAAGCGGTGTGCCTGATTGAGTGTCAGCATATACATCCGCATTCAAAAATCTGCCTGTGAGTGGGTCATAATAACGGCTTTGGAGATAGTACAAGCCTGTTTCTTCATCATAAACATAACTGCGATAGCGGAACGGGTTCAGTTTGCCAACTGCGAGTGTGCCGTTGTTTTCGGTGAGCATATTGCCCCACGCATCGTAGGCATACTCTGCGACTGCTTTGCCGTCTTTGTCAACGATTTCGGTAATATCACCCTGCAGGTCTTTGATATAGTAATACATAGTACCGTTGCAGGAAACAGACATTACTTCGCCCGAATTATCGTAGTAGAAGAACAGCGTATCGTTGCCCTGAGTGAGTGCAAAAAGATTATTACTGCTGTCGTAGTAATAGTTAGTTTTCACTCCGTCAACAGACTTCTGCGTTCTCATACCGTTTGAGTCATAATTCATCTGAATAGCTTTTTCGGAAGTGTTTATATTCTTGAGAATTCTTCCGTTCTCCCACTCAAAAATCATATCATCACGGTATGTCAATGGGTTGCCGTTTTTATCATATGTAATACTGTCGCCGTCAAACTCGGTGAGTTTATCTTTCCAGTTAGTGTCGCCATATGAATAAGTTCTTGTTTCAAGTAATTTTACAGGTGCCCAGTTAGTTCCGAGTGAATACGATTCCATTTTTTGAATGTTACCGTAGTTATCATAAACTATTCTGATATAGCAACCTGTTCGAGTGTCTGCATACCACACAAGCTGATTGAGTTCATCGTATGTATATACAGCCACCTTTTTACCGTTTTCATACACATTCTCTACATTACCTGTGTCTGTGTAATTGTAGCCGTAATCAAGAACCTTGTCAGAACTCAACTTATAACTAATACCGCCAACCATATTGGTAGTAGCATTGCTTTCACTACCGTGGTAATAAGAATACTGTTTTGTAAATACGGTATCGCTCTTGTTCTGTTTTGTTGTTACAGTTGACACTCTTCCGAAATCATCTGTTGATGTTTCATTAGTTACGCCGTCATTATTTACAAATGATTTTCCGTCATCATCTGAGCCTGTTGTAATAGTCTTTGTCTGACCGTTTACAGATGTCTTTTCAACTGTATTGCCGTTAGAATCGGTAATGATGTAGTGAGTAAGACTGCCGTCTGATGATGTACGATATTCGCTTTCAAGCGAACCGTCAAATGTGTAGTAGTAATATGAGGTTTCGCCGCTTGAATAGTCAACCGCCTTTGTAACAAGCCCCTGCTTGTTGTAAATCATCTCGGCAATTATACCTGTTTCACCTGTGATTACAGAAATATTGCCATAGTTATCGTAAGCATATTCAAGATAATCACCGTTTGCATAAGCAGTCTTTGTAAGATTACCGTTACTGTCATATGTGTGACTTGCAACAGTTACATTGCCGATTTGAGTTGACACAAGATTGTAGAAAACATCGTAGTTAAATGAGTAGTCAAAACCATTGTGTGTAATTTTTGATACAGAGCCTAAACCGCTGTATGTATATGAGTTTTCAGAATCACCGTTTTTAACAGATGTAAGGTTGCCTGATGAATCATATGCGTAGCTTGTCACATTATCATCTGCATCAGTAACCGAAGTTACATTACCGTTGATATCATAAACATAATGTGTTGTACTTCCCTGTTCATTGGTTTCAGCCGTTACATAATTGCCTGTGCTGTCATATTCAGAACTTGTCTGCATAAACGGTTTTGTCTTATCAACAGATTCAGACAATACTTCATAATCAACATAATCGTCAACCTCTGTATCATTGTCTGAATCGTTACCTGCACTGACTGAAGAATCATCTTTTGAATCTTCAGATTGTTTAGTCACATACCCCATTGCTAAAATATTCAGTTCAGCGTTGGTAACCGTCATTTCATTTTCATTATAACCATATACAAATGCAACATAATCGATGGTTTCGTCACTATTTTCGGGACTTATTGACAAACTTACCTGCTGATTTTTGGAAGTATTGACATTAAATTCCTTATAGTGCATTTCGGGAGTGCTGTTGTTTTTGTAGTAAATATTGAGTGCAATGCCAAAGGTTCTGTTTTCGTTTGAAAGCGGAACAGACTCTGCTTTTGCAGTACCGTTGATTTTGAATGATACTCCTGCCTTATCTACCTTTACATTCTGATAGATATACTTGTTGCCGAGTGGTGGACTTGATGATGTGCTGTCATCTGTATCATCGCCGTCCTCATCGGTTGAAGTATCGGAAGATTCAACTTCGTAAGTCTTCTTTACTTCTCTGACTACAAATCCCTGTTCAGACTTGATTACGTTGCCGTAATCGTCATATGAAGTAATGCTATCCATTGGAGCAGTTTCCGTAACTGTTTTGGTGTAGGTAGATGGTTCGGTGTTGCTTTCTGTAGTAGTTTCTTCTGTTGCCGATTCTGTGTTGGAATCATCAACCGCACCTGCTGTACCGCCTATTGCTACAGTACTGTTATTGGCTGAAATGCTCTTGTTTTCTTCTGTGAGCCAGTTGTCATTTGAGCTGAAATCGCTGTTTTGAAGAGCATTGAAGTTGTTGGCACAATTGCCCTCTTCAAACTGGATACAGTCAAACCAAGCTGTACCCGATGCGTATCTAATCAAGCCATACACACGGATTGACGCTGTTGTACTCGGCACATTTGCTGTTACGCTTATCCTCTGCCAATCAAGTGTGCCTGTAAGTCCGATACTGTTGATTTCTTTTACAGTCTTGCCTGATGAATCAAGGCACTTAACTTTAAGGATTGCTCCGACAGAGCCACCACTATAAATCTGCTTTACATTCTTTGTCTTTACATATGCGGAGAAAGTTACATCTTTGCCGTTGGAAGTTGTTTCTTTGAACTGATGTGCAAAGCCTGTAAAGAATGCGGAATTGTCTTCGCTTGTCGGATTTTCAACCTTGAGTGAAGTTGTTCCGAGATACTGATAGTAACCATCCTCTTCTGTTGCGGCAGAATTATCGACTGTTACTTTACCGCCTTTACTTGCGGTACTGCCCTTTGTGCCGTTTGATACAAAGTAATACTTACCGCCACCTACTTCTGTCTGCTGTGAGGACTCTGTAATGTAATTTTTAGTGTATGCGTTTGCACTGTTGTTAATTACAAGTCCTGTATTTTCAGACGAAGTTGCATAACCGTTTGAATTGAGGACAGAAACAGTTGAACCGCTGTTATCAAAAATATGGGTTTCGCTGTGTCCTTGCTTATCAGTAAACACGGTTGTATTGTCGGCTTTGTAGCTTATGTTAAGGTGATTTCCCTCTGTGCCGTCCGTACCGTATTCGGTGATGTTTGTTACTTTGCCGTTTGTGTAGGCAAACTTATGTGTCGGCAGGGATTTCATATAGCTGTCAGACACACCGGAAATTGAAATCAGGTTATAATCATCGTCATATTCAAATTGTGAAGTGTGACCGTCGTTGAATGAAATTGACGAAACCTTATCCTTTGCGGTTGTATAAGCAATATCAATTTTTGTGCCGTCAGGCTTTGTAATTCTTGATACAACCTTTTTGCCGTTGGTACTGCTCTTGTATTTTAACTGAACTTCTCTGCCCGAACCGTCCGTGATTTTGGTTAAGTCACCGTCGGTGTAGGTATATGTAATAGTATTCTTGTGTTCGTCTTTTTCAGAGAGGAGTTTGCCGCCGTTTGCGGTTGAATCGTAAGTTTGTGTTGTTGAACCGTTATCAATGAAAATGTTATTTTCGTCTTTGGTAAGCGTAATGCCTAAGCCGTCCTCATCTTCCCATTTTGCGGTTTCACCCTCTGCAAGTTTAAGGTAATGGTCTGTACCGTCAGTATCGGTATAGATATAGTTGTAACCTGCTTTGGTAAGGTTTTTGTCGGTTACTTCTCTTACATATTGATTGAATGAGAACTGCCAACCGTAACCGCTTGCAGAACCGTTTTCAAATGCTGTGTCTTTGTTAATGCTGTTGTATGTTGCAGTAATTCTCAATGGCATTCTTGAGCCTGTTCCCTCATACAAAGTTTGGTTAATCACAAGGTTGCCGAGGTAATCCGATACAGCCGCCTGTGCGTTAGTGCCGACATTGATTGTGTGGTATGAAAGATTGCTCTCCATGCCTGTAAAATCTTTATAGATGAGCATTAAGGCAGGTGTTGTAGATGTTTTTGTATAAGACTTAAATACGACTTTTTTTGAACCGATTGTATCAAGAGCCTCCATGACAAAACCTTTGGTATTGGTATCGCTATACCAACCTCTAAAAGTGTTTGTAAGGTCAAAAGTCAAATACCGATTATCTTCATATGTAAGAGAATCATAATCAAGCACTTTTGAATCGTATTTTACATTCCCATTTGAAGCAGATGTAAGCTTATGAGCATTCACAATGATAGGGTTTTCGCCCTCATCAGCAAACAAATTACTGCCGTTTTCTGTTTCAAAACTATATTTGGCACTTATAACCTCTTCTCCGTTTTCAAGTTTCGGAAGATTATTTACAGTACAAATAGCATATGAATTTTTAGATGTATAGTACGGTCCGTAACTATTTACTGAGCCGTTAGCATTCTCATAAAATGTAAGCTCACTTTTGAGAGTAGTTGTAATCTCAGGATCAATCGTAACAGGGAATGCTCTGCCGATTGTATGAATGAAAGCATAGTCGGCGGTCAGCTTAACCTGAAGATTTGAGCCTTTTTGCTTTACAATCTCAATTTTCATCTGTGTGCTTGAACTGCCGTTTGCATCGTACATATACGGTGCTGAGATTGTGTATATTTCTTTTCCGTCCTTATTTGAAAGTGTGATTGTTTTATCATCCTTCTGCTTTGCTGTAAGGTTCTGAATTTTGTAATTCAATGTAAATTCATTTTGAGTCTTTGCACTTTTGAGAATTATGTTTTCTTTAATGCCGGTTGTAGTAACAAAATACTGCAAGTCAACATCGCTGAAAACATCCTTATACAAAGTTTCTGTTGTTATATTTTTAAGCGTAGTAAATTTATCATTACCGCTTGTTTTTTCGTTATTTTTCTTTACATCAGCTTTGCTCTTGCCTGCATTGTCATAACCCCAGCTGATTTTATATCCGTTTGATTGCAGCGAAATCATATTTTTTGACTTTGCTTTATTTGAAAGATTGACCGAAATATCACTGCTTTTGTTTGTATATGAAGAATCGCCTGCCTCATCAGGAGATGCAGTCTTATCCTCAGATAAAGTGTTGTTATACTCAACCCACTTACCCTTGCTGTCTTTGTAGTGGACAGGTTCGTTGTACTGAGCAATCATCTTTGTTCCGTCTTCAAGCAAAAATTCTTTTGAATTTTCCGTTCTTTCGCCTGTTAGCTCTTTGACAATTTTGCTCTCTTCGGGATTTTCTCCGACAACATTGTCGAATGATGAATATTGAGTTTCCGCCTTTGGCAGTGTCGCCGCTACAACATCAACAGGCAACGATAACCCAACCGTTGCACACAATGTTATTGAAACTGCCGATAGCATTTTCTTTATTTTTCCGTTCATACTCTAACCTCCTGTTTTTGATTTTGTTAATAAGTTTAATAAAAATTTCCCCTGTGGTTTCTTTTTGAACTCAAAACTGCCCTCCTTTCATCCATAAATTGTTTGGCAATTATTCACTGTTTTTAAGCACTACTTTACTACATTTTGTATGTTATTGTTATTATATATCACATTATTGGAAATTGTAAATACATTTTTAACTGCCATTTTATTTTTGTAAGTTCCACCAACTCCAACCACCGATATTTGTATATATTACCTGTTGTAACTACCCTGCCGCCAAATTTTAGGCATAAAAAAAGAGCCCTATGGCTCAGATGTTAAAAATATTAAATAAGTAATTGTTATTGATTATTCTTGATTTCGTGGTAAT
>ERZ791603.2976-NODE-2976-length-9972-cov-2.539881_pt1 | contig 9972 bp, 6 predicted proteins | sample MGYA00509966_ERZ791603 | MGnify/ENA primary metagenome ERZ791603 (study PRJEB30046, sample SAMN00791931) | human gut metagenome | study: EMG produced TPA metagenomics assembly of the A metagenome-wide association study of gut microbiota in type 2...
GAATACTTACTCTGATACTCTTTCGGCGACATTCCCTCGTGCCGTTTGAAGTACCTTCCTAAATACGACTGATCGGGAAAACCAAGTCGGTCGGCTATTTCCTGAATCGTCAGTCCGGTGGATTGAAGCAACACTTTTATCTCCAGGATGGCAAAGTCGTCGATAATCTTTTTGGCAGCCTCGCCCGTCACGCTTTTGCAGATACCTGTCAGGTATTTGGTAGAAATACAAAGTTCGTTGGCGTAGAAGTTAACTTCCCGTTGTGAAATGCAGTTTTCGTGCACCAATGCGACAAACTTCTTGAAGATTTCGTCCTGCCGGCTTCCCCCTTCTATTTCCTGTTTGTCGAAGTAGCGGTAGCATTTATCGTAAATATCCAGCATGAAGGATTGGAGATGATTCTTGGCTATCTGGTTGCGGAAGCGGTTCTCGCGATCATTATAAATAGCAGTTGTCGCCTGTATCAATCCGTTGATAGCTCCGGTATCCTTATCGGGAAGTACATAGCACGGTCTTTCCTTCATAAAGCGGAAGAAGGTCGGTTCTAACCGCAGGCAGGCTTCCCGAAACATATCTTTGGGAAATCCGAAAAAGGAGGCTGTGAAGTCACTGCTGCTGCCATTGATGCGGATAATGCTTCCCGGCAGCAGTACCACCTGAGTGTTTTTGATGATTTCGTACTCTTTCAGATCGATGGTGACGTGTGCCCATCCACTGCGGCAGAAATAGATGGCACCCCCTTCCATTTTCCAGAGGTGATGCATGATAGGTGACAAATTCTCATCGCTTCCGGCAACAAATGATTCCCGGAGAACGGCAAGGGTAGAGTTTCTCTGTATCATAACTATTCTTATTTAGTGGGCAAAAATAGGACTTTTTCACTAAATATCGCTCATATTGTTCCGAAAATGAACAAAACTCTAAACACTATGACCAGTTTTCTATGGTGAAAAGAGTCTACCTTTGCCGCGATCAAAAATTTTAATAGGTAACACAATGAGTAAAAAGGTATGTAAAATGAAGCAAGGGCTATTGTTGCTCGGTTGTCTGGTTGCTGCTGCAGGTTGTAAGCAAGCTCCACCCACACAAATGGAAACAGGATATGAAGTAATGACCGTCTCTCCGACCGACCGGATGATTTCGAGTGCCTATTCGGCGACCATCCGCGGACGTCAGGACATCGATATTTATCCACAGGTAGGCGGTACGCTGACAAAAGTCAGTGTCACCGAAGGACAGCGGGTGAAGAGCGGACAGACGCTGTTCATCATCGACCAAGTGCCGTATGAGGCAGCCCTGCAGACGGCAGTGGCGAATGTGGAGTCAGCCAAAGCGTCTCTGGCGACGGCACAGCTGACTTACGACAGCAAAGAGGAACTGTATAAGGAGAATGTAGTTTCCGCTTTCGATCTGAGTACGGCAAAAAATTCTCTTCTGGCTGCCAAAGCCCAACTGGCGCAGGCCAAGGCACAAGAAGTGAGCGCCCGTAATAACCTTTCTTATACGGTAGTGAAGAGTCCGGCAGACGGAGTGATAGGTACATTGCCTTATCGCGTAGGTGCGTTGGTGAGTTCCAGTATCCCCGAACCGCTGACCACCGTTTCCGACAATTCGGATATGTACGTCTACTTCTCAATGACGGAAAACCAGTTGCTGGGACTGATTCGCCAGTATGGCTCTAAAGACGAGGCGCTGAAAAGTATGCCTGCCATCGACTTGCAGCTGAACGATAAATCGGCTTATCCCGAGCAGGGACAGATCGAGTCTATCAGCGGAGTCATTGACCGTTCGACGGGTACTGTCAGCCTGCGTGCCGTTTTCCCTAATAAGGACGGATTGCTGCACAGTGGCGGTGCGGGTAACGTAGTGATTCCGGTACAGAAAACGGGAGCTTTGGTGATCCCGCAGGGAGCTACGTTCGAAATACAGGATAAGAGATATGTATATAAGGTAGTAGACGGCAAAGCGCAATCTGCCTTGGTGCAGGTGACCCGTGTGAACGGTGGCCGCGAATTTATCGTGGATGAAGGACTGGCTCCGGGCGATGTGATTGTGGCGGAAGGCGTAGGATTGCTTCGTGAAGGTACTCCGATTAAGGCAAAGACTGCCCAGGCATCTACGACAACTACTGAAAATTAAACAAAGGAGGAATCATCCATGAATTTAAGAACCTTTATTGAACGCCCCGTATTATCGGCAGTCATCTCTATTACGATTGTCGTTGTGGGTATCATCGGGCTGTTCAGTCTGCCCGTCGAACAATATCCCGATATTGCTCCGCCGACCATTATGGTGAGTACCACCTATTATGGCGCCAGTGCGGAAACTTTGCAGAAGAGTGTGATTGCTCCTTTGGAAGAAGCGATCAATGGTGTGGAAGACATGACTTACATGACTTCCAGCGCCACCAATGCCGGTACAGTGAGTATCACCGTGTACTTCAAGCAGGGAACAGACCCGGACATGGCAGCGGTCAACGTACAGAACCGCGTGTCGAGAGCGACGGGACAGCTTCCGGCAGAAGTAACGCAGGTCGGTGTGACTACTTCCAAACGTCAGACAAGTATCCTGCAGATGTTCTCGCTTTCCAGTCCGGACGATAGCTACGATGAAAACTTCCTTTCCAACTATATCAGTATCAATCTGAAACCGGAGATTCTGCGTATCTCGGGTGTAGGCGACCTGATGATTATGGGAGGTGAATATAGCATGCGTGTATGGATGAAGCCGGACGTGATGGCCCAGTACAAACTGATTCCATCGGATATCACCAGTGTGCTTGCCGAACAGAATATCGAATCGGCCACCGGTTCATTCGGTGAAAACTCGAACGAAACCTATCAGTATACAATGAAATATAAAGGACGTCTGATCACTCCGGAAGAATTTGGAGATATTGTCATTCGTTCTACGGACAATGGTGAGGTCCTGAAGTTGAAAGACATCGCCGAGATACAGTTGGGACAGGATAGCTATGCTTATCACGGTGGAATGGACGGTCATCCGGGCGTTTCGTGCATGGTGTTTCAGACGGCGGGCTCCAATGCGACCGAAGTAAACCAGAACATTGATAAATTCCTTGAAGAAGCCCGTAAAGACCTCCCGAAAGGAGTGGAACTGACACAGATGATGAGCTCGAACGACTTCCTGTTCGCTTCTATCCATGAGGTGGTGAAGACGTTGATCGAGGCGATTATCCTGGTGATTCTGGTGGTATATGTGTTCTTGCAGGACTTTCGTTCTACGCTGATTCCTTTGGTGGGAGTCATTGTTTCGCTCATCGGTACGTTTGCTTTCATGGCGGTGGCAGGATTCAGTATCAATCTGCTCACGCTGTTTGCGCTCGTGCTCGTCATCGGTACGGTGGTGGACGACGCCATTATTGTCGTCGAGGCGGTGCAGGCACGCTTCGACGTGGGATACAGGTCGTCCTATATGGCAAGTATCGATGCAATGAAAGGTATCAGTAATGCTGTTATCACCTCTTCGCTGGTGTTTATGGCAGTATTTATTCCGGTATCCTTCATGGGCGGTACTTCCGGTACGTTCTATACCCAGTTTGGTCTGACGATGGCGGTTGCCGTTGGTATTTCCGCTATTAATGCGTTGACGCTGAGTCCGGCATTATGTGCGTTGCTGTTGAAACCTTATATCAATGAAGACGGTACGCAGAAGAATAACTTTGCGGCACGTTTCCGTAAAGCATTCAACTCGGCTTTCGATATTCTGATAGAGAAATACAAGAATGTGGTACTGATCTTTATCAAACGCAGATGGCTGGCATGGTCGCTGCTCGTTTGCTCTGTAGTGTTGCTTGTATTCCTGATGAACACGACAAAGACCAGTCTGGTGCCGGACGAAGACCAGGGTGTGGTATTCGTCAATGTAAGTACGGCGGCCGGTAGTTCGCTGACTACGACCGACGAAGTGATGGAACGCATCGAAAAGCGTCTGATGGATATTCCGCAGATTAAGCACGTGCAGAAAGTGGCCGGTTACGGATTGTTGGCAGGACAGGGTAGTTCGTTCGGTATGTTGATTCTGAAACTGAAACCGTGGGACGAACGTCCGAATGACGAGGATAATGTGCAGGCAGTCATCGGTCAGGTGTACGGTCGTACGGCCGATATCAAGGATGCCAGTGTCTTCGCTATTTCGCCGGGTATGATTCCGGGTTACGGTATGGGTAATGCGCTGGAACTCCATATGCAGGATAAGATGGGCGGTGATATCAACGAATTCTTTACCACTACCCAGCAATATCTGGGAGCATTGAACCAGCGTCCGGAAATTGCGATGGCATATTCTACGTTCGACGTGCGCTATCCGCAGTGGACGGTAGAGGTGGATGCAGCCAAGTGTAAACGCGCAGGCATTACACCGGATGCGGTACTGAGTACACTGTCCGGTTATTATGGCGGTCAGTACGTGTCCAACTTCAACCGTTTCTCCAAAGTATACAGAGTCATGATTCAGGCAGACCCGCAATTCCGTCTGGACGAAACTTCACTGGACAATGCTTTCGTACGTATGTCGAACGGAGAGATGGCTCCGCTGAGCCAGTTCGTAACGTTGACACGCAGCTATGGTGCAGAGTCGCTGAGCCGTTTCAATATGTACAATTCCATCGCCGTGAATGCGATGCCGGCAGACGGATATAGTACGGGAGATGCTATCAAGGCCGTACAGGAAACAGCCGTACAGGCTCTTCCCAAGGGATATGGCTATGATTACGGAGGCATCACCCGTGAAGAAAATCAGCAAAGCGGTACGACTATGATCATCTTTGGTATCTGCTTCCTGATGATTTATCTGATTCTGAGTGCATTGTACGAGAGCTTTATCATTCCGTTCGCCGTGCTTCTGAGTGTGCCTTGCGGATTGATGGGAAGTTTCCTCTTCGCATGGATGTTCGGACTGGAGAATAACATTTACTTGCAGACAGGTTTGATTATGTTGATCGGTCTGTTGGCAAAGACAGCCATCCTGCTGACCGAATACGCTGCCGAACGCCGTAAGGCAGGCATGGGACTGATCGCTTCTGCGGTAAGTGCAGCCAAAGCCCGTCTGCGTCCGATTTTGATGACAGCGTTGACGATGATCTTCGGTCTGTTCCCATTGATGTTGTCCAGCGGTGTAGGAGCCAATGGTAACCGTTCGCTGGGTACGGGTGTAGTCGGTGGTATGACGATCGGTACGCTGGCATTACTTTTCATCGTGCCTACTTTGTTTATCGCTTTCCAGTGGTTGCAGGAACGCTTACGCCCTGTGCAGAGCAGACCTACGGAAGACTGGCAGATCGAGGAAGAAATCAAGGTGAGTGAAGAAGAAAAATCTAAAGCAGGAAAAAAATAATTGATGATGAAGAAAATATTAATCTTATCCGCAGCAACGCTCGTGTTGAGCAGTTGCGGTATCTACAATAAATACAAACCAGTATCGGAGGTCCCCGAAGGACTTTATGGAAGCGAAACCGTCGCTTCCGCCGATACGGCGAACTTCGGTAATCTCTCGTGGAGAGAGGTCTTTACTGACTCGTATTTGCAGAATTTGATCGATTCGGCTTTGGTACGGAATACGGATATGCAGACAGCGCATCTCCGTGTGAAAGAAGCGGAGGCTTCGTTGCTGACGTCCAAGCTTTCTTATCTGCCCTCTTTGTTTCTCGCACCGGAAGGAGCTGTGAGCAGCTTCGACCGTGGCAAAGCGACTCAGACCTACTCATTGCCGGTGACTGCCTCGTGGGAACTGGATATCTTCGGAAAGGTGACCACGGCCAAACGTCGGGCAAAAGCGGCCTATGAGCAGAGCAAGGAGTATGAACAGGCGGTGAAGACGCAATTGGTGTCTGCCGTGGCAAATACTTATTATACCTTGCTGATGCTCGACGCTCAATATGAGATTTCCGTGTCCACCGAAACGGCATGGAAAGAGAGCGTGCGGACAGCCCGTGCCATGAAGAAGGCCGGTATGATGACCGAAGCCGGACTGGCTCAGACGGAAGCCACCTATTATAATATATGTACGGCAGTGCTCGACCTGAAAGAACAAATCAATCAGACGGAGAACTCAATGGCTTTGTTGCTGGCGGAAACACCTCACAAGATACAACGCGGCAAACTGGAAAACCAGCAGTTGCCGGAAGACTTCTCCGTAGGGATTCCTTTGCAGATGCTTTCCAACCGTCCGGATGTACGTAGCGCGGAGTTCTCTTTAGCGCAGGCATTCTATACGACGAATGCTGCCCGTGCTGCTTTCTATCCTTCCATCACGCTGAGCGGGAGTGCCGGATGGACAAACAGTGCCGGTAGCATGATTATCAATCCGGGCAAATTCGTTGCTTCTGCCGTAGCTTCACTGACGCAACCTTTATTTAACAAGGGAGTGAATATCGCCCAGCTGAAAATAGCGAAGGCACAGCAGGAAGAAGCCCGCCTCAGCTTTGAACAGACATTGCTGAACGCAGGTGTGGAAGTAAACGAGGCACTGGTGCAATATCAGACGGCCCGTGAGAAATCCGCTTTCTACGATAAGCAGATCACCTCTTTGCAGACTGCTGCCAGAAGCACTAGTCTGTTGATGGAACATAGTAATAATACTACTTATCTGGAAGTACTGACCGCACAGCAGACATTGCTGAACGCCAGACTTTCACAGGTAGCCAATCGCTTTACCGAAATCCAGGGCGTGATTACACTGTATCAGGCTTTGGGCGGAGGCCGGATGTAGGAGGATAGTATGAATCCTGAAAAAGTACGGTGTCAGATAATCGAATACACCAAACACGAGATGTATCTGCACGGTGCTGACGGACTGACCATGGATGACATAGCCAAGGGGATGAAGATGTCGAAGCGTACGCTTTACAAGCTGTTCCCCAGTAAGACTTGTCTGTTCCGCATCTGTCTTTCTGATTTCACCAACGGGATCAGAAGTCGTCTGAAACAAAGTCAGATGCGGATGGACAGTTCGTGTATGCAGGTGCTTTTTGCCACAGTGAACGGGTATCTCACGTTATTGCATTCGTTAGGAAAGACTTTATTGCTGGATATCGCCGCGAACGAAGATTACCGCGCTTCCTTCAAACGGGAAGAGGCCTTCTGGTTGCAGCAGTTTATCGACGTACTGACGCATTGTAAAATCTGTGGTTACCTGCTTCCGGGAGTCGATCCGGATCGCTTTGCGGCAGATTTGCAGGAGGTTATTTATCAGAGTTGCCTGCAAGGTACTCCGTATGTTGTTCAGCGTGCGCTGAACCATACTCTCTTACGAGGACTTTTTGAGGTGGACGGCATACGAGATATTGACGAACACCTGAAACTGGATAAATTCAATGTTTGTGTATGAAAGGAAGAGGGGGTATTAAATCCGGAGATAAGCAGAAAGGCAGTTAACCGTTGGCAGGTTAGTATAAACGCTTTTATTCTCACCACAGTGAGAACATTTTCTCATCGCATTGAGAAATAATTCTCAAAGGCATGAGAACTTTTCTCACTGTGGTGAGAATTTTTTCTCAAAGGCATGAGAATACTTTGAGAATATAGCAACTTGTATCATGCTATGTATTAATCGGATAGCAGTATAGTGGTATCTGTCTTATGCCTACTATTTTATGGCTGCCTCAAACGCTCAATCTCTAATAATGTAGTTTCCCGCTTGTTTGGTAAAAGCGGCTGGGCTATTCTTTGTCTCCATATGAAAACTTGACAAATGATCAATCTAAAGCCCTTTCACCACATCGACAGACAAACCCGTGCATTCTGCTATCACATCATCCGCTATACCTTTCTGCTTGAAATTGCGGGCTATCTCTATGGTTTGGTTGTGCTCTTTGAGCGCGGAGAACACCAGACCGGAAAGATATTCAAGTGTACTGTACAAGCGTTCCCGATTTTCCTTCCGCTGATAATCCACACTAAAAAATGTGGAACGCTTACGGTGTAATATCAGGTAATATGTTCCGGCAGTAAGAAGTCCCGCTATTATATCAATTGGGATACCCGTTCCTTCAAACAAATTTTTGTATTCTTCTATAGCCACTTTGTAATGCTTTTCCCTGCTTCGTGCCATACGTCTTGTGGTCGAATTGTCTGCTTCGAGTTCCCACACTAGCAAGTGCTGCATATCGGTATTGTCATATAAGTAATTTGCCAAAGCCTTTAAGGTGCTTTTCATGATGTCCTCGTTGGCTTTGTCTGTAGGGTGTTCTTCATCGAATAAATCGTGTAGCCAATAATCAGAGATGTATGCGTACTTATCCAGCAACCGCTCAATATTCTTATAGTTATTGAGCAGGACGGACATTTGTATGTCGGCTCTTTGCATAATATCCGTAAAGGTAATTTGCGCCAGACCTTTTTCACTTGCTAACTGCCGGATGGCATCAAACACGTCCGCTTCCAGTTCGGCGCGGGTACGGCGTGCACGTTTATTCTTCGATTGTTCCATGTTTACTTCTTTGTTGCATACAAAAGTATGAAAAATAAGTATAAGTCACTTATTTTCCTTTATAAAACAGATTTATGAAACGGTTCGGTCACCGAACAAATTTATTTCTATCTTTGTCTTATTAGTATTTAGAGAATAGAAAAACAAAGAACACTGGGGAAAGCAGAGTGGGTAAGGGAACGGCTTTCTCTACGAACGTATCTTTTGAGTATTATTTAAATCAGTAGAAAATGGGGAATTTAATTTCGTTTATGAAGGAAGTAGCCGATGGGCTGCGGGAAAGTGGGAATTATGGGACCGCCCATATTTACAGGAGTAGTATGAGAGCCGTCATTTCATTCCACGGAAGTGGAAATCTTCCTTTTCGGAAAGTGAATCAGGAGTTTCTTAAAAGTTTCGAATCGTATCTGCGTGGCAGGAACTGTAGCTGGAATACAGTTTCCACTTATATGCGTACGTTGCGTGCAGTGTATAACCGTGCGGTCGACCGCCATCTTGCGCCTTATGTGCCTCATCACTTCCGGTATGTTTATACAGGAACGCGCGCGGACAGGAAACGTGCGCTGGATAAGGAAGACATGGAGCGTCTGATGAAGGAACTTCCGAAACAGCTGTGTCAGGACAACAAGGAACTACAGCGTACTCGTGGTCTTTTCTTTTTAATGTTTTTACTTCGTGGGATTCCTTTTGTGGATCTTGCCTATCTGAAAAAGCATGATATCGATGGGAATGTAATGACTTACCGCCGTCGAAAAACCGGCAGGTTATTAACAGTGACTCTTGTGCCTGAAGCCATGAAGCTGATCAAACGGTATATGAATACCGATCCTGCTTCTCCCTATCTTTTTTCGCTGATCACCAGTGGAGAGGGAACGGAAGCTGCTTACAAGGAATATCAGCTGGCATTGCGCAACTTTAATTATCAGTTAATGATTTTGAAACAGGTTTTGGGACTGACATCTGAAGTAAGCTCGTACACTGCCCGTCATACCTGGGCTACGATGGCATACTATTGTGAGGTACATCCCGGTGTTATTTCCGAAGCGATGGGGCATTCTTCCATCACCGTGACGGAAACGTATCTGAAACCTTTCAAGAATAAGAAAATTGATGAAGCGAATGTAGCGGTTATTTCTTCCTTAAAGAAGGTCTATAGTGTAGGTAAGTTGTTGAATTAGAGAACTGTTACTTTGTAGGTAACGGGAAGAAAAGACGCTGCAAATATGGGTATATTTTGGAAAACATGCAAACAAAAATGATATTTTTTCTGATAAACTACTAAAAAAAGGAAACACACTGAACAAAACTGCGGATTTTTTGAGAAGAACACGGCTTGGTCTTTAATTTTTGCAAAAGATTTCCCTCCCCTCTGCCATCGTCTGAGAGCAGGGGTTAAAAATATTCTTTACTTATTCAATGAATGTAGTCCGCAGACGCCTCTGTCGGGGTGGAAAAGTACGCTTTCCCGTTACCTACAAAGTAACGGAAAGACAGACCACCAAGATGAGATGGATTATGAAATGA
>ERZ791603.2985-NODE-2985-length-9940-cov-2.616692_pt1 | contig 9940 bp, 9 predicted proteins | sample MGYA00509966_ERZ791603 | MGnify/ENA primary metagenome ERZ791603 (study PRJEB30046, sample SAMN00791931) | human gut metagenome | study: EMG produced TPA metagenomics assembly of the A metagenome-wide association study of gut microbiota in type 2...
ATTAACAAAATAAAAAAATAATATATATCAAATGGATAGCAGCTATAAAGTTCAAAAAGTTTAATTTGTTAATTTATTGATTATTGAGTATCAATATGTTAGAATTTATTCGTTAAAATATAAAGGCAGGGGAATATATATGAATAGCAATGACAAAGATGAGTTAGATGATGAGTTAATTAAATCAATGAAAAAGCTTGTTGAAGAAGAAACTAACGTTGCTAAAGCGTTCATAGATACCCAGAATGAGTTGCCAGACGAAGATGATGAGTCTGGTGATGAAACAATGGGTAAGACAAGGGTTATACCTAAGGTCACAGATGATATGCTTACTAAAGTAAGTGATGCTACAATTAATATCAGTGATTTGAATGTAGACAAAGAACTTCAATCCAATAAAGAACAGAATAATATAGATGATACGAGCAGAGTAAAAGAATATAATAAGGCAGAACAGCAGGATAAGTGTTCTGATGCACATATGGATAATGGTAATAATGAGAAAGATGATAGTGCGCAGGAAAAGGCTAAGAAGCCTATGGATGCTAAGAAGAAAAAGATGATTATAGCTGTTTCCTGTGTAGTAGCTGCTTTAGTAGTTATTATAGGTATAGTTGTCGGAGTTGTTCTTAATAATAAGAATAAGAATTCGTTCCAATATAATTATGATAAAGGAATGGGTTCTTATCAGAACAAGGATTATGATAATGCTATTAAGTATCTTGCTAAAGCTTCCAAGTTATCTGAAGGCAAGAAAAATGTAGATTTGAAATATACATTGTATCAGTGTTATGCTGCAACAGATAATACAGATATGTCAATTGAAGTGTTAAAGGATATTTTATCATTTGATGAGAATAATGAGAAAGCTATAAAAGCATTAGCTTCAATATATAATACTAAGAAAGATGGAACAAGTCTTAATAAGCTTATTAAAGATTATAAGGATAAACAGGGTTACAAATATCTTACAGATTATGTTGTTGAAACTCCTAAGCCATCAGTTGAAGCTGGAAGCTATGATGATGTAATTAAGTTACAATTTACAGAGAACAGCAGTTCAACAATATATTACACAACAGATAAGACTGAGCCAGATAAGAAAAGTAAACGTTACACAGGTACAGCAATAGAAATACAGAGTGGTACTACTACAATAAAGGCTATTGCTATTAGTGACATAGGAGTGTGCAGTGATGTTGTGGAGCTGGAGTATACAGTTGACTTTAAGAAGCCATCTGCACCAACAGTAAGTCCTGTATCTGGAACATATGAGGAAGGACAGACGGTGACAATAGATAATATTCCAGTTGGCAGTACAGCGTATTATACATTAGATGGTTCTACACCAACTAAGAATTCGGAGGAATACTCTGAACCATTTACAATTCCAACAGGTAATAATGTAATATCTGTTGTTATAATTGATTCGCATAACCAGTCAAGCAGTGTTGTTAAGCGTAACTATGTTGTCAACAAGGCTAAGACATATGTATATAATGAGGCACTTGAGATATTAAAAGGAAAGCTTATATCAAAGGGAGTGCTTAAGTCAGATGGAACTACAGCTGCTGATGGTTCTACAGTTACATTTGTATATCAGTCAAGAACAACTGTAGATGGAGTTGAGATGTTCGTTGTAAGATATGATGTGACATCTAAGACGGGTAAGACTTCTACAGCTGGTTATTATGGTGTCGCGACTAAGACAGGTGACTGCTATACAGTGACACAGAATGGCGGAGCATATAGTGCAGCCGCATATAATTAAGTTTTGATGTGTGATTAACACTTCAGATAATATATAACTGAAAGGGGTAATAAAATGTACAAGATTCTTAAGGCTGAAAAATTAGCAGAAAAGATTTTTCTTATGGATGTTGAAGCACCAAGAGTTGCTAAGCACTGTGAACCTGGCCAGTTCATAATTGTTAAAATGGATGAAAAAGGAGAGAGAATTCCTCTTACAATCTGTGATTATGACAGAGAAGCTGGAACAATAACAATTGTATTCCAGATAGTAGGAGCATCAACAGAAAAAATGTCTCACCTTAAAGCAGGTGATGCTTTTAGTGATTTCGTTGGTCCATTAGGATGCCCCTCAGAATTAATTCACGAGAATATTGAGGATTTAAAGAAGCAGAATATCGTATTTATAGCAGGTGGTGTAGGTACAGCACCAGTATATCCTCAGGTAAAATGGCTTCATGAGCATGGTGTAGACGTTGATGTTATCGTTGGAGCTAAGAACAAAGACCTTATCTTATTAGAAGAAGAGATGAAGGCAGTGGCAGGTAATCTTTATATAACAACTGATGATGGCAGTTATGTAAGAAAAGGTATGGGTACAGATGTACTTAAAGATCTTTATGCACAGGGTAAGAAGTATGACAAATGTATAGCGATTGGACCATTGATTATGATGAAATTCGTCTGTCTTTTAACTAAGGAATTAGGTATACCTACAGTTGTAAGTATGAACCCTATTATGGTTGATGGTACAGGTATGTGTGGTGCATGCAGACTTCAGGTTGGTGATGAGATTAAGTTCGCTTGTGTAGACGGACCGGAGTTCGATGGACATTTAGTAGACTTTGACCAGGCTATGAAACGTCAGCAGACATATAAGACAGAAGAGGGCAGAGCTATGCTTGCAGCCCTTGAAGGAGATACGCATCACGGTGGATGTGGACAGTGTAATTAATCAACAGAAAAGAGGTATATATAATGGATGTTATGAAGAAAGTTCCAGTAAGGGAACAGGCTCCAGATGTAAGGAATAAGAACTTTGATGAGGTATGCCTTGGATATAATGCAGAAGAGGCACAGGAAGAAGCAACACGTTGCCTTAATTGTAAGAATGCTAAATGTGTACAGGGATGTCCAGTATCAATCAATATTCCGGAATTCATACATAATGTAAAAGAAGGTAATTTTGAAGAAGCTTACAAGGTTATTGGAAAGTCATCTGCATTACCTGCTGTATGTGGCCGTGTATGTCCACAGGAAACACAGTGTGAAGGTCAGTGTATAAGAGGAATTAAGGGTGAAGCTATATCAATTGGTAAGCTTGAAAGATTCGTAGCTGACTGGGCTAGAGAGAACAATGTATCACCAGAGATGCCAACAGAGAAGAAGGGTAAGAAAGTGGCTGTTATCGGTTCAGGTCCTTCAGGACTTACTTGTGCTGGTGACCTTGCTAAGATGGGATATGATGTTACAATATTTGAAGCACTTCACGAAGCTGGTGGTGTATTAGTATATGGTATTCCAGAGTTCCGTCTTCCAAAGAAGACAGTTGTTGCATCAGAGATTGAAAATGTTAAGAAGCTTGGCGTTAAAATTGAAACTAACGTAGTAATCGGTAAGTCGATGACAATTGACCAGCTTATTAATGAAGAAGGTTTTGATGCTGTATTTATCGGTTCAGGTGCTGGTCTTCCAAGATTTATGGGTATCCCAGGAGAAAATGCTAACGAAGTATTCTCAGCTAATGAATACCTTACAAGAAGCAACCTTATGAAAGCTTTCAGAGAGGATTATGATACACCAATAGCAAGATTTAAGAAGGTTGCCGTCGTTGGTGGTGGTAACGTTGCTATGGATGCTGCAAGAACAGCATTAAGGCTTGGTGCTGAGGTACATATTGTATACAGAAGAAGTGAGGAAGAACTTCCTGCAAGAGCAGAAGAAGTACATCACGCTAAAGAAGAGGGTATTATATTTGACCTTCTTACTAACCCAACAGAAGTCCTTACAGATGACAAGGGTAATGTTACAGGTATTAAGTGTGTTAAGATGGAACTTGGCGAACCAGATGCTTCTGGAAGAAGAAAGCCTGTTGAAGTCCCTGATTCAGAATTCGTAATGGATCTTGATGCAGTTATAATGTCACTTGGTACATCACCTAACCCACTTATCTCATCTACAACTAAGGGTCTTGAGATTAATAAGAGAAAATGTATTGTAGCAGAAGAAGCTAATGGACAGACATCTAAGGAAGGCGTATACGCTGGTGGTGATGCTGTTACAGGTGCTGCAACAGTTATTCTTGCTATGGGAGCTGGTAAAGCTGCTGCTAAGGGTATTGATGAGTACCTTTCAAAGTAAGTAATTATATTTGCGATAATAGTAAAAAGCTGTTGATTTATTATCAGTGTTTAGATAATAAACCAACAGCTTTTGCTTATCTTATGTTATAGCCTGATTATAGCTGGGTAATATTTAGCGTTGACAGGCTGCGTGATTTTATAGCAGACTGTATGGTTCTATGGAAGCCAGCGTTTTTATAAAGCTGATTGTATGCTTTTTATAGAAGCCTGTATATTTTTTTGTCTTTGTAAAGTTGATTTACATATTGAAAATGCTGTCAATGTATTTATCAGAGATAGTGTCACATAACCCTTCAGACGTGTCAGGGAACTGTTTCATAATAGCATTTTTGATGTAATCACTTCTGTTGAAATATTTCATTTCTTCTGCAATATCATTGTTGTAAGAACCTTCAATATCTTCTTTGGTTATATTGTCATTAAGCCAGTTGATAATAGTGTCAGTTGCTTCATTTTCAATGGAGGCACTTGACTTGATTTTCTTGGAATACTTTAATGACCAGAAACCTATTGCGATAAATCCAACGAATAAAAGACCAAGAACAATATTTACAAGTATGAAGTTAGAACTGCCTTTTACTACGAATTTTAATATTCCTATGTCATTAAGAATAAGAATAATAATTCCGGCAGCGCCGCATACAAAAAATGTGATTGCTGATGACAGGTTATCTTTATATTTGTCATCTGTTGATTCGTACAGATTACCGGAGTGCTGTAAAAGCTCGATGCCTTCTTCTTCCTCGATAATATTTTTGGCTTCTTTTTCTGATATGCCTGATTTCTTAGCTTCGTCAATGATATTTTCATCAACTGTATTGTCTGACGGTGAATTTAAGCTGCTCACAATAATCTCCTTTCTGTGATATGAATAATTTGTAATATGTAGCATTAAAATGCTTTGCGTAAATTAAACTATATATAATTGGTAAAATGTGGTACTATTACCAGATGTAAGCAGAATGTAAATGCTGTCTGTATATTAAAATATATATGCTTAATTACTATTTGGTTAATTATAAAGTATAAATGTGAAAAATTAAAGAACATAGACAGAAAATTTAAAAGATTGATAATTAAAAGGAGGTTATAGAAGATGAGCAAGGTTCTTATTGTTACAGGTGGAAGTATTAATGTTGCGTGGGCAAAGGAATGGCTTGATAATCAGATATTTGATTATTGCATAGCGGCTGACAGCGGGCTTGAGTATGCTGATAAGCTTGGTCTGAAGGTGGATTTTCTACTTGGAGATTACGATTCAGTAGATAAAGATGTGCTTGACAGATATAAGAGTGATACTGAATTTGAGATATATCCAAAAGAAAAAGATTATACCGACACACATCTTGCGATTATGACAGCACTTAAAAAGGGGGCAACAGACATATATATACTTGGTGCGACAGGAACAAGAATGGATCACACAATTACCAATATAGGAAATATGAAAGTGGCAGCTGATTGTGGAAAGGACTGTCATATAGTTGATGAGCACAATTATATATATCTTTTAAGCGAGGCTGTTGGAACACATATAATTGGTAAAGACAGCCAGTATGGAAGATATGTGTCAATTATTCCTATGTCAGAAAATGTCAGTTTAAGCCTTGAGGGATTTAAATATACGCTTGATAATTATGAATTAAAACAGGGATTAAGTATATGCCAGAGCAATGAAGTGGAAGATGAGCAGGGAATAATTAAGGTTCATAAAGGGGTTGTTATAGTTCTTGAAACAAAAGATTAATAACATAAATGTCCTATGTGCAAAATTAATGAAAAATGCGTATAAAATTAACAAAATAACGTGGAAAGCAACAACAAATCTCTTGTAATTTAACTTACATTGTTATAAAATAAACAATAGTTGTTTGCATTAAGCAATATATAACAAAGAGGAGGTCTCGGTGATGAGTAATACTACACAGGCTTTATCAAGAATCGAAGCAATTCTTGATGATAGCAGTTTTGTTGAAATCGGAGCGGCTGTTACAGCAAGAGCAACAGATTTTAACATGCAGGAAAAAAAGGCTCCATCTGATGGTGTAATCACAGGATATGGAGTTATCAATGGAAATCTTGTGTATGTGTATAGCCAGGATGCTGCTGTGTTAGGCGGAACAATTGGTGAGATGCATGCCAAGAAGATTGCTAATCTTTATGAGAAGGCAATGAAAATGGGAGCTCCTGTGATTGGTCTGATTGACTGCGCAGGTTTAAGACTTCAGGAAGCAACAGACGCCCTTGACGGCTTTGGACAGATTTATAAGAATATGTCATTAGCTTCTGGAATTGTTCCACAGATTACAGCCGTATACGGTGAATGTGGTGGAGGTCTTGCTGTTCTTGCAGAACTTTCAGATTTCGTATTTGTGGAAGAAAAGAAGGCTAAGTTATTTGTTAACAGTCCTAACGCATTAGATGGCAACTATGAATCTAAGCTTGATACATCAAGTGCAGAATTTATGGCTAAAGCAGGTGTTGCAGATTTCATTGGTGATGAAGAAACAATCGCTAATGGAGTAAGACAGCTTGTATCAATGCTTCCATCTAATAATGAGGAAGGTGCTGTATACACAGATAATCAGGACGACCTTAACAGAGTATGCGCTGATATGTCAGCAGAGATAGCTGATGCTGCACTTGCTCTTACAGATATTTCAGATGATGGATTATTTGTAGAAGTTAAGGCTGAATATGCTAAGGAAATGGTAACTGGCTTCATTCAGCTTGATGGAGTTACAGTTGGTGCTGTTGCCAACAGAACAGCAATATATGATGAGAATGGCGAAAAGGCAGAAGAGTTTGCAGCTGTATTAACTACAGATGGAGCTTATAAGGCAGCCGAATTCGTAACATTCTGTAACGCATTTGAAATACCAGTGCTTTCGCTTACTAATGTTAAGGGCTTTGAAGCTAATGTAAGAGCTGAGAAGACAATTGCCAAGGCAGCTGCTAAGTTAGTATATGCATTTTCTAACGCAGATGTGCCAAAGGTTAATGTAATTACAGGTGAAGCTTATGGAAGCGCATATGTAGCTATGAATTCTAAGTCAGTAGGTGCAGATATGGTATATGCCTGGTCACAGGCAAGCATCGGTATGATGGATGCTTCTTTAGCTGCTAAGATTATGTATGCTGATGAAATCGCAGCAGCAGATGATGTTACAGCTAAGATTAATGAAAAGGCTTCTGAATATGCAGCATTACAGTCAAGCGTTGAGCAGGCAGCTGCAAGAGGTTATGTTGATACAATTATTAACCCAGAAGATACAAGAAAGTACATTATTGCAGCATTTGAAATGTTGTTTGATAAAAGAGAGGTTCGTGCAGATAAGAAGCATGGCACAGTATAATTGAAGAGGTGATAATATGAAGAAAATTAAGTTTAAAAAGTTCTTAGTGTTATTCTCATTACTTATCTGTGTATTCTGTATGACAGCCTGCAGTTCATCTAATGGTACTATATCAACAGCAAGTGCCAAGACAGAATTAAAACAGCAGCAGCTTGATGCCAGTGAGGCTTATCTTGTAGACTGGGTTAAAGATATGATTACATATCTTGATAAGAATGATTCTGCTAAGATAACAGCGGATGCAGAGGCAGCTCAATCACTTACAATGGTAAATAATAAGTTATACATTGTTGACCAGAGTGGAATTAGTGTTAAGACAATAGCTTTTTATAATAGCTGGAATAGCACAAGAGGTGAGTTAGGTGCTTTAAAGAGTATCAATGAAATTAATGTAGAACTCAATAGCAAGACAGGTGAGTTATGTACTATTACAGTTGATACTTCATATGAGAAGAATGATAAATGTACATTTGAATTCGTAATTAATGATGACTATACACTTGAAAATGGTGCTATCAATCCATCATATACTACAGGACAGAAGATGTATAAAGCAGTAATGAATACTCTTATCGGTATGGGAACAGTATTCGTTGTACTTATATTTATTTCATTCATTATTTCATTATTTAAGTACATCAATAAGTTTGAGAACAAAAATAAGGCTAAGAATGAAGCATCTAATGGTGCCCAGGGCGTTGATAATGCTATTGCTCAGATAGTTTCAAGCGAAGAGCAGGATGAAGAAGTTGATGATCTTGAACTTATAGCAGTTATAACAGCAGCTATTGCTGCATCAGAGAATACATCTACAGACGGACTTGTAGTTCGTTCAATTAGAAAGGTTAATAGCAGGAGGAAATAAATTATGAAGAATTATACAATAACAGTTAATGGTAATGTATATGATGTTACTGTAGAAGAAGGAACAGGAAGCACAGCAGGTGCAGCTAAGGCAGCAACACCAAAAGCAGCAGCTCCTAAGGCAGCACCAAAGGCTGCAGCACCAGCAGGCGCACAGGGTGCAGTAAAGGTCAATGCACCAATGCCTGGTAAGATTCTTAAGGTTAACGTTAATGCGGGCACAGCAGTTAAGAAGGGTGATGTATTACTCGTTCTTGAAGCTATGAAGATGGAAAATGAAATCTGTGCACCACAGGATGGTACAGTTGCTACAGTTGAGTGTGCAGCTGGTGATTCAGTAGAGTCAGGTAAAGTATTAGTTTCTATGAACTAATTGATATATCAATTAGTTGTGTAGAGATAATATACGGAGGTAAAAAATGGAATATATTTTATCAACATTGGGAAACCTCGTTCACCAGACAGCATTCTTTAACCTCACTTGGGGTAATTATCTGATGATTCTGGTTGCGCTGTTTTTCATGTATTTGGCAATCAAAAAAGAATATGAACCTCTGCTTTTAGTACCTATTTCATTTGGTATGTTACTTGTTAATCTTTTCCCGGATATTATGTTATCTATTGAAGATTCAAGCAATGGCGTAGGTGGTTTGTTACATTATTTTTATTTATTAGATGAATGGAGTATTCTGCCATCACTTATCTTCCTTGGTGTTGGTGCGATGACAGACTTTGGTCCACTTATCGCTAATCCTAAGAGTTTCCTTTTAGGTGCAGCAGCACAGTTTGGTATATTTGCTGCTTACATTATGGCTATATTTATGGGATTCCCAGATAAGGCAGCAGCAGCTATATCTATTATTGGTGGTGCTGATGGTCCTACATCAATATTCCTTGCTGGTAAATTAGGACAGACTAATTACCTTGGACCAATAGCGGTTGCAGCATATTCATATATGTCACTTGTACCAATTATTCAGCCACCTATTATGAAGTTATTAACAACTGAAAAAGAAAGAAAGATTAAGATGGAACAGTTAAGACCTGTATCTAAGCTTGAGAAAATTCTTTTCCCTATTATCGTTACAATCGTTGTAGTATTAATTCTTCCTACAACAGCACCACTTGTTGGTATGCTTATGCTTGGTAACCTTTTTAGAGAGTCAGGAGTTGTTAAGCAGCTTACAGAAACAGCATCCAATGCACTTATGTATATAGTTGTTATTATTCTTGGTACATCAGTTGGTGCTACAACAAGTGCAGAAGCCTTCCTCAATCTTGATACATTAAAGATTGTTGCATTAGGTCTTATTGCATTCTGCTTTGGTACAGCGGCAGGTGTTATATTTGGTAAGATTATGTGTAAGGCTACACACGGTAAGGTTAATCCACTTATTGGTTCAGCAGGTGTATCTGCAGTTCCAATGGCAGCCAGAGTTTCACAGAAGGTTGGTTCAGAAGCAGATCCTTCTAACTTCCTTCTGATGCATGCTATGGGACCTAACGTAGCCGGTGTTATTGGTACAGCGGTTGCAGCTGGTACATTTATGGCGATGTTTGGTGTTATGTAAAAACGGACTAAGAGGCTCTAAGCTCGCATAATACGCG
>ERZ791603.2986-NODE-2986-length-9939-cov-4.303824_pt1 | contig 9939 bp, 7 predicted proteins | sample MGYA00509966_ERZ791603 | MGnify/ENA primary metagenome ERZ791603 (study PRJEB30046, sample SAMN00791931) | human gut metagenome | study: EMG produced TPA metagenomics assembly of the A metagenome-wide association study of gut microbiota in type 2...
CCGATCTGCCAACCCTTGTTCCAATCATAATTGAATTGGCCGGAACAATTTTTGCTGCACTTTCTCGAATAGCTTTTGGTGTAATCCATGCGACAGCATCAGCTTCATTTATTTTACCACCGTTTAATGCTGTTGTTGAAATCCAAGGAATTTCCCCACCAAAGTATTCTGGCTTATTTTTGCTTGGTGTTCCACCCGACTGAAACGCACAAATTTCTCCCAACTTCGCCATCACACCATCTCCTCCCACACCTGCATGTTATTCCGATTTTTCGTCATCTTTTTCCTCTGCCACGCTCTCGATCATTTCAGCAACCGTTTGGCCTAGCAACATAGTACTTGCATTCTCGGCAGTGACCACCGGCCGGCCATCGCCAGCCACATCTTGAACGGTTCCGCCTTTTTGGACGGCACCGACTGAATGATGCGCAGGAGCTGTTCCGTGTTGGCAACATCGGTCAAACGGCGTTTTCCGTCTGTCGCTTTCATTTTCAACTGGTGACAATTTGTCACCAGTTCACTGCAGCTTTCAAGCGTTGCTTCAACTTATTCCAATATTTTCGCCCGGTGTTGTAATCTCCGCTTTCTGTTAAAACCGACACAACATCAACAATGGAGAAGTACCATTCTTCCTGCGTTTCATCCCATGCAGTACGAATCGGTCGGTCCTCAAACATTTGCAGTTTATCATTTTCTGTCATCGCATTTTCCTCCGTCATACCATTTTTTCCAGTTCTGCCAGACCCTTGGTGATCTCCAGTTCTAACTCGTTGAGATCGGCCAGAATCTCCTGTGTGGAGGGATACTCCACCGGGACATACTCCACCTTTTTATACTTGTTGATGGACAAATCATAGTCGTTGCCCGCAATCTCGTCTTTCGGCACAAAGAAGCTCTGTTCCGTGCGCTCACGGGTGGCTTCAGCCTCCCGGTTGTGGAAACGAGCGATAATATCGGGGATGTCGTTTTCCTTGACTTCGGTGCGCTTGTCGTCCAGGGAGAAGCCGTCCGCCTTCATGTCGTAGAACCACACCTGGTCCGTGCCGCCGTGGCCCGTCTTGGTGAACACCAGCACCGCCGTGGACACGCCTGCGTAGGGCTTGAACACGCCGGAAGGCATGGAAATGACCGCCCGCAGCTGGTGGTTTTCAATCAGTTCTTTTCGGATGCTCTGGTGCGCCTTGCTGGAACCAAACAAAACGCCGTCCGGTACGATGCAGGCGCAACGTCCGCCGGTTTTGAGCATCCGCAGGAAGAGCGCAAGGAACAGAAGCTCCGTCTTTTTGGTGTTGGTGACAGCCTTCAGGTCATCGTTGATGCTCTCGGCATCCACAGTGCCCTTGAACGGCGGGTTCGCAAGGCAGACGGTATACTTGCTGCAAATGGAGTTTTGCTTCGACACGCTGTCCTTGTAGTCGATCTCCGGGTTCGTGATGGAGTGGAGCATCAGGTTCATGGCTGAAATGCGCAGCATGGTGTGGTCCGTGTCAAAGCCGGTGAACATCGGGCCTGCAAAATGCTGCCACTGCTCCGGGGTCATGCTGTCCTCATAGTGGGCGCGAAGGTACTGCGCACTGGACACCAGAAAGCCCGCCGTGCCGCAGGCGGGGTCGCAGATAAAGTCGTCCGGCGTGGGCTGCACCAGCTCCACCATCATGTCGCGGATGTGCTTGGGCGTGCGGAACTGGCCGTTCTGCCCTGCGGTTGCCAGCTTGCCCAGCATATACTCGTACAGGTCGCCCTGCATATCAAGGTCGGCAATGTCGTGGGTGTAAAGATCCTCCAGCCCGGTGATGATCTTTTGCAGCACCTGCGGCGTGGGGATCAGGAACATGGCATCGTCCATATACCGCGCAAAGGCGGTGTTGCCCTCGTCCGGGCGGGTGGGGTCGTCCTCGATCTCCACCAGCTCGCCGTTTGCGTCAAAGTCCGGCAGACGGCCATACTTCATCTTTTTGATGGCAGGGAACACCCGCTGCTGCATGGTCAGGAAAATCTCGCGGGAGTCCTTATCCTTGAAGCGGCTCCACCGTATGGACTGCCCTGCTTCGCTGGCCGGGAAGATGTGCTCCATCTTTTCGCCCGCCATGTTCTCAAAATCTTCGGTGGCAAGCTCTTTCTCGTCCAGTGACCGGATGAACATGAGATAGGTCAGCTGTTCAATGACGGTCAGCGGATTGGTGATGCCACCTGCCCAGATGTCCGTCCAGATCTTGTCTACCTTATTTTTAATGGTTCCTGTTACCATGCGTTCCTCCTGAATGTTTGCCAATCGCAAACGCTTTGCATCTTGAATTTTTGGTGATAATACCACAATTTTATTATAGCAGTGTACGATTGCATTTTCAATGTAGAGTGTTTAGCAGAAGTACTTTCTTAATCGCAGGCAAGAAAGTAGTGAAACATTCAAACAGCATATTTGCGATATGCAATTCAACGCTGTTGCTGTTGCATGAAGAAGTTGAATTGCTATAAAACGGTAAAGTGGATCTGCATTTCACAGACTGTTGCTTCTCGTGCTGCTGTTCCCAAAATAAAGTTGATGATAGCCCAACTGTGCCAGACAACAAAGCTGTCCTCACGTTTCGGCGGCTGAATCAGCGCACAAAGTTCTTCCTGCGTGTAAACATCCTTGATGGTTTCTTGTGCCTTTACCATCTTGATTTTGAACGGTGCTATTTCGTCCTGCTCCATGCACCAGTAAAGGAACACTTTCACCGAACGGATATAGTGGTTGACGCTGTTTGCGGTCATTCCGCTATCCGTCAAGTGGATAACATACCGCTTGAATCCTGCCTCATTCACGGCTAACTGCTCATCTGAAAGGAACTTCAAGAACCGTGTAATATCATACCGATAGCCGTTCAACGTGGCTTCTGCCGTGCCAGAATACTTCTTATCGTCCAAAAAATCTTGCTTTAGATTATCAAACCGGGCTGCATTCTTCTGAATCTTCTTCATTTTTTCTGTACCTCTGACCTCTAAAATTTTTGAAAAAATCATAGGTACAAGCCCAAAAAGCCTATATAAAACAAAAAAGACGACAAACCGTTTAATTCAACGATTTATCGTCCTTTTGGTGCGCTCGAGGGAACTCGAATCCCTGGCCCTCTGATTAAAAGAATCCAAGGTGCATCATTCGTCAAATTTCAAAAGTTCGAAGAAACGTTATTTTTATCGTATCATCGCAAAACATGCCTTTGCACACACCGCATTATTTGCATACAGTGCAATCATTTGCAACGGTTATCCAGCCGTTCTGGTGTGCAAAAAGTGTGCAAAACTGTGCAGACGGGCAAAACAAAGCCCAATGGACAAATCAACCACTGGTTTTATGGCAGGGTTTAGGACATCCGAACAGACACCGTTTGATATAGAAATGAGGTTCACCATGAACAAACTGCTTTCCTGCCGCCATTGAGAAAAAAATCCCCACAGCCACAAAAAGGACTGTGGGGATTGCTTTTATGGTGAAGGAGAAAGAGAATAACGTGTTAACCCTTGTCCGCGCCGGAGGTGATGCCCTCGACGTAGAACTTCTGCATGATGACAAACAGGATGGAGATGGGGATAGACACCAGCACACCGCCTGCACAGAAAAGCGCAAAGTAATTGTTGATCAGGGTCTTTTGCAGCATATTATACAGACCGATAGCCACTGTCCAGTCGGCAGAGACGCCCGAATTCAGGATCATTTTTGCCATCACGAAATCGGTCCATGGAACCATGAAAGAGCTGATGATGGTATAGACCAGGATCGGCTTGGACATGGGCAGAACGACCTGGAAGAACACACGGGCGTCGGATGCGCCGTCCAGCTTGGCGGCTTCCCGCAGGGAGATGGGGATGGTATCAAAGAAGCCCTTGCAGATCAGATAGCCCAGACCGGACGAACCGGCATAGACCATGATAAGACCGGCATAGGAGTTGGTCAGATTCAGATATTTCAGGACGAAATAGACGGCGATCATTGCCAGCACGCCGGGGAACAGGTTGACGCTGACAGAAAGGTTCTGGATCAGCTTGCGCCCCTTGAAGCGGCAGCAGCTCAGCGCGTAGGCTACCATCAGCACAAAGCAGGTGGAGATAACGCAGTTGAAACAGGCCACCACAAGGGTGTTGGTAAACCAGCGCGGGAACTGCGCCACAGAGTCCGGGTGGAACAGAATGTTGACATAGTTGCGCAGTGTGTAACTGGCCGGGAAGAACTGTCGCACATTGATGCCCCGGTCTGTGGAGAAGGAAGTGACCAGAAGCCACAGAATGGGTACCAGCCAGATAGCTGCCAGCAGGGCCAGCAGCAGATGCCGCAGGATGCTGCGGACTGTGCGGAGGATACGCCCGCGGCGCAGCTGCGCTGCGGTCTCTGCCCGGCGTGCCGGAGAAACAGTTGTCTGTGTCAAGAGAACGTCGCCTCCTTTTTATTGAGGAACCGGAAGCATACCAGCGTGAACACGGCACAGATGATGAACACCATAATGCCAATGACGGCGGCCATCTTGTAGTTGTACTGCTCCTGCGTCAGGCGGAACAGCCATGTGACCAGCAGATCCACCTCTTTTGCACTGGAGGAAGCCAGCGCCTGATCCTTGGTGATATAAACGTCCTGTGTGAGCAGATAGATGACGTTAAAATTGTTGACGTTGCGCACAAAATCCGTTACCAGTGCCGGGCCCTGCACACTGAGCAGGTAGGGCAGCTTGATGTGGATGAAGCTCTGCCACGGCGAGGCACCGTCGATGGTGGAGGCCTCCAGCATATCGGTGGGAATGTTCATCAGCACACCGGTGGCAATGAGCATCTGGTAGGGCACGCCCACCCAGATGTTGATGAGGATGATCATGAACTTAGCCCAATGCTGATCGGTCAGGAAGGGAATGTGGTTCATGTTCTGCCCCAGCAGACCGATGGCCTTTAAAAAATCGGTCACGCCTGCATTGGCCATCATGGTGTTGAAGATGCCGGCATCCGAGAAGAAGTTGCGCACCAGCAGCAGGGTGACGAACTGCGGCACCGCAATGGTGATGATGAACAATGTGCGCCAGAGCTTTTGGCACTTGGTCTTTTTGTTGTTGATGAGCATGGCCAGAAATACGCCGCCGAAGAAGTTGGTGAAGGTGGCAAAGAAGGCCCACACCAACGTCCAGCTGAGCACCCGGCCAAAGGCGTAGCTGAAGGTCAGGCTCAGCGACTGCCCGCCAAACAGAGAAGCAAAGTTAGCCAGCCCCACCCATGTAAACAGGGCGGCGGGAGGCATATGCTGCTGATCGTAGTTGGTAAAGGCGACAGCGATCAAAATGAACAGCGGGATGATGGTGAACACCACCACACCCAGCACCGGAAGGGTGAGCAGGGTAACGTAGAACTTTTCGTTCAGGTACAAGGTGATATCCTGCCGGAAATTGTTGGGCTTTTTGCCAGCGGCCTTCTGCGCCTGTAACGCGTAATTGCTCTGCACCACCAGCATGGCAGCAGCGATCAGCGTTACAATGACCACCAGTGCGATCACGCTGAGCAGCAGGATGGCAAACGAGTTGTCGTAGTTGTTGACCTCGTTCTTTAAGGTAAGGGGGTTGAACTGCATCTCCATCTGCACTGTGCCCAGCGTGCCGAACTTTTTCAGCGCAGGAATGCCGGAAGTGCCCAGAAAATACAGTCCCAGCCCCTGCACCAGCGTTACCAGCAGTGCCTTGATAAGCTGGCCGTGGCCAATGTAGCCCAGACCCCAGACAAAGAGGGACAGCTTTGTAAAAATATCTCCGTGAACAAATGCGTGACCGAACTTCTGAAGGAAATTCGGCTCCCGGCCATCTGCCCGCAAGGGCGGTGTAAGGACCATTTCTGCCACAGAAGTCAACTCCTTTCTTGGTATGCAGAGGGGGTTATAGCAAACAGGATGTTAGGTTGACGCCGATTTCTTGTATTGCGATAAAAAGCGGGCACACCGCATTCTGCTGCGTGCCCGCCGGGAAAAACCGGAACTTACTGTGCCACAGGTGCGGTGATGCCGGCCACAGCGTCATCCATCAGCTGCTGGGTGGTCTTGCCCTGCGTGTCGCCGGAGGCGAGGATCTCGCCCAGACTTGCGGCGGAGCTCCAGTAGTTTGCGCCTACCCGCTGCAGGGTAGCGTAGGAGCTCTGCTCAGCCAGTGCGGCAATGGCGGGTGCAGACTGCACAGCCTCGGAAGCATTGGCATTGATGTTGGAGGGGCCCAGCTTGCGGTCGTTGAAGCGCTTGATCTGGTTGTCCTCGTTGGTGATGAAGTCGGCCAGCATCATGGCAACGCCCACGTTGGCGCTGTGGGGGTTGACGCCCACCAGCTTGTAGCCGGAGAAGGAGCCCATCTGGACCTGCTCGCCGTTCAGGGTGTAGGTTGGCAGCTTGGTGGCGGCGTAGCCCTCGCCCCAAGCCTCCTCGGCGGTGCTGGCGTTCCAAGTACCGGAGATGGCGGCGCAGCAGCTGCCGTCCTTGATGGCAGAAACGATATCAGCATCCGCGCCGGACTTGAAGCCGGGGTTTGCGGCGATATCCAGAATGGCCTGCGTTACGTCTGCGCCGGGAGCCTCGTTCCAGTTGCAGACGGTGTTGATACCGTCATCTGCCAGCGTAGCCACCAGACCGGCACCGGCGTAGAAGCTGTAAATGTACCATGCGTCGTTCACGCTCATCATGAACTTTTTGCCGGCAGCTGCAGCCTTTTCCAGCATGGTGTCCACGCTCTGCACATCCTCGGCGCTCAGAACGCTTGCATCATAGTACAGGAAGTAGCCGTTGTCGGCGGTCATGGGGTAGGCGTAAAGCTTGTCGTTCATGGTGGCAGCGCCCACAGAGCCGGGCAGGTTGCGGCTCTTCACGTCGTCCGGGTTCAGCAGCACTTCCTGCAGCGCACCGGCATTCACCAGCTCGTTCAGCTGGTCATCGGCAAAGGCGAAAACGTCTGCGGCAGACTCCGGGTCGGCCAGAACAGTGTCCTTTGCGCTGGACTCAGACTGCACGCCGATCTCGATGGTCACGTTGCCCTTGTCCGCATTCTGCTCGATGAAAGCATCTGCCATCTCGCGCAGCATGGTCTGATCCTCTTCTGCGCCCCACATGGTCAGCTTCACATCACCCCAGCTCTCCGCAGCAGAGGCAGCCGTACTGGAAGCGGCAGCAGAGGAAGCAGTGCCAGAGGAAGAACCGCCGCAGGCGGTCAGCACACCGGCAGCAGCCATCGTACCCATGGCTGCAAGGAAGTTACGGCGGGAAATCAGCTTTTTCATGATCCAGTTCTCCTTCGTTCTCAATCTGAAATCTTCGGCTGCTCTTTGTTGCGCTTATAAGTTGCGCACATCCAAGCAGCTGTTTTTCTGTACCCATAGGATACCGCATTCTTTTGCTCACGTCAATGGACGAAATTCACGGTATTGTTGAGTCGAAACTGGAAAAAGTGACGGTAAAATCAGGATACATGGGCAAAAGTGCGCAACTTTAGCGCAACCTTTGCCATGCAAAGAGCAAAAATGCCCGCTCCGGGAAAGGAGCAGGCACAAAAAGCGCGTTATTTGATGCTGTGGGAGCGTTCCCTCCACTTGGTAGAATCCCGCAGGATGACCTGATGGCCTTCCAGCTGCCGCATGACGATCTCTTTTCCGGCCAGCCGGTCCAGCAGCATCCGGCAGGCGGTCTTACCCAGCTGCTCTGCATCGTACTGCACCGCCGAAACAGACGGCGTGATGCTGGCAAGCATGGAGCTGTCGTACAGGCTGGCCACTCGCAGATCGTTGGGCACGAGGATATGCCGCGTCCGCAGCTCCCGCATGACCTCAAAGGCGATCTCATCATCGCCGCAAAGGATGCAATCCGCCTTCTGCTCCAGCGCAGCCTCCAGTGCATCGAGCGTCTGCCCGGCAGATTCCACACCGGAATGAACGAGCCGCTGGTCTACTGGCACACCAAATTCCGCGAATCCACGCAGATAACCGCGTATGCGGTCGGTGTTGACGGCGTAGATGGTACTGCCCACCAGCAGCGCGATCCGCTTGGCGCCCAGCTGCAAAAGGATGCGTGTCATCTCGCAGGCAGCCGCGACCTGATCGTTGTCTGCCTGCGGGATGGTCTTGTCCTCGCTGCGTCCGATGAGCACAAAAGGTGTCTCGTATTGCCGCAAAAGTTCGATGCAGGGATCATCCGCCATGGCGTAGGTCAGGATCACGCCGTCCACCTTGTGGTTGGCCAGCTGCCGCTGCAGCTGTGAATACTCGGTGTTGGAGGCGTAGCAAAGCATCAGGTCATAGCCGCGCTGGTCTGCCATGATGCAGATGCCGCCCATGCACTTGCGCAAAAAGGGCAGATCCAGCGCAATAAACCGCTGCGGTACGACCATGGCAATATTGTTGGTGCGCAGTTTTTCGCCGCTCTGTGCAGAAACAGGCTCGGAGCGGGTACGCCCCATATAGGCGTACACCTTGGTGCGGGTCGCCTCGCTGATGCGTCCCTTGCCGGAAAGTGCACGCGATACCGTTGTTTTAGAAAGGCAAAGCGCATCAGCCACCTGCTCGATCGTCATTTTTTCGGTTTCCTTTGCAGCCACAGGATATCCTCTCCTTTTCACAGAACTGCGCAACAGTGCGCCACCCCAGCATACCGGGATAAGCCCGCTTTGTCAAGTACGAAAGCAAACAAAAAGCGTTCTGCTTTTTCGGCAGAACGCTCAAAGGGGAAACTTTTACAGGACCTGCTCGCCGTTTTTCCAGACGGCCGTTCCGTAACGGTTCAGCGCAACACCGCCTACTTCGACCGGATGTTCATTGCAGTTCTGTACAAAGACGAACGTACCGCGCCGCGCGGCCAGAACGCCGTCCGGCAGTGCCTCCGGCCAGGCCGGGGTCAGGCCGACTTCCTTTACAGCAGCACGATAAAATGCGCGATAGAACGCTTCATCGAACCGACTTGCCAGATAATAGGCACGGCCCCCCCCGTAGGAGTGGACAGCCACCGCCGGGCAGTTTGCATAATAGTCCTCGGCATAAACGCTCAGCGGTGTGGCAGGGTCGGTGTCGTTCAGACTTGCGACCTCGCATAGGACCGAAGCCTGCGTTTCCGGCAAAGTGGAATCGTCCATCGGGGTGCAGCGGCAGGTTTCGCCGTCATACATTCCGTCGATCTCAGTGCGGCGCAGGCCCAGCAAGTCGGTCAAGCCGTAGGGCGTGTCACCCAGGCGGCACAAATCGCTTTCATCCACCACACCGGTCCAGTATGTAACCACGACCGTACCACCATTCTGCGCAAAATCACAGAGTTTTTGGGCAAAGGCATCGGTCAGCAAATAAACCATCGGAACAACGACCAAGCCATAACCCGTCAAATCGGATTCCTGATTCACGAACTCCACCGCAATGCCTTCCCGCGCAAGAGCATTGTAGTGCAGCTTCAGCTCGTCCCAGTAGCCCATCCCGGCATTTCGAGGGCCGCAGGAACCTTCCAATGCCCACTTGTTTTCCCAATCGTGGACGATCGCTGCCTGTTTTGTGCGGCAGACTGTTGCAATCTCTGAGAGCACTTCCAGCTTTTGGCCCACACCGACTGTTTCCCGGAAGGGACGGGCATCCTCCCGGCCATCATGGCCGACGACTGCACCATGGAACTTTTCTTCAGCGCCGCGGCTGGCTCGCCACTGGAAGTAAAGCACACTGTCCGAACCATGTGCAACCGTTTGCAGAGCCGCAAGCTCCGCAATGCCGGGGCGCTTCTGTTTGGAGATCGGCTGCCAGTTGGTAAAGCTGGGGCTGGATTCCATCAGCAGGAAGGGCCTGCCCTTCATGGAGTAATACAGGTCGTGCATCAGGGCCGTATCCAACGCCGTTTCTTCCACTGTTTCGCTGAGCTTGTGCCATGTGGGATAGTTGTCCCAGCTGGCAATGTCGATCTCCTTGGACATTTTGAAATAGTCGATGCCG
>ERZ791603.2998-NODE-2998-length-9922-cov-25.154252_pt1 | contig 9922 bp, 10 predicted proteins | sample MGYA00509966_ERZ791603 | MGnify/ENA primary metagenome ERZ791603 (study PRJEB30046, sample SAMN00791931) | human gut metagenome | study: EMG produced TPA metagenomics assembly of the A metagenome-wide association study of gut microbiota in type 2...
AGCGGGGCGTGCCCCAGCCGGTGGTGTCAAAGCCGCTGCGCACCGCCTCCACCATCAGCGTCAGCTTCCGCCGGATGGCGGGCTGCGCCGCCAGTTCGTCGGCAAAATCATCGGAGCCCATGATGTACTCCATAATGCGGGCGCGGTCCTCCCGTGCATTCATGGTGGAGTAGTTGTCCACGAAGTGGACATCCTGCCCGCCGCCGAAGAACAGCCAGTCGCCGTCCGCCTCACTCATAGCCGTGTCGTAGTCCTCATAATAGGTGAAGCCCCTGGGATTGCAGGCAGCCCATGCTTCGCTGTCGATGGCGTCCCACTGCAGGCTTGTCAGCCGGTCCTCCGTGGCATGCCAGATCTCGTGGCACAGCAGTTCCTCCGGCGCACCGGCGTTCACCGTATAGGCGACGTAGTGCCACAGGGGGCTTTCGAAGGACAGCCCGATGACGCTGTAATCCATGTGGAAATCCGCCACCGGCAGGAACTGTACGCCGCCCTCTCCCAGCTCTGTGCGGAACTGGGCGAAGAAGCCGTCCGGGTACAGAGCCAGCGTCCGGTCCAACGCCTCCAGTGCCTGATAGATAGCGCCCACCTCGTCGTCCAGACCCGCCTGGTCGGTGGTGACGATCTCTTCCCCCGACGCCTGGCAGGGCTGGGCGCATTGGCTGGACAGCCGGATGCTGACGCTGTACTTCTCCTCCAGCCGGTCGGCGTAATGCCGCAGCTCCTGCATATTATCCGGCAGCTCACCGCCGGCCAGTTCGCCCCAGTACACCTGAGGGATGCTCTGGTCCACCGTCATGGGCGACGGCGTCTCCTCCGCGGCGCTGCACGTCTCGAATGTCAGCTGCGCAGGGTCCACCGCCGTCAGCACGTAGCTGCCGCTGCCCTGCCGGTACAGTACGTTCACCAGCACCTGTGCCTCCGGCAGCCAGCAGCTGTTCAGCTCCATGCCGCCATCCATGGCGCAGTGTCCCACTGTCTGGCCCAGCCGGTACAGCTCCTGACCGCCGCCATCGCCCCCGCTGCGGTAGGCGTACTGGGAGCCTTCGATCATCTCCAGTTCCATGGCCGTGTCGCCCAACTCCGTGGCCAGTCGGTACGTGCCGTCCTCTGCGGCGTACCGCAGGTCACAGCTCTCCTCTTCCTTGAAGGATCGCAGGCTGATGCCGTATTCCGTGAAGCTCATGCCCTGCACTGTGTCCTGAAGCATCAGGCACTTCCCGCTGTCCAGGTCCACCAGCGCCATGCCGCACTCACTGCTGTATGGTGACAGCATACACCACAGCTCCAGCACATTCTCCGTAGGGTGGTACTCCCCCGTAAATGCAAAGCGCAGGTTTTCCTCCAGCTTCACCAGCAGGGTATCGCCGGTGGCGGTGTCTTGCCGATACAGCGCCGTCCCGCTGAGGTAGTAATACGACGCGCCATCGTGACTCAATACGCCGCCGGGCTCCGCAGGCCGGAACTCTCCGGCGTCCTCCAGCTTCGCGTTCAGGAACCGGTACACCATTTGGGTGCTGTCGTCCCACTTGTAAAATGCCAGGCGGCCGTCCTGAAATGTCTCCTCCGCCATGGTCCAGGCGCCGTCCAGACGGCGCTCTGCCTCCAGACGGTCCCGCTTCACGTCCACTATCTGCACGGTGGTCCTGTCGCTTTCGTAGTCTGTCCAGCACAGTGCCGCGCCGTAGCCGCCGGTGCCGGTCATGGTGGGATAGCCCTGGATATCCACGCAGGACAACTCCGTCACCGCCTGACGCAGCCCCGTCTGCTGCCCGCCGCAGCCGGTCAGCGCCCATATCATCAGCACCAGCGCCGCCGTCAGCAGCACCAGTCTGTTCCCGCTCCTCTTCATCGGCCGCTCCTTCCCCTGAAAAACAGGGCCTCTCCCGTGAGGGGAGAGGCCCCAGCCGTTTGCACGTTATCCCGCCGCGCCCAGATCCAGCGTCAGCGGCTCCTCATAGGACGCCGCACCGGCGATGGACCCGATGGGCAGATAGACGTAGAGATTTCCCGCCGCATCCGCGTAGGTCATCACATCCAGATTGATATTCTCGTCGGACAGCGTCCATGCCCGCCGCTCGGCCACCAGCTCATCCGTGTCGCCGCCAATACCGGCGTACTTCCCGTCAAACCTCTCGGCTGCCGCCTGACGCACTGCCGCAAGGAACGTCTCCGGCTCCACCTGCAGCGTCTCCAGCAGCTGTGCCGTGGTCATCTGCTCCCCCGTGGCCGTGTCGTACAGGTACACACTGTGCGTGTTCATGTCGAAGCCCCAGCCGCAGGATACGATCAGAGACAGCACGTTGCCGCACTGATACGTCTCCCACGTGATATACATGCACGACAGGCTGACGCCGCCGGCCATGCTCTCCTGCGCCTCCCGCACGATGGTGCCGTAGGTCTCGTCGATGGTCCGGTTGATGGCCGCCGCGCCTTCCGTCTCCGCCAGCAGCTGGGGCACGCGGTAGGTGTAGCGCCCACTGTTGCCCACGCCGTCGGTGTAGTCAAAGGACTCGCTGTAAAGCTCCTTCACCTGCGGCGTCTGGTGTACTGCGCCTGGCGTGAAGTTGTAGATAGTCCCCTTCTCCGTGATGGCATTCAGCATGCCGTCCGCCAGGCTCAGGCACGGGACATACAGCACCTCGCCGCTGTCCCCCGCCACCGTCACCGCCAGGTTGGCCATGATATCGCTGACGTTGCCGCGCAGGCACACCGGCGCACCGTCGGCGCTCTCGTACAAGATGTCGCCGTAGGGCGATGCATCGTTCAGCGGGTCATAGCTCTGCACCGTGACCTTGGCGCTGCTGTCCGCAGACACGATGCAGTACACCTCGTCGCCGTCCTGCTCCACCACCTGCTGCTCCGTCATGTCCGCCAGGAAGGGGAACGTCTGGGTCCAGCCGCTCTCACTCAGCCACGCCAGCACGTCATCGCCCTGCATATAGCCCAGGAATGCCACGCCGCACTGGCTGCCGCTGTTCGCGATCTCCTGCCGCAGCAGGGCCAGCGTGTCCGTCTCCGAGGTCTGATCCTTATTGTTTTCCGCGCCGCCGCAGCCCGCCAGTATCAGCAGGCACGCAGCCAGCAGCAGTGTCCATACTCGTTTCATAGGTTTCCTCTCTGCGGGCCCCGCCCGCGTCCGCAGCCCCGCGCCGTCGGCGCCGGGGGTTGTTGTGGTTGCTGTGTCTGTTCTGATTATATAAGAAGCCTATGCAAATTGCAATCCCTCATCGCGCCGGGGGGGATGTTCCGCGCTCTTGGGCGCGGGGATATTTCGCTCTCCGGAGCGCCCCACTTTTGCCAACAGCGGCAAAAGCGGGTAAAAACGAGCAATAGGCCAACGGGAACGCCGGCCCCTACGGGGCACAGGGATGTGCATCACGGGAAATGCGGGGTATGTATATCGGGCGCGGCAAAAAGCGCAGTGGACGGGGCGTTTGGTGTCATTTTGCCGTTCGTATGTATAGTAACGCACAAGCCATAAAAAGAGAGGACCGGTCAGCCGGTCCTCTCTTTTTATATTGTTCTTCAGCCCTGGGAGCGGATGTAGCAATCATATTCGCCGCCCCAGTAGAGAATATTTTCGTCCGCCACGGTGACATTGTACTCCACGTCATCCAGCATGGTGGAACGGGCGAACCAGCTGCCCTCCTCCTGGGAGGGGATGAGCTCGCCGTAGTCCATCATGGCGTCCATGTCGCCGGTGCAATCCAGCAGGGTCCAGACGCCGTCCGCAGTGATCTCCAGGCGGCTGTCGCCGTCCACGTCGCCGTCCTGATACCAGTCGCCGGCCAATACAGAGACGTCTGCCGTGGGTTCGGGCTCCACGTCCTGGAAATCGTCAGGCGTGCCGGAGCCGCCGTAAGTGAAGGTGCCGATCTCGGCCACGGTCAGCTCCACGCCATCCAGCTCACAGCGGTAGGCTGTGCCGTTGTGGTCGTTGTAGGCGTAGACATAGCCGTACTCCTCCACATACTGGAGGTAGCCGCTGTACTCCCAGTTGGCGCCGGCGTAGAGAAGCCAGCGGACCTCGCCGCTCTCCCCGGGCTCCACCTCAAAGCTGTCGTAGTCACCGGTGCCGTTGGACCAGATGCCCAGATAGTCGCCGTAGTCGAACTGAACAGTGTCGTCCTTGGCCATGTCCTGGATAGTGTCGGGAGCGCTGTCGTCAGACCCGCTGCCGCCGCAGGCCGCCAACGTCAGGCAGAGGGCCGCCAGCAGGGCCGCCAGCACCGTGCGCCGCAAAAACTTGTTCATGCTCATTCCTCCTGATCGTTCCGTTTCCCGCGCCGCAGGCCGGACGCCGCGGCGCCGCGTTCCGATGGCACTTCGCGCCATCCTATGCCATTATATGGCAGGCAGTGCGGGATAACGATTAACCAAAGGTTAGGGATTCTGGACAAAAAAAAGAAAGACGCATAGGCGTCTTTCTTTTTTGACTGTGTAAGAAACTTACTTCAGCTCGACCTTGCCGCCGGCCTCCTCGACCTGCTTCTTCATAGCCTCGGCATCGTCCTTGGACAGAGCCTCCTTCAGGGTGTGGGGCACGCCCTCGACGGCAGCCTTGGCCTCGGCCAGACCCAGGCCGGAGATCTCGCGGACGACCTTGATGACCTTGATCTTCTGAGCGGCATCGAAACCAGTCAGGACCACGTCGAACTCGGTCTTCTCCTCAGCGGCGGGAGCAGCAGCGCCGGCAGCGGGAGCAGCCATGGCGGCGGCGGAAACGCCGAACTCCTCCTCCAGAGCATGCACCAGCTCGGACAGCTCCAGAACGGTCAAACCCTTGATCTCTTCGATCATAGCAGTAATCTTCTCAGACATTGTGATAGCCTCCTATTTGTGAGATTTTTGTAAAGTGTGTGCGGGCCTGCCGCCCGCGGGGGGCAGGGAGCCGATTTACTCGGCGGCAGCGCCGTCTTTCTCGGCGATCTGCTTCAGCACGCAAGCCAGGGCGGAAATGGGAGCCAGCATGGTACCCAGGACCTGAGCCTGCAGCACGGGCAGAGCGGGGATAGAAGCCAGAGCATTGACAGTTTCCATGGAAACGACCTTGCCGTCCATGAAGCCGCCCTTGATCTCGAACTTATCCTTCAGCTTCTTGGCGTAATCCGCGATCACGCGTGCGGGGGCGACGGGATCATCAGCGCAGATAGCCAGAGAAGTGGTACCGTTGAGCTGATCGTCCAGTTCGTTCAGACCGCAGTTGTTGAAAGCGAAACGCAGCAGGGTGTTCTTGATGACAGCGTATTCCACGTTGTTGTTGCGGCACTCAGCGCGCAGAGCGGTATCCTCTGCCACGGTGATGCCCTTGTAATCAACGATGACGCCGGCGGCTGCGTTCTGCAGCTTGTCGGTCAGCGCCGCCACGATCGCCTGCTTTTCAGACAGAACCTTTGCGTTGGGCATTCTTTGTTTTCACCTCCGTCAGAATTGTCGGTGCGTTCAAAAAAGGAAACCGTCCCCATGCCAAAGGACATGAGGACGGTGAAAAGCAATCATTACGATGTGCCATCCTCGGCAGGACTTACGGCTTTCGCCACCTGCTGTCTTTGGAACGCAACCAATATTATACCAATGGCATGACGGCTTGTCAAGCCAAAGATAACGGTTTTTTCAGCCTTACAGCTGCTTGTTGGCGTTCATCTTCACGCCGGGGCCCATGGTGGAAGCGGCCACGCAGGACTTGATATACTGGCCCTTGGCAGCGGCGGGCTTGGCCTTGATGATGGCGCCGATGAGAGCGGAATAGTTCTCAAACAGCTTCTCGGAGCCGAAGGACACCTTGCCGATGGGGCAGTGGATGATGTTGGTCTTGTCCAGACGATACTCGACCTTACCGGCCTTGGCTTCCTGAACGGCCTTGGCGGCGTCGGGAGTCACGGTGCCGGACTTGGGGGAGGGCATCAGGCCCTTGGGGCCCAGGACCTTACCCAGACGGCCGACAATACCCATCATGTCGGGAGTGGCGACGACGACATCGAAGTCGAACCAGTTCTCCTTCTGGATCTTCTCCACCAGATCCATCTCGCCCACGTAATCGGCGCCGGCGGCCTTGGCAGCCTCGGCCTTGTCGCCCTTGGCGAACACCAGAACGCGGACAGACTTACCGGTACCGTTGGGCAGCACGATGGCGCCGCGGACCTGCTGGTCGGCGTGACGGGAGTCAACGCCCAGCTTGACGTGGAGCTCGACAGTCTCATCGAACTTGGCGCTGGCGGTCTTGCAGATCAGCTCCAGACCCTCCTTGGGGTCATACAGCATCGCCTTGTCGATCTGCTTGGCGCTTTCCTGATATTTCTTACCTCTAAACATCGTTACACCCTCCTTACTCGCCAACGACAACGCCCATGGAGCGGGCGGTACCGGCGATCATGCTCATAGCGGCCTCCAGAGACGCGGCGTTCAGGTCGCGCATCTTCAGCTCGGCGATCTTCTGGATGGAGGCCTTGGAGATGGTAGCGACCTTTTCCTTGTTGGGAACGCCGGAACCAGACTCAATGTTGCACTCCTTCTTGATCAGGACCGCAGCGGGAGGGGTCTTGGTGATGAAGCTGAAAGAGCGGTCGGCATAGACGGTGATGACCACGGGGATGATCAGGCCCATGTCGTTCTTGGTGCGCTCGTTGAACTCCTTGGTAAACGCGGCAATATTGATGCCGTGCTGGCCCAGAGCGGGGCCGACGGGGGGTGCGGGAGTTGCTTTGCCCGCAGGGATCTGCAGTTTGACGTATCCAACTACTTTCTGTGCCATTTGTAGGCACCTCCTTCAATAAAATGTGGTAGCGGCCGGTCCATACCGGAACCGCTTTTGGCGAGATGACGCGCATCTCTCCCACTTGCGCCGGAGTCGTACTGCTCCGGCCTGTACGGCTGCGCCGTACTCAGTTGCTGCTGACCTCTACCTGATCCAGCTCCAGATCCACCGGCGTTTCGCGGCCGAACATGGAGACCACCACGCGGACACGATTCTTGTCCGGTTCGATCTCCTCCACCGTGCCGGTAAAGCTGGCCAGAGGTCCTTCGGTGATGCGGACGGTATCGCCCACATGGTACAGCACCACGATCTCGCGCTTTTCCATGCCCAGAGCGGCCACCTCGTCCTCAGTCAGAGGGATCGCCTTGTTGGCTTCGCCCACAAAGCCCGTGACGCCGCGGATGTTGCGGATCAGGTGCCACGTGTCATCGGTCATGACCATCTTGATGAGAACATAGCCAGGGAACACCTTGCGCTGGATCTCCTTGGAAACGCCGGACTCGGTGATCTCGGTGACGGTTTCCATGGGGATCGCGATCTGAAGGACCATATCCTCCATGTTCCGGTTCACCACGGACTTCTCGATGGCGGCTTTCACCGCGTTCTCATAGCCGGAATAGGTATGGGCTACATACCACTTCGCGTTATCAGCCATTCCCGTTTCCTCAGGCGAACAGGCCGACCAGCGTGTTCACCGCCAGAACGCTGACTGCATCAAAGATCCAGATGCACGCGCCCACCAGCAGGGAGCACAGGATCACGGTGCCCGTGTTCTTCATGGTGGTCTTGCCGTCAGGCCATACGACCTTCTTCAGCTCGCTTCTCATTTCGCGGAACCACTTGCCGTGGTCCTTCTTGACCTTCTTCTCTTCAGCCATAGCTCACTATCTCCTTCCGGTTACTTCGTCTCAGTGTGGACGGTGTGCTTTCTGCAGAAGGGGCAATACTTGTTCAGCTCAAGCTTGTCAGGGGTATTCTTCTTGTTCTTCATCGTGTTGTAGTTTCTCTGCTTGCACTCATTGCATCTCAGGGTGATCTTCACGCGCATTAACGGCACCTCCTTATTAGATTAGGTCCGAGGACCCTTTGCCTCCCTGCCGGATGCCGGCTCCCTGCGCGCCCGAAGCGAAAAGCGCGCAAAAAGAAAGCACCCACTCACAGGTAATGCCAAGTATAGCACGGTTTTTGGCAGAGGTCAACTGATTTTTTGGAAAAAATACAGCTTTTTCGGGGGTTTTCCGACTTTTCCGGTTGCAGGCGGCGTTCTTTTTGTGTATGATAATGCCACTGAACGGAAAGTGCAGGTGCATTACCTATGAAAATCATGGCCATCGACTACGGCGACGCCCACACCGGCATCGCCATTTCGGACTATACCGAGACGCTGGCGGGGCACTCCGAGGTGCTCCACAGCCGGAAGCAGGAGGAGGTACTGGCGGGTATCCGGCGGCTCATCGCGGAGCACGACGTGAAGTTGCTGGTGCTGGGCTATCCCCGCAACATGGACGGCAGCGAGGGGCCCCGGGCGGAGAAGTGCGCCGCCTTCGGGGAGCTGCTGCGGCAGGAGACGGGGCTGGAGGTCATCCTCTGGGACGAGCGGCGCACCACCATCGACGCCCACAACATCCTCCAGAGCGCCGGAAAGAACGCCAAAAAGAGGAAGACCGTGGTGGACAGTGTGGCAGCGGCACTGATCCTGGAGGGATACCTCACCTTCCGCCGTTCCCGCCCCTGACCCCCACCCGCAAAAGCACAACAATGATAGGAGCAGACAGAGCATGAAATCATTTACCAAAGCAAACCGCATTCTGCTGGCCCTTCTGGCCGTCACCGTTCTGGTAAGTCTGACGGTCATTGCCCGCCGCTGGCAGATCGAGTCGGAAAACAAAACCTACGACGTGATTCTGGATTACAACGAGCTGGAGCTTCTGGCCCAGCAAAGTGAGGAGGACATCACCTGGTGGCTGGAACAGTTCCGGGACATGGGCATCACCCGGGTGGGCCTCACCGAGGAGAGCCTCACCTCCCTGATGGAGAACTCCCCTCTGTCCGTAACCTCCACCATGATGGACACGGTGATCCAGGATGCGGACTGGCGGGACAACTACCCCTCCGAATTTGTCAGCGCCATCACCGACTACGGCTATGACCGCTTCGACGTACTGGTACAGATCTCCGGAGAGGAGGCCACCGCATTTGTTACCGATGCGGTGGAGCAGCGCTTCCACCCCGAGGATGTGGTGATGCTGAACCTGGGTGAGGAGGCCTTTATCCTCCTCAACGGCGAGGTCAACGATACCCTCTACCTCTCTGACTTCAGCTACGTGGATACCTTTGAAAAGGGCTTTACCGAGCGCAGCGAGATCGTCTCCTCCAAGCTCATGTATATCTCTCTGGGCCTCATGCCCAGCAAGGTGGACATCATTCAGTCTCTGGGCATGGAGATCGTCCCCCGCACCATTTGCTACGACGGCCACAATGATACCCGCTATGCCCAGGCCGTGGTAGCGGGCTATGAGCGCTATGGCATCGACCCCACCTATATTATTGCCGGTGGTGAGGCGGTCATCGGCTTTGACGACGAAGACGATTTCGCTCTCTCCTACATCAAGGATAACAATATTATCCTTGGTCTGATTGAAACCAACGTCCAGCGGGAAAATATTCTTCAGTCCGGTGTGGACACCATTGCCGCTGCTACGGACTACAACGCTGTGCGGGTCTTTTCCGTGTGGGACTATATCCAGTACCGCTACGGCTATTACGGCTACGAGGGTGCTGAGGAAGTGGAGAACACCCTTTTCCGGGCCATCGTGGAGCGGAATATCCGGGTGATCTACTTCAAGCCCGTCAAACAGACAGACAACAGCTTCGCCTATATTACCGATGTCGAGGTTTACCGGGATCTCTTTACCAGCCTTAATGACCGCCTGGCCGCCCACGGCATTTCCATGGGACAGGCCTCTGTGATGGATAACTATCAGATCTCCTCTGTAGTTATGCTGATTCTGGGGCTGGGCGCCGGTATCGGCGGCGCCCTGCTGCCCGCCACCTTCCTGCCCATGAAGAAGAAGTGGACATACCTGTTGGCAGGCGCCGCGGCAGTATGTGTGTGCGGGGCCTGGCTGGTGCTGCCCAACTTCTTCCGGCTGCTGGCCAGCTTCG